>Ga0209536_100001952_pt1 | contig 33732 bp, 32 predicted proteins | sample DeeMarSeWOR28_12_FD_187461 | JGI IMG/M metagenome (GOLD analysis project Ga0209536, IMG submission 187461) | Marine sediment microbial communities from White Oak River estuary, North Carolina - WOR-2-8_12 (SPAdes) (version 2) | ecosystem: Environmental > Aquatic > Marine > Intertidal zone >...
GGGCGCGCTCGATCTGTCGAACCCCGGCACCTTGGTCAATTTCATGCCTCGTCGCTCACCCGTTCTGGCGAGCGCCAACGGAAACCGCATCGTGCTCGATCTCATGCGCGATCCCAAGATCGGCAAGAATCCGCTGGTGCGCCGCGGCGTGTCGTTGCTCACGTCGTTCGTCACTCTGCACGGCGTCGAGACCGACACGAGGCACCTCGACATTGCATTTCGCGCGCTTCCAGTCGGCTTCGGCGGCGCCGTACGATCGGTGCGCAAGAACGTCGTGCTGCCGTCGATGGCCAGGTTCCTTCCTCGCGCAAGGTAACGCACATGCCGATCTGCAAGTCGTGCGAAGACGAGGTCGACGAGCTCGTCTCCGTCAAGGCGGGAGGACGCCGGGTCAAAGTCTGCGAAGACTGCGCGGAGCGTCTCGCCGAGGAAGCCGAAATTGCGGAGATGAGCGAGTCGGCAATCCAGGACATGATGGGCTACAAAGGCCGGCGCTAACGGGCTCGAAGCGTTGCGATCCCTCCGAGTACGCCATACGCCGCGGCCAACAGCAAGAGCGTGAGCTTCAACGCGGCGAAGGAAGCCGCGAGCTGCGGATAAGGGGCCGGCGAGCTGAAACGAATCACCTCGTAGAGCAACACCGCGTTTTCGAGCACGTCGAATCCCGCCGCGGCCGTGGCAGCCCAGGCGGCGCGGTTGCTCCAAGTCGTTTCGCCGAGCTGCGCGCCCACCCACGACGCCAACGACGAAAAGAACAACCCGTAGAGGATCAGATACACGAAGTCCACGGCGAGACTGAGCTTGGCGTAGCCGAGCACGCCCCGGCTCTTCCATTCGAGCAGAATCTGAAGCGTCCGGTGAGGGGTACCGGCGAGCTGGAAGGAGATGATGCCCCACCGCGAGGACTCGCCTTGCAGCGGAACGTCGACGAACATCAATAGGGCGGTCGCGAATACGAGCAGGCCGCCTAGCCGGATGGTGAGCGAGCCGAGAAGGCGCGGCTCGATGGTCGATAGGGGGTGGACCGCCAAGCTCAGCTGTCCGGCGCCGGCTGGCCCTTCGTCGATTCAGATTCGGGCTCGGTCTGGCGTGGCACCACCGATCGATTCTTCAGAGCCTCGAGCTCTTCTTGCGCAAACTCCAGCTCCAGCTCGGCCTTGCTGCGTGCGGCGACGGCGCGCGCAACGGCATTCTGCAGCTCCTCGGTCTTCGAAGCTTCTGCGTCGAGCCTTGCCTGCATGGCGGCGATCTCGCCTTGCAGCTCTATCATGCGCTCACCCTCCCGTTCGAGCCTTCGCTCGAGGCGCCGGCCGTGTTCTTCGGCCGAGGCGAGCTTCTGCTCGGCGCTCGACAGACGCAGATTCGAGTTTTCGAGGCTGCGCTCGGTCGCGGAGAGGTCTCGTTCGGTTTCAGAGAGCTGCTGCTCGACGGCGGCCTTCTCCTGACGGTTCTCTGCCAGCTTCTCGCGCGTGCGCATCAGCTTGCGCTCTTCTTCGCGGAGCTGCGTTCGAAGTGACGCGACCTGGCCGTCGGTTCTCGCCAAACGCTGAGCGAGCTCGGTGCGCGTCAGCCGGCTCTGTTCGTAGCGAAGCTCGAGCTGCTCGGCGATCTCACGTGTGTCTGCGAGGTCCCGCATCAATCCGGTCGCAGCGAGCTGTGCTTGCTGGGCGACTTCCCGCTGTGTCTCCGCCTGCTGGTAGAACACGGTGACCGCAGCGCCGGCAGCTCCGAGCAGGGCGAGGGCCATGGGAATCGTCCAACGCAAGATCGTCTTGATGCGTGCCTTGCGTTCCTCGGGAAGCGAGAGAACCGACAGCTCGCCCGCCAGATCGTCAGCGCTCGGTCGAAGCTCCGCATCCCAGCTCAACCATCTATCGAACGAGGGCTTCAGATACCGGAGTGCCCTTCGCTTCGGAGCGGACGGCGTCTCTTTCGCCCGATGCTCGATGAAAGTGTCCACGGCGCCGGCCGCGACGTCCTCTTGGGTCTCGGGCTCGAGCGCATTGCGAAGCGCAAGAGCAAGCGCGAACACGTCTGCTTTGTGGGTGACCGGTGGCTTTCGATCTACCGACGCGAACTGTGCGGCCACCTCTGGTGCAAAGTACGTCGGCGTACCTGCCACCACCATTTCTGCTTCGGTCGCCGCCACGCCGAGGTCGAGAAGTACGGGTGTCACGTCGTCTTCACCGAATCCCGGAATCCTCGCGAGGAAGATGTTCTCCGGCTTGACGTCTTGGTGACGAACGCCTGCGGCGTGCATCGCAGCAAGGGCACGCGCAAGCGGCTGAAAGATCTTGAGGGCCTCGGCCCGTGACAGCGGCTCACGCTGCAGACGGGACTCCAGCGTCTCTCCGTCGTACCAAGGCATGACGAACCAGAGCCGCTCGTCGAACCACCCATGGTCTTTGAACTGCACGATCGACGGGTGAAACACGGAGGCGATGAGACGCAACTCCCGGAGCGACGATTGCTTGGCCGTCTTCGAGTGGGCGGCCTGGTGTAGAAGCTTCAGCGCGACCACGTGTCCCGGGACTTCCGTGTCCTTTGCGCGGTATACGTCGCCGAACGCACCGAGGCCGACGCGCGCTTCGATGGCGTACCGGCCTCCCACGATGGCTCCGTTGGGCAGCGGCTCGATTCCTTCGCGCTCGCCATCGTGGCTCCGGGGGGCCGGCTCGAGCGCAAAGGCCTCGACGATGACGCGGCCGAAACGCTCGGCGTCACGGACGCCATGCTCGTCTAGAATGATCTGGGCCTGCGCCATCGCGTCATCCAGGCGTTGCTCGATTTCGTCAGGCGCCTGCCCGTAGACGAACGCGAGCTCTTGCACGCTGAGCTCCCTGGCGTGATGGAGCTCGAGGAGCTCGGAGTCTTCTGGATTGAGCTCGAAGCGCAAGGCGTTGAGCGGGCTCGCCGAAAGATGCGCAGAGGGCAGCGCGCGCCACGGAAGCGCCTCGAGGGCATCCGCGGAGGGTGGGCCCTGTGGTCTGCTCTGGTTGTGGAGGTACCCTCTCGCGGCGCGATAGAGCCGTGCACGAACACCCGGCGCTTTGATCAGGTCGTCGCTGTTGGACGTCGTCACGAAGGCGCGAAGCTTGGAGAGGTAATGATCGGCTCGTTCGGTGGACCCGGTGCGAATCGCCAGGTATTGCCGCAGGCCCTCCGCATAGAACCGAAACGCGCGTCCGTGCAGCACGTCGACGACGGTTTGCGGTTGTCCTTGAGAGAGAGCAATCGACGCCGCCGCTTTCGTGAGGGCGGCGCCACGCTTCTCGAGGGGCCTGAGCTGGTTAAGTAGAAAGGGGACCGTTCCCATAGTCATCTCTCGCCAGGTGTGGAAGTGTAAGCATGAGTTACCGGTGCAGTGACTCTCAACTATTCAGCAGCGTTACGCCCACGCATACAGTCTACTCAACGCGTAGAGCACTGTGAGTAGTGTCAGTGCCGCCACGATGTTCAGGACGAAGCCGAGCCGCATCATCTGCGGCATGGTGATCAATCCCGTTCCATAGGCGACTGCATTGGGGCCAGTCGCAATCGGAAGCATGAACGCGCAGCTCGCCGCTAGACCCACGGCCAAAGCCGGAGCCACCGGCGAAACACCGAGCTCGACGGCAGCCGCGATTGCAAGCGGCACGATCATGTTCGACGAGGCGGTATTGGAGCACGCCTCGGTGAAGAATACGGTGAAGACGATGAGCGCCGCGGTGAGCCCCCAGAGCGAGCTGATGCCGGTCACGTCGAGAAACCAATGACTGATTGCGGCAGCCAAACCGGTCTCGAACATCTGCGCACCGAGTGACAAGCCTCCACCAAACAGAAGAATCAGGCCCCAGTCGATCCGGACCGCGTCGTGCCAAGGCAGCACGGGCGTCCGACCGTCTTCGTCGTGGATCAAGAACAAGGGCGATGCCGCGACGATGGCCACCACGCCGATCGGCAATGCGCGCGCAATGTCATCGGCATGGGGCGCGCCGAGCGCGCGCAGGATTCCCGGCAACGTCCATCCGGCGACCGCAAGCCCGAAACAAAGCGCGGTGATTCTCTCTCCACGCGACCAGGGGGTCGCGATGTGAGCGCCGCTCGTGTCGATGGGGGCCGGCGGAGCGAGCCATTGTAGGACGAAACCCACCATCACCACGAGCGCCAGGGACACGGGAATACCGATGCCCATCCATTGCACGAAGTCGAGCTCTGCGCCGGTCTGCTCTTGAAGGAATCGAACCGTGATGAAGTTCGGAGGGCTGCCGATCAGCGTGCCCATGCCGCCCACCGACGCCGCGTAGGCGATCGCGAGAATGCTCCCAGAGCTCGAGTCGTCTTCGTCGGGCAACGTGCCGAGAAGAATCGGAATCAGGATGGCAGCCGTTGCCGTATTGCTGATCCACATGGACAGGACGACCGCACTCAGCATGAACGCCATCCGGATGCGCACGGGTGAGCCGCGCACCAGTCGGAGCTCGGTCAGGTTTCGTGCGATGCGCCGGTCGAGGCCGTGCCTGGTCATCGCTCTGGCGATGAAGAAGCCGCCGATGAAGAGGAAGATCAGCGGGTCGGCGTACGGGGCAAAGGCCGTTTCGCTGTCGGTGATGCCGGCCATGATCATGGCGGGTCCGATCAGAAGGGCGGTCACCGCGATCGGTAACGCTTCGGTAATCCAGGCGACCATGACCGCGGCAAAGATTGCGGCAAGTCGCTGCGCACGCGGATCCAGCCCGAGTGGGGCAAACCACGCGGCCAAAAAAAGCACGGGAGTAAGGATTAAACCTACCTCGCGGCGCCCGCCAAAGCTCATTGTCGCGCCATCTAGCACGTCTTGCGGAGGGTGGGTCGAGCACCGCCCGCCCGAAACTTGCATCGCCTCGCATTCGGCCCCAAGGTGATCCAATCGTGGCACGACTGCGTCTGGGATTATGGGTTCTGGCGTGCGCCGCCGTTTACGGTTGCGCCCCGAAGGGCGAGCCTGCGACCTCTGCTCCTTCGAGCGAGGCCGATCTCCCACCGACCGTCTCCCAAAGCGACGAGGCCGACGAGGAAGCTCCCGAGGCCTTGGCGCATCCCGTTCCGTTTTGGAAGGACGGCCAGGCGCAAGGGGAGGTCGATGGGGCCAAAGCAGAGGAGCAGGGCAACCTCCTCTTGGATCTCGGCGAAGACTGGACCCCGTACATCTTGACCGAGCGCTCATCGCCGGACGAGGAGATCAAGCCCAACTCGTACCGGGCCACCTATCTCGCGCTCGCCCGGGGAGAGTTTCCAAAGGATCGACACGGCTACCGGGCCAAGGAAGATCAGTATCTCGAGCTCTACGGCATCCTTCCCACGCTGACCTTGCTCAAGCAGCGCTTCGACGAGGTACGAGCGCTCGAATGCGCGGAGGAGCTCGACCTCGCATCGCTGCGGTCGTTCGATGGTTTCCTCGCCTACGACAAGAGTCGCCGTCCGGCACGGCGCGTGACTCGCTACGAGCTGCTCAAACCCCAGATGGCTGCGCTGGTGGCCCGGGCCGGGGTTCAAAGCGTCGACGAGCTGACGCGTGAGCACGCGGCCGACGATGAGCAGTGGGAGCAGATCGAGGAATACAAGACACTAGCTCCCGAAATCGAAGCCATCGCTGCTGCGCAGGCCCGCCTCGAGTGTGAAGGGTTCTTTCCCGGGCGCACGAAGTACACTCCGGGGCTTTTCGACTGGCTCACGCACGAAGCGTTGGCCGAGTTCGAGCGCCGTCACCGCGTCTACGGATGGGGCTTCATCGGGCACGACACGCTCGCCGTTCTGCAGAAGACGCCTCTCGAGACGGAGCAAGAGGCCGTGATTCGCGTGCTGACGGAGCGTGCCATGCATGCCGCGAAGGTCATCGAAGACGGCAGCACCTCGACGCTGGGTGATGGGGAGCCGCGGACCTATAAGACCGAGGACGGCCGAGTGTTGCCGATCCCGAACTTCGAGGCAGAGCTTCGCGAACGTGTGGTCCGGGCTTTTGGGCTAGAGACCCCCGAGTCCACATACGCGTGGCTGCAGTCCCTCGCTGAGATTCCTGCGGAGAAGGTGGTCGCGCTCGAGGGTATCGAGCTTCCGCCGTACTACGGCGACTCGATGGATCTGAGCGTGGCCATCGATCGCGGAGACGTTTGGTACGAGTTTCCTTTCGACGAGGAAGGCAAGCCTCGCTCACAACCCGTGGGGCGCCGGCCGCGTCTGACAATCTTCGTCCGCTACAACGACCAGACCATTCCACTCGCTCGTTTCGGAACGACGATTGGAGGATGGCGCGGAGAGTTCATCGATGGCGCGGTCATGTGGGCGTACAAGGGCTCTCCCATCGGGAAGCGGGTTTGGAGCCGCATCGCAGCGGCGCCGATATGGGTTCCGCCCGAGAGCACGCCGCCTCGGGTCATGCTCATCCAGAAGCGGGACAAGACCTACGACATCGATTACCACACCACCGGTCCGAGCTACGCATCCGCGTACGGTTTGGTGGCGGCGTACCATCGAAAGTTCTATCGAGGGCCGGATGGGACGCTGCAGGTTGGGGGCGACGAAGGCATTCGCACGCACGGCTCAGTCGACTACATGAGCATCATGCGCCGACACTCGCACGGCTGTCACCGGATGCACAACCACATCGCCGTGCGGTTGATGTCGTTCGTTCTCGAGCACCGCCCGCACACCCGGTACGGGCAGGAGCAGATGCAATACCGGCGTGAGTTCGAGTTCGAGGAAGAGCTCTACGTGATGGAGTTCGAAGAAGGCGGTTACAACTTCGTGCTGGACGAGCCGTTGTCGGTCGAGGTCCTGCCAGGGCGCATTCGGGGCCAGCTGAAGGAGCCGATCGAGGTTGCCTTGCCTCGGTACGATCACGATGTCGGGGCGTACGTGATGCCGGATGGTCAGTGGGTCAGCATCGACCGCTTCGGCACCATCACTCCGCGCATCAAGCCATTTGATTTCGATGCGCCGCTCGAAGCGCCCACGGAAGTCGAGGAAGTCACCGCGACGGCCGAGGAGGAAGCCCCCACATCTCCGGAGGCTTCGGGCTTGATGCCCAAGACGCCGCCGGCTGCGACCTCCGTCACGACCGCGGTGGTGCCCGTGACACCCACATCCGCGGCTCCCTGAAAATCGAAGTGCAATCCGGCTGTTGCCGCCGATGTGGAAAAAATGGGCGAAAAACGCAGCGATTGTGGAAAAAGAATCGTATTTCCCACAAGCGAATTTCGTTGATCTCGGGAGGCGGATCAGAGACAAAAGGAGTTCGGAAGCTCGCGACAGCGAGCTCGGCTGCTCTTTGAACTGACCTATCTGACGACAGCGGCGAAAGCCGTTGTCTCTCACTCTCACGGGGGCGAGAGGCGCAGTCGAAAGATTGCGCAGTCTGGGCGCAAAGAGCGCCGAGTGTGTCCGTGGGTCGTGAGGATTGCACAAGCCGATGCGCTGATGCGTGGGTTTCGAGCCGAGCGAAAGCTCCGGACTCGGGCTGTCGACGCGTGGCACATCGGTGGAGGCGCGCCGGAATCGGGACGCCGCTCTGTTTCACCACACGGCGGCCGCGATGATTCTAGACGGACGCCGGAGGCACCTGGCACTAGGGCCTACCGGCACAGCGTGACGGCGCGTCAGAGGTTCGGTGCCTCGCCGTTTCGACGGTGGAGGCGCCCGCCGAAGCGAGCGCGACGGGGTGACACCGTCGGCTCACCGTCGAGGACCGGTTCGGAAACCGGAGACGGTAATCCCACGAGGCAGGGGTGCTCATCTTTGACAAACTAAATTCTGGATTGCACGCGTCGGCTTGAACATGCTGCGCGACACCGCTGCGCACGGCGCGAAAGCTCCGGCAGCGGGACGACGTGCGGCGTGTGCCATTGGATCCACGTGAAAGCGCATCCCACTCGCGCCCTCGATGAGCCGAAAGTCGAGGGCTCAGGCACGGCGAGAGTCGTCGCGGAATCGAATCACGGCGGTTTGCTAAACCCAAATCGTCGCTGCGATTCCGTCCGAAGGCAGAGCGCAGGGCGACCTGCGCGAACCTAGGTGCCTCGAGACTTTCATGTCGAGAGGTACGACGGCAGCGCCCGGGACGTGTCGGTCAAAGCTCCTCCAGCGAGTTCAACAGCTCGTGCGGGGGGTTAGCAGGCTTCCCGACGGGGAATGCAGCGCGCCGAGACGTGTCGAGCAAAGCTGGTGAGGCTGAATAGGCTTCCCATCGAGCCTCGAGCTCGAAATCCAGACGAAGATGGTCGCGGTGTGCGCGACGTACATGCGCACACGCAGCCGAGCGGCGAGAAACCCTCGCCGCGAGGTCAGCGAGCTTCCCAAGGGGCGATCCCGTGCCGGATCGCCCCTTTCTTAATTTCCAGCGGCAGTGTCAGCGGTCAGCGGAGGGCGTCGACTTGGTGGATGACTCGCCTTGCTTTGGTGCTCTTCCAGCGGCTCACGCCGTGAGGTCCTCGAGTGTTTCGGCCGCCTGCTGTTTCCTGCCGTTCGGGTCTATCTCTTCGCGAGCGCCGCCCGCGCGGAGCGGACGCCCTTCGCGTAGCTCTCGTCGACCTTGGAGTGCTTCGCAGGTTGGTCTTCGGGTGGCGCTTTTGAGTGTGGATGAAGTCGGGGAACTTGAGCGGATCCCGGACGAAAAAGACCGGCGTATTGTTGCCGACCATGTCCCAGTTACCCTCCTCGGTGTAGAACTTCAGAGAAAAACCCCGGACGTCCCGTCCCGCGTCGGCGGCGCCGAGCTCGCCTGCCACCGTGGAGAAGCGCGCGAGGACCTCGGTCTTCTTGCCGATCTCGGAGAAGAGCTTGGCTTTGGTGTATTTGGTGATGTCGTGGGTCACCGTGAAGGTGCCGTGCGCTCACCATCCCTTCGCGTGGACGACGCGCTCGGGGATACGCTCCCGGTTCTGGTGCGCCAACTTTTCCAACAGCTCGTAATCCTCGAGCAACAAAGGGCCGCGCGGACCCGCCGAAAGGCTGTTCTGGTTGTCCGCGATGGGCTTGCCCGCAGACGTAGTCATCGTCGGTTTCTTGCTCATGACTCCGACGTCTACACGCATCTGAACGCCCCATCCACGCGGGAGCCATTGCCGTGTCGTGACCGTCTTGCCGCTGCTTCGCGCGCAACCCACGAGCGTTGCGGTCGATACCCTCTCGATGCTGATGGGGCTGTCGATCCGGGCGCGCGTGGTGACGTCCGCCTGCGACGACTATCCGCTGGGGCTGCGTGACCTGCGCGACGCGCCTTCTTCCTTTCGCATCGTCGGCGCGCTCCCCGACCTCGATCGCACCCTGTCCATCGTCGGTACGCGGCGAGCCGACGAGGAGGCGCTCGACTTCGCCTACGAGCTCGGTCGGGATGCCGCGATCAACGGTCGGGTGGTTGTGTCCGGCGGCGCCGTCGGAATCGACCGGGCGGCGCACGAAGGCGCGATCGATGGCGGAGGGCCGACGGTGGTCGTGCTGCCCACAGGGCTCGACGCACCATACCCGGCGGCGAACCACGACCTTTTCGCGAGAGCCATCGACGCCGGATGCCTGCTCACCGAGGTGCCCGACGGTGCGGACGCCCAACCCGGCCGTTTCCTCACTCGGAACCGTTTGGTGGCCGCCCTCGGACGTGCCACGGTCGTGGTGCAGGCTCCAGCCAGGTCGGGGGCGCTGTCCACGGCCGGGCTTGCCAGAAAGCTCGGTCGCGGAGTTTTTGTCGTGCCAGCTTCCCCATGGGATTCGCGGGGATCGGGCAATCTCAGGCTGCTGTGCCGGGGGGCGAGGATTTGCGTGAATGTCGGCGATGTTCTATCCGACTCCGCGCTGAGGGGTGGCGGCGGGGCTGCCAACCCTTCCACTAACGACGAAAGTACCCAGGAATACGATAATTTGAGCCTCACCGAGCAGAAGATCCTCCAGTCCCTCCGGGGCCGGGCGCGGCACCCCGAGGACCTCTGCCAACGAACCGGAATTGCTGCGTTCGACGTTCAGCGCTCCATTCTTCAGCTCTTGGTTCGGGGGCTGATCGAGGAGAAGCCGGGGGGCCGGTACCAACGTTGCAGAGCGAGTAGCAAGCCTTACTAGGAAGAGTTCGATGTCCAAGACCCTCCTCATCGTGGAGTCCCCCGCCAAGGCGAAGACCATCAAGAAGTACGTCGGTGACGGCTACGAGGTTCTTGCGTCCAAAGGGCACATCAAGGACCTGCCCAAGCGCGGGGGCGTCGACATAGAGCATGGCTTCCAGGAGACCTACGAGCTTCTCGAAGAAAAGGGCAAGCCCGAGGTGGTCAAGGCCATTCGGTCGGCCGCCAAGAAGGCCGACAAGATCCTGCTCGCCACCGACCCCGACCGCGAGGGCGAGGCGATTGCCTACCACTTGATGGAGGTCGCCAAGCAGGCCAAACAGGACGCCGAAATCAAACGCGTCCTATTCGAGGAAATCACCAAGCGCGGCGTCGCCGAGGGTCTCGAGCATCCGCGCGACCTCGATCCGAATCTCTACGAGGCGCAGCGCACTCGCCGTGTGCTCGACCGCATTGGCGGCTATCCGCTGTCGAGCCTTCTTTGGAAGAAGCTTGCATTTGGGCTTTCGGCGGGCCGTGTGCAGACGCCGGCGCTTCGCATCATCGTCGACCGGCAACACGAGCGCGACGCGTTCGTGCCGGTGGAATACTGGCTGGTCGATGTGCGGCTCAAGGGTGAAAGGCCGCAATCGTTCATGGCGACGCTCCACAACGTGGGCGAAGAGAAGCTCGAAAAAGTCGGCTCTCGTCCCGCTACGCTCGATGAGAAGCAAGCAGCGGGCTACGTGTCGGATCTAAAGGCCGCCGAATACCGCGTCGGCGCGATTACGAAGCGAAAGGCGTCGCGCAAGGCGCCTGCTCCCTACACGACCTCGAAGCTCCAGCAGGATTCCGCCAATCGGTTGAGCATGCCCCCCAAGCGCACCATGCAGATCGCGCAGCAGCTCTACGAGGGCATCACCCTCGGACGGGGCAAGGACGCCGAGATGGTCGGTCTCATCACGTACATGCGTACCGACAGCGTGCGCCTCTCTCCAGACGCGGTAAACGACTGTCGCGCGTACATCGCGAAGAAGTTCGGCAAAGACTCCGTTCCGGAAAAGCCCAACTTCTTCAAGAGCAAGAAGCAAAACGTGCAGGATGCCCACGAGGCGATTCGCCCGACGCGCCTCGACCTGCCGCCCGAAAAGGTCAGCAAGTATCTCAAAGACCCGCAGCGCAGGCTCTACAAGCTCATTTGGGATCGATTCGTCGCCTCGCAGATGACCCCGGCGGTGTTCGATCAGACGAGCGTCGAGATCGAAGCCACTGCCGGCGGCCGCATCTACGGTCTTCGCGCGAGTGGAAGTGTGCTCAAGGTTCCCGGTTGGCGTGCGGTATACGGCGCGACCATCGAACCCTTGGCGGGCGAGGAGCCGAGCCCCGAGGATCGAAGCGACGAAGAGGACAGCCTTCCGGAGCTGCACGAGGGCGAGACGCTGCACATGGTGATTCCACCGGGTGTACAGATGCACCACAAGCAGACCGAGCCGCCGCCGCTCTTCACCGAGGCGACGCTCGTGAAGAAGCTCGAGGAAGAGGGCATCGGCCGGCCGAGCACCTACGCCGAGATCATCAGCAAGGTCGAGCAACGCGCATACGTGATCAAGGAAGGCAACAAGTTGGTACCGACGCCGCTCGGCAAGCTGGTCGTCGAAAAGCTGGTCGCGGACAACTTCGACCTCGCCGACATTGGCTTCACGCGCAAGCTCGAAGAGGATCTGGACGCCGTCGCCGAGGCGCGCGCAAAGCGTCTCGACGTGTTGCAGCCGTTCCATGAACGGTTGCAGGCACAGATCGAGCATGCGGTTGATCAGAAGGGCAAGTGGTGGCCGGAGCCCGAAGAGATCGGCCAGACCTGTCCCGAGTCGGGTGATCCGTTGGTGAAGCGCTGGGGGCGAAACGGCCCGTTCATCGGCTGCACCAAGTATCCCGAGTGCCGCTATACCCTCAACATCGGCCCGGACGGCGAAATCGAGCCGCCCAAGGAGCCCGAGCTCACCCAATACGACTGCCACGAGTGCGGCGCGAAGATGACCAAGCGCTGGGGTCGCAACGGGTGGTTCCTCGGCTGCTCGCGCTACCCGGAATGCAAGCACACCCGTCCGGTACCGCTCGGCTTCAAGTGCCCGAAGTGCAAGACGGGCGACATCATTCCGATCAAGCCGCGCGGCCGCGGACGTCCCTTCTACGGCTGCACCAACTATCGCTCGGAGGAGCCTTGCGACTTCCGCGTTTGGCAGAAGCCTGTGGGCGAAAAGTGTCCGCGTTGCGGAAGCGACTTTTTGGTGCCGGTCGGCGGCAAGAAAAACCCCAAGCTCAAGTGCCCGAACGAGAGCTGCGACTTCGAACGGGCCTACGATCCGGATGAGCTCTCCGAAGAGGAAGAGACGCGGGAATCATCGGCTGCCGCCGGCACGGCGACCGGGTAGGGTTCGATCGTGGCAGACGTGGTGATCGTGGGTGCGGGTCTCGCCGGCACCGAATGCGCATGGCAGCTCGCCGAGCGAGGAGTGTCGGTGTGCCTCATCGAGCAGAAGCCGCGGTCTCGCACGCCAGCGCAGAATTCGGATCAGATGGCCGAGCTCGTTTGTTCGAACTCCTTTCGAGGGGCTGCGCTACACAACGCGGTCGGCCAGCTCAAAGAAGAGATGCGTCTGAGCGGGTCGTTGGTCATGGAGGCAGGAGCGCTTCATCGAGTTCCCGCCGGCGGCGCGTTTGCGGTCGACCGGGACGCGTTCAGCGCCGAGATCACGCGTCGCATCGAGCGGCATCCACTCATCGAAGTGGTTAATGAAGTGGTCGACCGCATCCCCTCCGAACGGCCCGTGGTCATTGCAACGGGGCCGCTCACGTCTGGGAGGCTCGCGTACGACATCGCATCGGCCGTCGGGGTCGAGCATCTCGCATACTACGATGCGATTGCCCCCATCATCTCGGCGGACTCGATCGATTTCGACATCGCGTTTCGAGCCTCTCGATACGACAAGGGAGGTGATGCGGCCTACGTGAATTGCCCGCTCGGCAAGGAGCAATACGACGCATTCGTCGATGCCGTTCTGAGCGCCGAGAAGGTCGAGCCGAGAGACTTCGAGCAGGTGCGCTATTTCGAAGGCTGTCTTCCCATCGAGGTCATGGCCGAACGCGGCCGTCAGACCTTGGCCTTCGGTTGCATGAAGCCCGTGGGTCTCACCGACCCGCGCACCGGCAGGCGGCCTCACGCCGTCGTTCAGCTTCGCCAAGAAGACGCCGAGGGAACCGCCTTCAACATGGTCGGCTTTCAAACCCGTATGAAGTGGCCCGAGCAGAAGCGCGTGTTTCGAATGATCCCAGGGCTCGAGAACCTGGAGCTCGAGCGATTCGGGAGCGTCCATCGCAACACGTTCGTCGATTCGCCCACCGTTCTAGATGACGACCTGGCGCTGCGCGCTAGGCCCGGCGTGTATCTGGCAGGTCAAATCAGCGGCGTCGAAGGCTACGTGGAAAGCGCGGCCTGCGGAATGCTCATTGGCATCAAGCTTGCGCACGAGGTGCGTGGCTTGTCGTCTTCGTTTCCGCCGCCCACCACGATGCTTGGCGGGCTGCTCGGGCACCTCAGAGCGCCGAACGATGACTTTCAGCCCTCCAATGCGATGTGGAGCATGGTGCCATCGACCGAAGGCCGCCGGATGAACAAACGCGTTCGGCGTGATGCGCAATCGGCGCGTGCTCTGCAGGATCTGCAATCCTGGCTTCGTGACGTGGTAAAGTCGAACGATGAGCGCCTCGGATCCGCTAGATCAGCAGATCGACGCCTTCGCTCGGTACCTGGCGGACGAGCGTAGAAGCTCTCCGCGCACGGTCGAAACGTACATTCGCGATCTGCGGAGCTTCCGCGACTATGTCCTCGAAGAGGGCTTTCCGCCCGATGCGCGCAAGCTCGACGTCGTGGCCCTGAGAGGCTTCTTGTCGACCTTGTTTCGCTCGAATCAGGCGAGCACCATGAAGAAGAAGATGAGCGCCATTCGCTCGTTCTTTCGGTTCTTGTTGAAGCGCGGCATGATCGAGCGGAACCCCGCGGCGGGGGTGCGCTCTCCCAAAGCCGCAAAGACGCTTCCACGATTTCTCACCGTCGAGCAGGCGTTTCGGGTGATGGATTCGCCGCCCAGAGAGGAAGCCCGTCCCAAGACGTTGAAGGCTCGGGACCGCGCGCTTCTGGAGACGCTCTACGCAACCGGCGTGCGCGTGGGCGAGCTCGCTTCGATGAACGTCGGTGATTGCGATACGGGCGAATCGGCGGTGCGGGTCCTAGGCAAGGGCGGCAAAGAACGCGTCGTGCCCCTCGGTAGGACCGCCCTCGGCGCGCTCGGCGAATACCTGCCGGTGCGTCAGGCCCTCCTCGCCAAATCGCGGCAGCCGGATTCCGATGCGCTTTGGTTGTCCCAAAGCGGCCGTAGGCTCAGCGTCCGGCAGGTGCAAAACATCGTCCGGCGCCATGGGACGCTCGGCGCGGGGCGGGGTGATCTTCACCCCCACGCCATCCGGCACACGTGCGCCACCCATCTACTCGACGCGGGAGCCGACCTTCGTTCGATTCAAGAGCTGCTCGGCCACTCGAGCCTGTCGACGACACAGCGATATACGCATGTGAGCGTCGATCGCTTGATGGAAGTCTACGATCGGGCCCACCCACTAGCCCGCGACAAGAACGGCGGCGGTTGACAGCCCAAATAGGCGTACTTACGTTGCTTCGACTCGATATGAAGCAAGCCGATCAGCCTCTTTTTCATTCCACGACCATCGTGGCGGTACGCCGGGACGACCATGCTGCCATGGCTGGTGACGGCCAAGTTTCTTTCGGCCAGACGGTCATGAAGGGTCAGGCCCGCAAGGTTCGCCGCATTGCGGAGGGGAAGGTCGTGGCTGGCTTTGCCGGCGCCACTGCAGATGCGTTCACTCTTCTCGATCGGTTCGAAGGCAAGCTCAAGGAGTATCGGGGCAGCTTGCAGCGGGCGGCCGTCGAGCTAGCCAAGGACTGGCGTACCGATCGCTATCTTCGCCGGCTCGAAGCGATGTTGATCGTGATGGATGCGAATTCCACGTTGTTGATCAGCGGCACGGGCGACGTGATCGAGCCGGATGAGGGCGTCATCGCGATCGGATCAGGCGGCTCCTATGCGCTTGCCGCCGCTCGCGCGCTGGTTCGCAACACCGACCTGCCGGCGGCGGAGGTCGCGCGTCGTTCTCTCGAGATCGCCGCGGAAATCTGCGTCTACACGAACCACGAGATCGTAGTCGAGGAGATGGGACGATGACGCAGGGCAACTTCACGCCTCGAGAGACGGTCGGTGAGCTCGACCGGTACATCATCGGGCAACACAAGGCCAAGCGCGCGGTGGCCATCGCGCTCCGTAACCGCTGGCGCCGCCAGCAAGTCACGAACGAGCTTCGCGACGAAATTGCACCTCGCAACATCATCATGATCGGCCCCACGGGCGTCGGTAAGACCGAGATCGCTCGCAGGCTCGCCAAGCTTGCGCGAGCCCCGTTCGTCAAGGTCGAGGCGTCGAAGTTCACCGAGGTCGGTTACGTGGGACGCGACGTCGAGTCCATGATTCGCGATCTCGTCGAGAACGCCATTCAGATCTGCGAAAAAGAGGCGCTCGAGGGCGTGCAGACGCGGGCCCAGGACGCTGCGGAGGAGCGATTGGCAAAGATGGTGCTGGCCATGGAGCGGCCGCCCGTGCAGACGCCGCAACCGGCCAAGCCGCAAACACATCAATTTGGTCCTCTGAGCTTTCAGATCACGCCGTCGCATCCGCAGCAGCCGCAGCCGTTCTACTCGGACAGCGAGATCAACGACGTGCGACAGCGGCTTCGCAACGGCGAGCTCGACGAGATGGAGGTTGAGCTCGACGTCACGGACACGCAGAACCCGTTCATGACGATTTTCGGAGCTGGTGGCACGGAGGAAATCAACCTCCAGGACATGATGTCGCAGATGCCGGGCTTCAAAGGACGCACGAAGCGGCGTCGCCTCAAGGTGCCCGAAGCGCTCGAGGTTCTCCGGCAGCAAGAAGCGCAAAAGCTGATCGATCACGACAAGGTGCAGCGCGATGCCATCCAACGCACCGAGCAGGCAGGCATCGTGTTCTTGGACGAGATTGATAAGGTTGGCTCCGATCGGAAGATCGGAGGCCCGGACGTCTCGCGCGAGGGCGTGCAGCGAGACCTCTTGCCGATCGTAGAAGGCTCCACCGTGAGCACCAAGTACGGCGCGGTGAAGACCGACCACATCCTGTTCATCGCGGCCGGGGCGTTCCACGTCTCGAAGGTCGCCGACTTGATCCCGGAGCTTCAGGGGCGGTTTCCCATTCGGGTCGAGCTCGACTCGCTCGAGAAATCCGATTTCATCAGAATTCTGACCGAGCCGCGCAATGCGCTCACCAAGCAGTATCAGGCGCTGATGTCCACCGAGGGCATCGACTTGATTTTCGAGCCCGACGCCATCGAGGAGCTGGCTGGTTACGCGGAGGAGGCCAATCGGCGGTCCGAGAACATCGGCGCCCGGCGGCTCTACACGATCATGGAAGCCTTGCTCGAGGGGCTCTCCTTCGATGCTTCCGAGCGGGCCGAGTCGACGCTCGTCGTCGATGTCGCCTACGTGAAGCAGACACTCGACCCGATTCTCGCCGACGAAGACTTGGCGAAGTACATCCTGTAGTTGCGCTAGGTGCGCGCCTGAGCGTACGTCGGGGGGCGTCAGCGCCGTTCGGCCACGAAGAAGAAGCTCGGCGTGAAGATCCCGGTCTCCCCGCCTGCGATGAGGCCTTCGGCGGCTCGGCCGAGCATGAGGCTGACTTCCTTCGAGCCTTTGGGTGCGATCCCAAACGCTTCGAGGATGCCAATCGTGCGCCGGGCGAGGTGCCGGCCGAGCCGCCCCCGGCGTAAAGTGGAGAGCCCGGTCAGCTCACCGCGGAGGGGGAGGTACCACGGTGTCTCGGGGTCGCTGCGCTCGGCCGCGTCGAAGCTGTCGAGCACCTCGAAGCCCGCGCCCCGTAGGGCTTCGACGGTTTCGGGAATGGATGCGATGTCGGGCAGGCCGTCGCCCGTTTCGATCTCGCTCTTGATTCGCCGGTGCTCGGGATCGTCAGCGTCGTACGCGTCGGTCAGGCACCACTCGTAACACGCAAAGCGGGCGCCGGGCTTGAGAACGCGACGAATCTCTCGGAACGCCGCCGCCTTGTCGGGCGCGTGGCAAATCGCTTCGATGGCGTAGGCGGCATCATAGGAGGCATCGGGCACGGGCAGCTTCATGAAGTCGGCCTTGAAGGCCGAGCATAGCTCGCTCAATCCGGCATTTTCGTTGTGGCTTCGCACCTTCTCCAGCTGATAGTCGTTGTTGTTGACGCCCTCGATCGTCGCTCCCGAAAAGCGCGCGATGGACCGCATGGGTCCGCCGATGCCGCAACCCACGTCGAGCACCCTCATTCCAGGCGCAAGGCCGAGCCGCAGGGCGAGGTAGTGCTCCGCGCGAGCCAGCGACGCGTCGAACGACTCCCCACGTGCCCGGCTCGCAAAATGAAACGACTCGCCCCAGCCGTGCTCGTAGAAGTCGGTGACCACGTCGTAATAGTGGTTGATCATCCTGGCGTACTGCGCCTTGCGTGCCTCGACGCCCCCGCCGTCCGATTCGTCGAAGAACCCCATGTAGTCGCGGATGGTCGTCATCACGCGGCGCCTCTTGTGGCCGTCCGTGTAGAAAGTCTTCACCGTCTGCGCTTGCGCCATGGCCCCTTGGCTCGGGGCTACCATGAACGCCGTCGGACGGAGCCGTCGTTTTGGTGAGGCGTCGCTTCGAGGCTGCGAGTGGTCGTCACCGCGGGCCGAGCCGCCGAACGTCCCGTTGACAATTCGTAAACTTCGGGCCGGTCGCGACCGTGGTCTTCTGCTATACGCTCGTTCGTGGACGTTCTGATCCAAAAAGCCGCGGTCCTGCAGGAGGCGCTTCCGTACATCCGGCGCTTCCACGGAGAGATCTTCGTCATCAAGTACGGCGGTCACGCGATGGTCGACCCGGAGCTCCGAGACAGCTTCGCGCGGGACGTGGTGCTGATGAAGTACGTCGGGCTGCATCCAGTCGTCGTGCACGGCGGAGGCCCGCAGATCGACGAAATGTTGAAGTCCCTCGGCGTGGTGTCCGAGCGGCTCGATGGGCTGCGCGTCACCGACGATCACACCATGGAAGTCGTCGAGATGGTCTTGGGTGGCAAAATCAACCAAGAGATCGTGTCGCTCATCGTCGGTCACGGCGGCCGCGCCGTAGGGCTCACAGGGAAAGACGACGCCTTTCTTCGAGCTCAGAAGGTCGACAAGATGAAGACCAAGAGCGGCAACTGGGTGGACCCCGGCCGTGTCGGCGCGGTGACGCAGGTCAATCCCGACGTCGTGCGCCGTCTGGTGCAAGACGGCTTCATCCCCGTCATCGCGCCCATCGCAATCGACGCGGAGGGCAAGTCGCTCAATGTCAACGCGGACACTGTGGCTGGCAAGGTAGCCGAGGCGCTTCAGGCTCGGAAGTTCGTTCTGCTCTCCGATATCGAAGGGGTGCGCGGGAAAGATGGCGAGGTTGCAAGCTCGTTGAGCGCTGCGGAGATAGACCAACTCAAACGCGACGGAGTCATCGAAGGGGGCATGATTCCGAAGGTCGACTGCGCTTTGAGCGCACTCGCCGGGGGCGTTCGCAAAGCGCACGTCATCGACGGTCGCGTGCGCCACGCGGTGCTACTCGAGATCTTCACCGACGAGGGCATCGGCACCGAAATCACCCGTTGAGCGACCTGCTACAGAGGGTCGACTGCTTCGTCCATTGGTGGTATGCCCCGGGTTTCCCAAAGGCCAACCCATGAGCAGGCAGGACGACATGCTTCGAACCGCGAAAGAGGTTCAGCTCGGTAACTACGCCCCCGCGCCATTCGTGCTTACCCATGGTCGCGGCCGTCGTGTGACCGACGCGGCCGGTCGCGAGTACCTGGACCTGTCGGGCGGAATCTCCGTGCTTTCCGTGGGCCATAGCCATCCCATCCTGGCTTCCGCCATTGGAGAGCAGGCTGCCCGCCTGATGCACGTCTCGAACATCTTCTACAACGACCGCGCCATCGAGCTCGCCGAGGCGATCTGCGCACGGAGCCCGTTCGACAAGGTGTACTTCTGCAACAGCGGCTCGGAAGCCAACGAGGCGTTGCTCAAGCTCGCCCGCCGCTATCACTACGATCGCGATGAGACTAAACGCATCGGGTTCGTTTCGACCCACAACAGCTTTCACGGCCGCACCATGGGCTCGTTGTCGGTGACCGGGCAGGCCAAGTACCGAAAAGGAATGGGACCGCTGCTGCAAGACGTGCAGTTCATCGACTTCAACGACGTCGCCGCGTTGGATGCGGTGGTCTCGGACGAGACGGCCGCGGTCATTTTCGAGCCGGTGCAAGCCGAAGGCGGGATCATCCCTGCCACCGCAGAGTTCGTCCGAGAGGCTAGACGCATCTGCGACGAGCGGGGCGCGCTTCTTTTTCTCGACGAGATCCAAACCGGTTACGGCCGCACCGGCCGGTTCTTGGCCCAAGAGTGGTTTGGCGTCGTCCCCGACGCGTGCTCATTGGCCAAGGGCATCGGGGGTGGGTTCCCCCTCGGGGCCATGGCCGTCACCGACCGCGTCTCGGGTGGCCTCCCTCCCGGAAGCCATGCCAGCACCTTTGGCGGCAATCCGTTGGCGTGCGCAGCCGGCCTTGCGGTGTTGCACATCCTCGACGAAGAGGGGCTCATCGAGAACGCAAGGCGTCTCGGCGAGTACTTGGCCGGCCGCCTTTTCGAGCTGGACGGCCGGCTCGAGGCGACGGCAGGGACGCGCGGGATGGGCTTGCTGCAAGGTCTCATCCTGGCCGATGAGGTGGACCCTTTAGCCACGATTGCTGCCATTCACCGCGCCGGCCTGCTCTTGACGCTCGCCGGCGGCCACGTGATTCGCGTTTCTCCCGCGCTCAACGTCACCAAAGAAGAGCTCGACGAGGGTCTCGCCATTCTCGAAGGAGTGCTCTCGGACGCACCGAGGAAATGATGGCGCGGCACTTTCTCACGGTATCGGACCTCAGCCGAGACGAGCTGGTTGCAGTCCTCGATCGGGCTGCCGAGCTGAGGGAGCTGCGGGGAACGCCGGCCCATCCCCAACCTCTGCAGGGAAAGTCCGTCGCGGTCGTATTCGAGAAGGCGTCGACGCGGACGCGCCTCTCCTTCGAGGTGGGGATCCACGAGCTTGGCGCGCAACCTGTTACGCTCATCTCGAAGGACACACAGCTCGGTCGCGGGGAGCCGATTGAAGACACGGCGCACATGCTGAGCCGCTACGTCCACGGCGTGGTGTATCGAACCTTCGGACACGACCGGCTCGAAACCCTCGCTCGCCATGCCACCATCCCCGTCGTCAACGGCCTTTCGGACAAGTTCCACCCGGTGCAACTGCTCGCGGACTTGATGACGATCAGGCAGCACTTCGGGCCGTCGCTCGAAGACGCGCGCGTTGCGTGGATCGGAGACGGCAACAACATGGCCCATTCTTGGATCGCGTCCGCAGCCGTGGCCGGCTTCGAGCTCGTCCTCGCCTGCCCCTCCGGCTACCAGCCCGATGAGGAAGTTCTTTGCGGGGCTCGAGAACGCGGTGCGCGTGTGCGCCTCGTCGAACGCCCCGAGGAGGCGCTCGACGGTGCAACCGTCGTCACCACCGACGTCTGGGCCAGCATGGGGCAGGAGCGGGAGACCGCCGAGCGGCAGCGAGCCTTTGCCGGTTTCATCGTCGACGACGCCGCGATGGAGCGCGCGGACAGCGAGGCGATTTTCCTTCACTGCCTCCCCGCGCATCGCGGTGAAGAGGTCAGCGCTTCGGTCATCGACGGCCCGCGGTCTCGGGTATGGGATGAGGCGGAGAACCGCCTACACACCCAGAAGGCTCTATTGGAATGGCTGATCGCCTAGATTCCGCGAAGTGGCTCGGGGCCGGGGAGCCAAGCTAAGCTTCGAAGATGGGGGCAGCTCGGCAGTCGATGCCCGAGGAGAAAATCCCGCGGCTGCTGCAGGAGGCGGACGTCAGGGGGTTGGAACTCACCGCGCAGGAGGCGTTCGTGCATTCGTGCATCGACGGGGTGCTGAACCTGGAAGACATTGCCGACGTGACGGTGTTGACGCCTTCGGAGGTGTTGGCGGCAGTCGAGCGCCTCATCGGGCTCGGTGCAGCCGAGTGGGTGACACCGAAAGCCTCGAGTGGGCCGCCCCAGACAGAGCTGATCGAAGATGTCGACATCGACGAAGCGCTTCAGCAGCGGATCAACGAGACGTTTCGTCGCGCCGACAAGCTGAACCACTACGAGCTGCTCGGCGTGGCCACGGATGCCGATCGGGCCGAGATTCGAAAAGCTTATTTCGCGCTCTCTAAGACATTCCACCCCGACGCGCACTACGCAAAGCATCTCGGCTCTTTCCAACCCAAGATGGAGCGCATCTTCAAGAAGATTACCGACGCATACGAGGCGCTGGGACGCCCCAAAAAGAGAGAGGCCTACGATCGGTACCTCCGGCAGAGCCTCGCGGTTTCGGCCGCCGAAGAGCAGATGCATCGCATGGAAGAGCGCGCCGAGGCCCTGTCGAGGGCGCTTACCAAGGCGCCCGTCATGGAGCACGGCGCCCAACCAAGCGCTCCCGAATCCAATGTCGCCGGCCGCATCTTTGTACCGTCACACCCCGGCACGCTCACCCCGGGATCGCCCGAGCACGAACGCATGCTGCGTAAGCGCGAGCTTCTCGAACGTCGGCTCAAGGGCCGATCCATGCGGCCGTCGTCTACGCGCCAGCCGGTCCAAGCGACGCCGAGGCCCACCGCGCGAGTCGGAAAGAAGGAGGCGCTTCGTGATCTCACCCGCTCGCTCCGACAAACCGCCGCGCTCACCGGCGGCGTCGACCGGGCGCAACGTCACCTCGAAACGGCCCGCACGGCGGAAGCCGAAGGCGACCTGGCTGCGGCAGCGACTGCGTTGCGCATGGCCCTTGCCCTCGATTCGAGCCGTACCGACCTGCAGGAGGACTACAGGCGCATCAACTCCCGCTTGCGGGTGCAGCTCGTCGACATTCATCGGGAACAGGCCAAGTACGAGGAGGAGAACGCCATGTGGGCGGCGGCAAGCATTTCTTGGGCAAAGGTCGCCGATGCCTCACCCGAAGATCCGGTGGCGCCTAGAAGGGCGGCCAAGGCCCTTCTCGCGGCCGGGGGCGACCTACGCAAAGCTCGGGATTTCGCCCTCAGGAGCCTCGACCTCGCGCCGGATTCGCTCGATACCCGCCTCGTTTTGGCGCGAATCTACATCGAGGCAGGCATGGAAAATAGCGCATCGAAAGAGCTCGATGAAGCTGCAAAGCTGGACCCGAAGCACGAGATGGTGAAAAATCTTAGAAAGCAGCTCGGGGGATGATGTGAGCAACGCATCTGAGCGCTTGGAAGTGGGGCATGGAAAGAGTCATCGGGATTGACCTAGGTACGTTCAACTCGTGTGTGGCCGTCGTGGAAAACGGCACACCCGTGGTCATCGCCAACCGAGGGGGCTACAAGGTCACCCCTTCCATGGTTGCGGTCACCGAAGGCGGCAAGCGTCTGGTCGGGCACATTGCGAAGCGGCAGGCCGTCACGAATGCAGAGAACACGGTCTATGCCGCCAAGCGCCTCATCGGGCGAAAGTGGGACACGCCGCAGGTCAAGAACGCCATTCAGACCTGCCCATTCCACATCGTGGAGGGTCCGCACGGCGATTGTCGCATCAAGATGCGTGACAAGGTCTACAGCATCCCCGAAGTCAGCGCGATGGTGCTTCAAGAGATGAAGATGGTCGCCGAGGATTACCTCGGGGAAGGGGTCGACAAGGTCGTCGTGACCGTTCCCGCGTACTTCAACGACAATCAGCGCCAGGCTACCAAAGACGCCGGCGCAATCGCGGGCTTGGACGTAATCCGCATCATCAACGAGCCCACTTCGGCAGCGCTTGCGTACGGATTTGGGAAAAACATCGATCGCACCGTGGCCGTATTCGACCTCGGAGGAGGCACTTTCGACATTTCCATCTTGGAGATCTCCAGCTCCGGAGTGTTCAAGGTGATCAGCACGGCCGGCGATACGTTCTTGGGCGGCGAAGACTTCGATCAGCGGGTCATCGACTGGTTGGTCGAGGGATTTCAGCATGAGCACGGAATCGACCTCCGGCAGGACCGCATGGCTCTCCAGCGTCTCAAAGACGCTGCGGAAAAGGCCAAGTGTGAGCTCTCTGCAGTGACCGAAACCGAGGTAAACCTTCCGTTCATCATTTCGAGTGCCCGCAACGAGGCGCTGCATCTGCAGCGGCTGCTGACGCGCTCGACACTCGAAGAGCTCACCGCCGATCTCGTCGACCGCACGATTCAGATCTGCGAGCTCACACTCGGTGAGGCAGGGCTCGACAAGGACGAGATCGAGGACATCATTCTGGTCGGCGGCATGACGCGAATGCCCAAGGTTCAGGAGAGGGTGAGCAAGTTCTTCCAACGCGAACCTTGCAAGGGCGTGCATCCCGACGAGGTGGTCGCGTTGGGCGCCTCCATTCAAGGCGCAGCGCTCGTCGACGAGTCGCCGGAGCTCGACATGGTCCTTCTCGACGTCACCCCGCATACGCTTGGCATCATGGTCGTGGGAGGCTATTTCGAGGAGCTGATTCCTCAGAACACCACCGTTCCCACTTCACGGAGCAAGCCGTTCACCACGGTGCGAGACAACCAGACTGCCGTGAAGATTCTGGTGTTGCAGGGTGAGTCACGGCGCGCGGAGGACAACGAGCTCCTGGGCGAATTCATCCTGACCGGCCTCCGGCGTGCGCCTGCCGGCCAGGTCGAGGTCGAGGTGACGTTCGAGATCAATGCGGACGGCATCGTGAGCGTGCACGCGAAGGATGTCGAGACCGGAAAAGAGCAGTCGATCACCGTGACCGCGACCAGCGGCCTCACCGAAGACGAGATCAACGAGATGATGGTGGATGCTTCGGACTACGCGATAATCCGCCGCCAAGACGAAGCAGCGGAAAAGATCCGTCAGCAAGCCGAGACGTTGATCGCCGAGATCGAGCGGCTTTTCCCCGAAGTCCAGTCCATCGTCGCAGGGAGCGACTTCGGGCGCGATGCCATCGAAAAAGCAAGGGGCGTCGTCGACAATGCCCGCACCCTCCTCGAACGTGGGGATGTTGCCGGGTTGCAGGACGAGCTCGAGTCACTCGGCCGCACGCAGCGAATGTTCAAGGGCGTCGTCGGCAAGTCGGCATGACCGCCGGGAACGCCGGGCAGAGCCGCCCGAGGTGGCCGAGCCTGCTCGGAAGCGAAGGAACGATCGATCTGACTGGTGGATTGGCTCGAGGACCGCTCGATCATCCGGCGGGGTCGTCGATCGACGCGGCTCCCCGAGAGCTCGCCCGCGAGATCGTGGATCGATTTGCACTGGAGGACTATGCGGGTGCTCTGAGCGCGGCGGAGCTGCAGCTTGGTCACGACCCCATGGACGAAGACGCCCGCCGCTACGCCACGAAAAGCCGGGAGCGTCTCGAGGCGCACTGCATTTCCCAGATCGGTCCGCTGGAAGCCGTGTTCAACCGTGCGGTTCCTGCCGCCAAGGTGAAGTGGCTGGGTCTCGACCCTCAAGCCGCCGCCTTGCTCTCCCGGGTTGACGGGGAGACGACCCTCGGCGAGGTGCTGACCCTCCATCCGACGAGCAGGCTGGAGGCGCTCCGGCTGTTCATCGAGCTTCTCGACGCGAAAGCCATCGTTCGGGTCTCCTGACCGGGGACCGCTTGCGCGGGCAAGCCCGCCCACTACCATCCCGGCTCATGGCTGCGACCCCAAAGAAGATCGTGCTCGCCTATAGCGGCGGCCTCGACACCTCCGTCATTCTGACCTGGCTCAAAGAGACCTATGGCGCCGAGGTCATCGCGTTTTGTGCCGACATAGGGCAGGGCGAGGAGCTCGGCGGTCTCGACGAGAAGGCCCGCGCCACGGGTGCCTCCAAGTGCATCATCGCCGACCTCAAAGAAGAGTTCGCGCGAGACTTCGTCTTCCCGATGTTGCGTGCCAATGCGATCTACGAAGGCGAGTACTTGCTTGGCACCTCGATCGCCAGGCCAGTGATCGCCAAGGCCATGATGGAGGTCGCCCGGCAGGAGGGTGCGGACGCAATCTCCCACGGCGCGACGGGCAAGGGCAACGACCAGGTCCGTTTCGAGCTCACGGCCATGGCCATCGATCCGCGAATCCAGGTGATCGCACCCTGGAGAATCTGGTCCCTGCGTTCTCGGAGCGACTGCATTGCGTATTGCAAGGAGCATCGGATCCCGATCGAGGTCACGGCCGAGAAGCCGTATTCGATGGACGCCAACTTGTTTCACATCAGCTACGAGGGTGGCGTGTTGGAAGACACGTGGAACGAGCCTCGTAAGGACATGTTCCGTTGGACGACCGACCCGCAGGATGCGCCCGATACGCCGCAGTATGTCGTCATCGGCTATGAAAAGGGCGACCCGGTCAGTGTCGACGGCGAGGCCCTGTCTCCAGCTGCAATCATCGCGCGTCTGAACGAGATTGGCGCCAAGCACGGTGTCGGCCGGGTGGACCTCGTCGAGAACCGCTTCGTCGGCATGAAGTCCCGCGGGGTGTACGAGACACCGGGAGGGACCATTTTGCAGCGCGCGCATCGCGCCATGGAGTCGATCACGGTCGACCGCGAGGTTCTTCGAATTCGTGACAGCTTGATTCCCGAGTACGCGTCACTCGTCTATCGCGGGTTCTGGTTCGCACCCGAGCGGGAGATGCTCCAGACGCTGGTCGATGACGCACAGAAGGACGTGAGTGGCGAGGTTCGGCTCAAGCTCTACAAAGGCAACGCCTACGTCGTAGGCCGTCGGAGCCCAAACACCCTCTACGACCCGGAGTTCGCGACTTTCGAAGCGGACGAAGTCTACGACCAGCAAGACGCCACTGGTTTCATCCGGCTCAATGCCCTTCGCCTGCGAATTCGGGCGCTTCGCGACCAGCGGTAGCGCGATTAACCCCGGCTGTTGCGGGCGATTCACCTACTCAGTACTCTTGAAGCTCACAAGGTCTTGGACGTTCCAAGTACACAGTTGGCCGCCGTGATCATCGGCGGCGTCGGTCTAGGCGCGCTGCTTGCAGCTGTCAGCGCTGGCTTTCACGCGCTCAGTGAAGCAGGGCTGAGGGCATTTTCCGAAGCAGGAGGCCGCAACGCCGCCGTTGCCGAGCGGGTGATGCGAGATCTCTCGGCGGTCCAGTCGCGACTGCTGATCGGGCGCGTGTTGTGCGTCGTCCTGGCTGCCGCGTTCGTCGCCTACTCGTTGCAGCAGGCCCAAGGAATCGGCATTGCCACGTTGGGCGTCGTCGGCATCGCTGTTGCCTACACCGTCTTGGCCACCATCGCCGGCGCGATCATGCGCCGGCGATCGGGCGACGCGACATTGCGGGTGTGGAAGTGGCTACGCCCCATCGACCTGCTGCTCGTGCCACTCGCCGCGCCGCTCACCTGGATCAACGACCTGGTCGTGAAGATTGTGCCCGAGGCCAAAGCGCACGACTCGGATCGCCTCGCGGAGCTGACCGTCGAGCACGTCATCGGCCAAGGAGAACAAACCGGCACCATCGATCAAGAGTACGCTCGAATGCTTCGAAGCGTGCTCGAGTTCAGGAACACCGTCGCTCGTGAGATCATGGTTCCGCGCACGCAGGTCGTCGCCTTCGAGGTCGGCACGAGCATCCAAGACGTGCTCGAGAACGTCATCGAGTCCGGTCACAGCCGGTATCCGGTATACCGCGGCCAGATCGACCAGGTGGAAGGAATCTTGTACGCGAAGGATCTCTTTCAGGTTCTGCGCAACTCGCACGATCCATCGAGCATCGTTCTCGAGGACGTCGTTCGAAAGCCGGTGTTCTTCGCGGCCGAAAGCCAGAAGATCGGCGTGCTGCTCCGCGAGATGCAGCGACGACGCTCTCATCTTGCAGTCGTCGTCGACGAGTTCGGCGGTGCTGCTGGCATCGTGACCCTTGAGGACATCGTCGAAGAGATCGTCGGCGAGATCCAGGATGAGCACGACGAGGAAGCGCCATTGGTGTACGAGCGGGCGCCAGGCCATTACTTCGTGGACGCCGGGATCTCGGTCTACGACTTGGAGGAGCACCTCGGCGAGCCCATTTGCGAGGATAAGAGCGATTTCGATTCGCTGGGCGGCATGTTGGTGCATCTGGCGGGCCAGGTGCCCGCAATCGGTGAGAGCCTTCATGCGGGGCCCTATCGCGTCATCGTGCTGGACGCGGACGAGCGTCGCGTGCGGCGCGTCGAGATGCTCAAGGCGCGTACCGAGAGTCCGGACGAGCCGAAAGCCGCGGCGGGCTAGCCCTCGTCGGCTCTGCCGTAGCTCACCCAGTCCTGCAGAATGTCGGCGCCGCTCATCCGGGGCGTCAGAACGGTGTAGTGGGCGACATGGCCCTCCGGCGCCGCGCCCACTGAGCCGACGTTGACCACGTGATACTCCTCGACGGTTCGCTGAAAGGGCACGTGGGTCGCGCCGCACACGATGATGTCCGCCGGGTCGTCGTCGATGAGCTCCAGGATTTCATCGTCGTCGAGATCATGACTGATCTCGCGGTCAGCATCGGCAGGAGAGCCGTGGACCATCAGCACTTCGCGGCCGTCGATCAACGGTATTCGCTGGCGCTCGGGCAAGCGGCGGAGCCGTTCGGCCACCAGATCACCAATGGCCGCACGCGTTTTCGCAAACAGTCGGGCTTGGCGCCGCTGTGCATCGTCGATGGGGACTAGGCTCCCCGGGTCGATCGAGGCCAGCGCGAGGTCCGAGGGCCCGCGCGTGCAGGTTGCACCAAGCGCCTGCAGCCTCTGCCACACGCCCAGTGGATCCTCGCCTCCGAGCAGCAAGTCGCCAGCGACGTACACGTCCTTAACGCCGAGCCGCTCGAGCTCGGCCAAGACCGCGTCGAGGGCAACTAGATTGCCGTGTATGTCGGAAAGAAACGCGACCGGGGCAGATGCCGGGGGATGCGCCATGCCGGAAGCCTAGCACTCCCGGATGCCAACCATACGCTGGACCTCGATGCTTGCATGGAGATAAGGTCGGCCTATTCTCAGGCGGGGAGAGACAGGTGAACGAGGGCGGCGATCGAGACAACGTAATCCGCGTTGGTTTCGGGGCGGATGGCAAGCTGACGCGCGCCTTGAGCCCCGAGCCGGCCCATTCGCAGCCGGCGCCTCCCCGGAGCGATCCACGGGCCGGTCTCTACACAGTCGCCGAGGTGGCGCGGCTCTTCGGTTTCACCGTCTCCCGGCTCCGATACTGGCACCGTTCCGGGCTGCTCGGGCCCTCGGCGCGCGTTTCAGGACGCAACTACTACACGTTTCGAGATTTGGTGGGTGTACGCGCTGCGAAGGGCCTCTTGGAGCAGGGGGTTCCCTTGCAGCAGGTGCGCCGCTCGGTCGAATCGCTGCGCCGCGAGTTTCCGGAAACGGCCCGCCCTCTGTCGGAGCTCCGGGTCATGGCGGATGGCCGGACGATGCTTGTGCAGGACGATGGCGGCACCTACGAGCCTGCCACGGGCCAGGCGGTCCTCGATTTTCGCATCGACCGCCTGGAATCAGACGTGGTCCGTCTTTTGTATCTCGATGATGACGATCGCTCGCGTGCCTATGAGCACTACCTCGAGGGCTGCCGTTTCGACGAGGACGAGCGCACCTACGATCAAGCCGAGATTGCGTACAAGAAGGCGCTGTCGCTCGATCCGACGCTCTCCAACGCGCTCACGAACCTCGGCAATCTCGAATACCGACGCGATCGGCTCGAGGAGGCAGAGCGATACTACGAACGCGCTCTCGAGTGCGACCCAGAGCAACCCGAGGCACTCTACAATCTCGGCTTCTTGTGCTTCGAGCGGGACGAAGTGGACGAAGCGGTCAGCTTGTTTCAGCAGGCCTTGGATAGCGACCCGTCCTTCGCGGATGCACACTTCAATCTCGCGATGGCGCTCGAAGAACGGGGGGAGCGGGCCGAGGCGCGGCCCCACTGGCAACAGTATCTCGCGCTCGAGCCGGACGGACCCTGGGCGGACATCGCCAAGGAGCATCTGCGCGAGGGCCGCCGCCGATGAGCCTCGAGGACCCGATCGTTCGCTTTGCCGCGGAGTACGAGCGAGCAGGCTTGACGGAAGAATTCGACGCAAGCCGTTGTGCGCTCGCGACGGCCGACCGCTTCGGGCGGCCCGACGTGCGATTCGTCCTGCTCAAAGGCTTCGATGAGGACGGATTCGTTTTCTATACGAACTTCGAAAGCGCCAAGGGCAGAGATCTGGAGACGAACCCCCACGCCGCGCTCGTCTTCCATTGGCATACCATCGGCATTCAAGTGCGGATACGAGGACCGGCGACGACAGTCTCGGACGCGGAGGCCGATGCGTACTTCGCCAGTCGCGATCGGGGCAGCCAACTCGGCGCTTGGGCTTCGCGGCAGAGCAGCGTCCTCGCCAACAGGGAGTCATTGGAAGCTGCCGTTGCCGAAGCTGCTCAGCGTTTCGAGAATGTTTCGGTGCCCCGGCCTCCGTTTTGGGGCGGGTATCGAATCGCCCCGACGTCAATCGAGTTTTGGCAGAATCACAGCGACCGGTTGCACGATCGATGGCTGTACGAACGCGACGGCGGTTCCTGGCACGTGGTGCGCCTGTATCCCTAGCGCTCGCTCAATGCCACTTGACGAAACCCCGCGGACTATAGATGTTCAGAACGAACCGGGGACAACTCAGTAACTCCATCACGTTTCGTCGATGTACATCTGCGAGGGGGTCATGGAAACAGGTCTGGTGAAGTGGTTCAACAACGCGAAGGGCTGGGGGTTCATTGCTGGCCGTGACGGGTCCGATGTCTTCGTTCATTACTCGCAAATCTCGGGCGACGGTTATCGCACTTTGCGTGAAGGCCAGCAGGTCGCATACGATCTTCGCCTCGGTCCTCGCGGTCAGTTCGCAGAGAACGTCAAAGTAGACGAGGGGCGCTCTCAGTCGGTGACGTAGCGCTCAGGGTCGAACGTACTTCTCGAGGTCGAGCGCCCATCGCACCTCAGCAACGGCTTCGTCGAGGTGGTCGAGCGCTTTGCGGTAGGTCACCTCGTGCCATACGTCGAGCACTCTGGCATTGTCGACGGGATCTTTCACCTCGACCACCTCTGCCGAGGATTCGCGGTACCCGCGGCCCGATGCCTGCTGCCCGACCTCTTCCCGGACGCGACGGAAGAGCTCCTCAGGATGCGCCGAGGGTGCATCGGAGCGCTGGGCGCGCGCGGTGAACTGCACCGCCAAGCCGTCAGAGACGACGACGCGGACTCCAGAATCCATGATGTGCAGGCGAATTCGCTCGGCGATTTGGAGCTCCTGATCGCGAGCGCGATAGATCTCGACACCAACACGTGCGAGTGCTCTTTGGATGTCCTGAATCGTCAGCGCTCTCTCCAACCCACTCATGGAAGCCGTGCGTTTTGGCGCGGGGACGGTACCACCCCGGGCATCGTAGGTGCAACTCAGCTGCCCGCAAAGTGCTACTAATTAAATCGACCCCCGTTTGTCGGGGCGCGCAGCATCCCATGATCGAAGTCACCGATGCAACTCATCGACCGGTGAGGCTGAAACGACCCGCCCAACGCGTGGTTTCCCTCGTTCCGAGCGAGACCGCGTCGCTCGTTGCGCTGGTAGGGATGGAGCGGCTCGCGGGGCGCACGGACTACTGCGTCGAACCGGCCGGGAAAGTGGAAGCGATTCCTTCCGTCGGCGGCACCAAGGGCTTCGATGTCGAGGCGGTGAGGGCCCTGCGACCCGATTTGGTCCTGGCGAACAAGGAAGAGAACAGCCGGCGGTTGGTGGAGGCGTTGCTGAACGCGGGACTGACCGTGCATGTCAGCTTTCCGTGCACGGTCGACCAGTCGTTGGCGTACCTCGAAAGCCTATGTCTGCTGCTCGGCATTTCACCCGATGCGGCAGAGCCGCTCTCTGCCTGCCGGGCTGCAGCTCGCGAGGCAACGCGTGCCATGCCTGTGAAGTCGCTTCCCGTCTTCGTCCCCATTTGGAAGGATCCCTGGATGACGTTTGACGAGGGCGCCTACGCGAGCGACGTCCTCGCGCTCTGCGGTGCGGACAACGTGTTTAGCGGGCGGTCGCGCCGCTATCCGTTGGCTGCAGACTTGGGAAAGGCCGCGGCGTGGAAAGCGGAGCGCGTGCGCCAACGAGACACCCGGTATCCCAGGATTCGCTTGGAAGAGGTCGTCGAGCGCGGCACTCGCGCGGTGCTTTTGCCAAACGAGCCGTACGCGTTCGGTGACTACGATGCGGAGATGTTCGCGAATCTCGACTCGCGACATCCGCTCGTTGCGGAGCTCGTCGATGGCAAGGACCTCTTTTGGTACGGGACACATCTTGCGCATGCGCTCGAGCGCCTTCGCCGCCAGATCGCGGTCCTGCGTTTGAAGTGCTTTGGTTTTGAAGCACACAACTGAGCAGGGGGGCTCCGCCCGAAGGGTGTGAAGTATTCCGTACGAGCACGTCGCGGCGAGGCGAAAGTGCTAGTCAAAGATTGCACGCTTCGATAAAGTCGCAGACGCCGTCATGCCCGTTGTCGAGAGGCTGTCATCCATCTTGCCAAGAGGCGCCGCAGATATCGCGGTACACCGAGGGGCACGTCGGCGCTCTCGCCGTTGGGCCCTCGACGCAGAGGTCGATCTGTTGGAGCCGGTGCGCGGCGCCGGGCTGGCCATCAATGCGAGCGTCGGCGGGCTGCGGATCGCCGTCGACATGCCCGTGCCTGTCGGCCACACCTGCGCTTTGCGGGTTCGCACGGCGCCGAACCATCAGACGATGGAGCATGCCAGGGTGGTCTGGTCGCAGGCCCGCCCCGACGGCTATCTGCTCGGGCTGGAGTTCATCACGCCGTCTTCGGCCTGAATTTTCGTCGTTTTCTTGGTCTGCAATCACCAATGAAACGATCGGTTGCGACCGGGGGCTTCCGGGGTTAGGTTCTGGCCTCATCTGAGCGTACCCGCCTCGGGACGCTACGGAGGTCAAATCATGCGCCGACGAATGTTCCTCGGAAAGATCCACCGAGCGACCATCACACACGCCGACCTGGACTACGAAGGCAGCGTCACGATCGACACCGACTTGCTCGACGCCGCCGGAATCCTCGAGCACGAGGAAGTTCACATCTGGAACGTGACCCGTGGCACACGGCTTTCGACCTATGCGCTGCAGGGACCGCGGGGCTCGGGCGTGGTCTGCGTCAATGGCGCAGCCGCGCATCACATGAAGCCCGGCGACCTCGCCATCATCGCGAGCTTCGGAGAGATGAGCGACGAAGAGGCGAGGGCGCACAAGCCCAAAGTCGTTCTCGTCGACGGCAAGAACCGGATCGTCGAGACCGGTCCGGAGCGCCCCGGCCCGCAGATGCCGCGTAGGGTAGACGAGCTGATTCATTAAAGGGATGCTGCCGGCGTCGCCGGGGTGGCGGAATGGCAGACGCAGGCGACTTAAAATCGCCCGTGGAAACACGTGCGGGTTCGAATCCCGCCCCCGGCACCTTCGAGGCGATCTGCTTTGTGGGTTCTGGCTTGCAGGTTTGTCACGGGTTGCCGGATTCGAACCCGCTGCGGGTGTACTTGCCCCGTTTCGAGCTCAATCGAGCTTTCGCTGGATGACGTAAGTTGGATGGTCTGCGCTGACCAGCGCGTGACCCGTCATGCGACACCAGGCTGGCAGGTCTACGGGCGCGCCGGGGCTTTGGGCGATGACTTCGAGCTTCGCGCCAGGCTCCATCGCGACGAGACGGCGACGCAGCTCTACGATGAGTTGAGCGCATCCCATTTCCCCAGCATCCCACCGTTCGTTCATGCGTGAGACCTTCGTTCATCGAGGCCTGCTCGGTCAAGGCCCCTTGGAGGCCATCGTAGACTCGGCGGGAGCGCGTCGGTATCATCGCGGCCCCTTAGGGTGGAGGTGCAACATGGGAGAAAAGAAGAAGCTGGTGGTTCTGATCACGCGTGGGCTCGATGACGAACGCTCGTCCGTCGCTTGGAGCATCGCCAATGCTGGGATTGCCTCGGACATGGAGGTCACGGTGTTTCTCGCCGCGTCAGGGGTAGACTGGGTGCGAAAGGGTGCGGCCGACGTACCGCGACTCAATCCGCTCGATCCTCCGCTCAAGGACATGATCGGAAATGTCATGTCCAACGGCGGCGCCGTGCTCGTGTGCCCACCCTGCGCCAAGGTGCGAGGCTATTCGGCCGACGACCTGATCGAAGGCGTCACGATCGCGGGAGCGCCAGCCATGCTCGAGGTGGTCAAGCAGGGCGCCGCGACGTTGAGCTTCTAGTCGAGTGCCCACCGCGACTGGTGAAGATCTGACCGAGGTTGGCGGTCGGTGAAGAAGCGAAGCGGGCTCGGCGAAGCGTGCCTTGAGCCCGCTAGAATACACCGAGGCAGCGCTTGGAGGTGCGTAGAGCGCTGTGGAGGAGCGCCTGGCATGCGAACATGCGGATGGGAGACCACAACCATCCCCTTC
>Ga0209536_100001953_pt1 | contig 33732 bp, 30 predicted proteins | sample DeeMarSeWOR28_12_FD_187461 | JGI IMG/M metagenome (GOLD analysis project Ga0209536, IMG submission 187461) | Marine sediment microbial communities from White Oak River estuary, North Carolina - WOR-2-8_12 (SPAdes) (version 2) | ecosystem: Environmental > Aquatic > Marine > Intertidal zone >...
AAAGAAAATAACAGGTATTCTTTTCACTGGATACTCGCTTCTGGTTTATTCAACGGTCACACTTTTAGCCAGATTTCTTGGCTGATCTACATCGCATCCTCTTTTTACAGCTATATAATAAGCCAGCAGCTGTAGGGGAATAACTGCAAGGATTGGAACCAATGCCTGAGAACTCTGTGGTATATAAATAATATGATCGGCCAGATCAGCAATTTTTTTATCACCTTCAGTCGCTACTGCAATAATTTTTCCTTTTCTTGCCCGTACTTCTTCTATATTACTGATCACTTTATCATAAATCAGATCTTTGGTAGCAATAAAAACAACAGGCATATCCTCATCGATGAGCGCAATCGGTCCGTGTTTCATCTCCGCTGCAGGATATCCTTCGGCGTGTAAATAAGAAATTTCTTTTAATTTTAAGGCACCTTCAAGTGCCACAGGGAAATTTATTCCGCGTCCCAGGTAGAGAAAATTTTTACTGTTTTTATATATGTCTGCAATTTCTTCGATCAACTGACTCCGGGCTAGAATGGATTGAACCTTCAGCGGAATATTGGAAAGTTCTGATAGTAAATGTTGACCTGTGACAACAGACATGGTTTTTTTTCTGGCAATCATCAACATAATTAAGAATAAAACAGTTACTTGGGATGTAAAGGCTTTTGTGCTGGCTACACCAATTTCAGGACCGGCATGGATATACACGCCGGCGATTGATTCCCGGGCAATCGTACTTCCCACACTGTTTACAATACCGATGGGTAGCGCCCCTTTTTCTTTTCCTTCGCGCATAGCAGCGAGCGTATCGGCTGTTTCTCCGGACTGTGAGATCACGATAACAATATCATCTTTACTTAGTATCGGATTGCGATAACGAAATTCTGATGCATATTCAACTTCTACGGGGATCCTGCAATATTCCTCAATAAGATGTTCGCCAATAAGTGCGGCATGCCAGCTGGTACCACAGGCAATAATAATTATTTTATGGGTTTCCGTCATTTTTTCTTCGACTTCTCTTAATCCTCCAAGTTTTACTTTACCCTCACCACTTATCACCCTTCCCCGGAAAGCATCGCGAATGGTGTTAGGCTGCTCAAAGATCTCTTTGAGCATATAATGAGGATAGCCGCTTTTTTCAATCGCATCAATATTAAATGTGATCTTTTCAACTTTTTTATCAACCAGCTCATTCGTAGTTGTTTTTGTCTCAATACCATCTCGACTCAATACAGCCATTTCGCCGTCATTCAGATAAAAAACATTACGTGTGTGGGTAACAATAGCTGAAACATCAGAGGCAAGAAAATTTTCTCCGTCACCGATACCAACCACAAGTGGACTGCCCTGTCTGGCGACGAATATTTTTTCAGGTTCATAGGATGAAATAACGGCAAATCCATAAGCACCGGTTAATTCACCGAGAGCAAGCCGGAACGCCTCTTCAAAATCTCCTTCGTAAAATTCATCAATCAAATGCGCAACAACTTCCGTATCTGTTTCCGATTGAAATTGATGACCCTTTGCTTCTAATGTACTCTTAAGTATACTATAGTTTTCAATGATGCCATTATGTATAATGGCAATATGATTCGATCCATCCGTATGGGGATGTGCATTTTGACTGGTAGGCTCCCCATGTGTTGCCCATCTCGTATGTCCAATGCCCATTGTGCTATTAAAATTTGTCGTATGAATCATCTCTTCAAGTTTTGAAATTTTTCCTGCTTCTTTGGCAACTCGCAGCTTATCTTCTTCAATGATCGCAAGACCCGCAGAATCATAACCACGGTATTCTAGTCTTTTTAACCCTGCCAGAATGATTGGAACAACATTTCTTTTACCTATATATCCTACTATTCCACACATAATTTAACCTCAGCAATTTACTCCCACTCAATAGTTGCAGGTGGTTTTGAGCTAATATCATAAACAACTCGATTTATCCCTTCCACCTCATTGATTATTCGATTTGAAATATGAGACAATATCTCATGTGGCATATGGAACCAATTCGCTGTCATACCATCGGTACTTGTTACTGCACGCAAAACCAGAGTGAACTCATAAGTCCGCTCGTCGCCCATCACACCAACAGATTGTACAGGAAGTAAGACAGCAAATGCCTGCCAAATCTTATTATACAAATTATTCTTTTTAAGTTCTGTGATGTAGATATCATCTGCGAGCTGCAAAATATTTATTTTTTCAGTGGTAATTTTACCGGGAATCCGTACGGCAAGACCAGGTCCGGGGAAGGGATGTCGGCCGATAATTTCCTCAGGTAGTCCCAGTTCACGGCCAACTTTTCGAACTTCGTCTTTAAATAATTCACGTAAAGGTTCTATCAGATCAAAACTCATCTTTTCCGGTAATCCACCCACATTATGATGAGATTTGATTGTGGCCGAAGGTCCACGTACTGATGTGCTTTCTATAACATCAGGGTATAAAGTTCCCTGAGCAAGAAAATCGAAATTACCCAGCTTTTTTGCTTCCTGTTCGAATACCTCAATAAAGAGTTTACCAATTATTTTACGTTTTTCTTCAGGATTCTCAATATTGGCCAGGTTTTTTAAAAATAGATCACTTTCATCAACGGACAAAAGATTTATATGAAAATGCTCACGAAAGATGGTTTCAACTTTAGGTGCTTCATTAAGCCGCAGTAATCCAGTGTCGACAAAAATGCACTGTAACTGTTTTCCAATAGCCTTATCAAGTAAAACGGCAACAACACTACTATCCACACCACCACTTAACCCACAAATCACATTTCTGGATCCCACCTGTTGTCTGATATCCTCCATTGATTCTGCTATAAAGGAACCTGCAGACCAATCTCCTGAACAAGAACAAATTGTAAAACAAAAATTTCGCAGCAGGATTTCTCCCTCGACGGTATGTTGAACCTCGGGGTGAAACTGCAATCCAAAAATTGGTTTGGAAATGTGTTGAACAACGGCATTTGGGCTATTGTTTGTTTGGGCAATTGTTCTATAATCTGAGGTGAGTTCAGTTACTTTATCCCCATGGCTCATCCAAACAGTCGTTTGATCAGTCATTCCCTCCAACAAGAATGAGTCTTCGAGAATTGAAAGTTTGGCATCACCATACTCTCTTTGCCTGGCAGGATCAACCTTTCCTCCTGAGAGATTTATGATTAATTGAAGACCGTAACAAATTCCGAGGATTGGTATATTAAGATCTAAAAGGGTTTTTGAGATTAGAGGAGCGTTTATATCATAGACAGATGAGGGTCCTCCAGAGAGAATAATGCCGCGGATATTGTTTTCTTCTAAGTCGGGGATTTCAGTATTATAAGGTTGAATTTCGGAGTAAATACCCAGTTCTCGAATTCGTCTCGCTATTAATTGTGTATACTGAGAGCCGAAATCTAAGATAAGTATGGTTTGATGACCTTTATGTACACTCATTTTTCAATATTCCAGCGCTGTAATTTCTCAAGCATGTCTGTATCTGTTAAATCATACCGAACGGGTGTAATCGAAACCTTATTAGAGCGTATGACTACGTCATCTACGTCATCTTCGTGGTCAAGATTCATACGCTTTCCGGATAACCAGTAATAGGTTCTGTTATTTGGATCAATACGTTTATCGAAAGATTCCTCATATCTGCCTTTTCCCTGCCGGGTGATGACAATTCCTTCAATTTCCTCCGGTTTGAGTGGCGGAACATTGACATTTAATAAAGTACCCTCAGGCAAACCATTTTCTATAATCTTTTTTGTAAGTTGTTGAGCAAGCCGGCTCGAGTACTCAAACTCCGGTGTGTCAAAAGAAGTTAGTGAGATGGCAAGACCCGGAACTCCCATAATAACTGCTTCTGCGGCAGCGGAAACGGTTCCGGAATACATAATGTTTGTTGCCGTATTTGGTCCCAGATTTATACCGGAAACCACTATATCAATCGGTTTTTTGGAAATACAGCGAATTCCCAGTTTAACACAATCCGCCGGTGTTCCATTCACCGCCCATCCAAAATGGGAGTCATCTTTATATACTTCGCTGACCCTTAAGGGATCAGAAAGAGTAATCGCATGACCAACTGCACTTCTTTCTGTGTCGGGTGCAACAACCAAAACATTGCCAATAATTTCGAGAGCTTTTTTTAATGCAAAGATTCCCGGAGCATGTATACCATCATCGTTTGTAATAAGAATATTCAAATAAACCTCAATTGCAGAAAATCAATTTACTTGTTCACTTCTTCAGGTTTTGTATTTTCGTTTTGATGTAGAAAAAATCGGAGTATCCCCGCCAGACGGCGTTTCATATCATGCCGATGAACGATGACATCAATGAAACCATGTTCAAGCAGAAATTCAGATCTTTGGAATCCTTCAGGAAGGTCTTGACCGATGGTTTGTTTTATAACTCTTGGACCGGCAAATCCTATAAGTGCCCGGGGCTCAGCGATATGAACGTCTCCGAGCATTGCATAACTGGCTGTCGTTCCACCTGTAGTTGGATGTGTCAGTATTGAAACAAAAGGGATCTCTGCCTCCGCTAGCAGGGCAAGTTTTGCACTTGTTTTAGCCAATTGCATGAGGCTCAAGACACCTTCATGCATTCTCGCCCCTCCGGAAGCTGATAATATGATAAGTGGTGTTTCCTCCTTCAATGAGAGATCTGCTGCACGGGAAACTTTTTCACCGACGACAGAACCCATACTGCCACCAAGAAATGAGAAATCCATAATCCCGACAATCACGGGAATACCTTCAATTTTACCCTTTCCGGTAACAACAGCTTCTGTTAAACCGGTTTTTTGGGTAGCAATTTTATATCTGTCTGTATATTTTTTACTATCTTTGAATTTGAGAGGATCGGTTGATATAATATTTTGATTAAATTCTGAAAAAGTCCCATCATCAATAAGAATTTTTATATAATTGTGGCTGTTAATTCTGAAATGATAATCACATTTGGGACAAACATAGAGTTTTTTATCAAGTTCTTTTTTGTAAATGATCTCTCCGCATTCATCACATTTTACCCATAATCCATCAGGCATTTCTTTTCTGTCAACAGCCTGTAATGTTTCTTTTTTTCTTTTAAACCAATCCATTATAGATCCTCAATGGTTTTATTACGAATCTTTACCATTACCAACGCATCCTCACCATTGGAATAGTAAGATTTTCTTCTAAAAATGGTTTCAAATCCAAACAATTCATACAAATTTATGGCTTTTTTGTTTGATTCCCTAACTTCTAGGTAAGCTTTTTTATAGTCCGTAAAATAGTCAAACACGTGATTAAGCATAAAAGTACCGATTCCCTGTCGTTGTTTTTTGGGGATGACGGCAATATTTCCTATGTGCAATTCATCAGTATAATACCAGCAAATAATATAACCAATGATTCTTTTGTCTTCTTCTGCTACAAATGGAAAAGAAATATTTTTTTGCCTGAGTTCATTCTTAAAACTGTTCTCAGGCCACGGATCGTTGAACAGCATCGATTCGATTTTGTGAACCTGAGTGACATCATCAACCGTCATCGATCTGAAATAAAGCATTAAGTTATTCCGGCAAAAGCTTGTAAATATAGAGGTTCTATCTCATTCAGGCTAATTCTCTGTTGCGTTAAAGATTTATGCTCTGCAATTCTGCAAATAACCGATGCACTATATTGTCCATCTATTATTCTCACGGGTTTTTGAAAATACTGTGTAAAATATCCCTTCGAAATTTCTTCATGAATAATAATGACACCATTATCTTGAATTCTATCTTCCAATTCAGAAATAGAATATACACCTTTTTCAACAGGCTTTGTTTTATCCATCTCAAAAATCCCGGTAAAGTACCTGCCTTTCCCGGCCTCAATTAGCGTATACAGCGGAGATACTGAGTGATCAACAAGATGAGCAAGAATCTCAAAATGAGTTACTGGAAATAAGGGGATTTCATATCCATAACAAAATCCTTTTGCATAAGACATTCCAATTCTTAATCCGGTAAAGGAGCCCGGACCAGATCCTATTGCCACATAGGATGTTTCCCTGGGATCAATTCCTGCCTCTTTAAATCCCTTATCGACAAATTCAGCCAATATAACCGCATGTTCATTTTTTCGCTCGGCGTTATACTCGAGCACTATGGAACCGTTCTGCCACCAGGCGACGCTACAAAGAATTCCTGATGTTTCAATGCCCAGTATAATTGTATTATTCATATAAGTGTAACAAACTAAATTTTCGCCATTCACTTTTAGTGGCGTCAATTTCGATATAAATTCGAAAATGAGACCATGATACCCGATTTTCAATAATCTCCGGCCATTCTATAAAAATTATTCCAGAACCGTTCCACAAGTCTTCAAGTCCAAGATTAATCAATTCACTTGGATCTTTTAATCGATAGAGATCAATATGGTAAATAACCGGTACTCCATTATACTGATTAATAATCGAAAATGATGGACTCGATACCTCTGCTTTGGACCCGAGCAGGGAAACAAAATTTTTAGTGATCAACGTTTTACCGCTTCCAAGATCACCATAGAGTAAGACCGTATCTCCGCCGTGAAAAAAGGTTACTGCTTCTTTTGTAAAATCGCTTGTACCATTAAGATCAAATACTTCTTTTGCGACAAGTAATTTTTTTTTCATTTAAGATTTAGGTTCAAGACGAATGATCGGTAATATCATTTCTTCCAATGACACACCACCATGTTGAAAACTATCTTTATAATAATTCAGAAACTTGTAATAATTTGTAGGGTATATAAAATAAAAATCCTCCTTGGCAATGATATATGTTGTATTTATTCCCCGTTTGGGTAACTTAAAATCGTGAGGATTTTTTATGAAAATAGCATTTTTCTTATCCGCCTTAAGACTTCTGCCATATTTATAGCGAAGATTGGTTGAAGTTTCACGATCTCCAAGTACTTTTGTTCCCCGCATACCTCGAACGCTTCCATGATCGGTAGTGATAAATAAAAGATGATCCGAATTTCCAATCGCTTTCAGAACATTATACATCGGGGAATGCTCAAACCAGCTTTTTGTTAAGGAGCGATAGGCAGATTCGTTTGGTGCAATTTCCTTCAATATTGGTAAATCAGAGCGACTATGAGCGAGAATATCCACAAAATTTAACACAATTGCCAGAACTTGTGAATCCAGATATGATTTAATATTCTTTTCAAGATTGGCTGCGTCTTCATTGTTCATTATTTTAACATATTTAACCTCTTGCTTTGGTTTAAAACCATTTCTTAAAAAATTTTGTTCAAGCAGCTCTTTTTCATGTTTATTCAGACTACTTTCATCTTCATTATCGGTTGACCATAGATCCGGATATTTTTTTTCTATTTCCTCAGGAAACAGGCCACTAAAAATGGCATTTCTTGAAAATGGTGTTGCCGTTGGTAGAATCGAGAAGTAATATTCACGACTGAGATTGAAGTAGGGGTAAAAAAATGGTTCAAGTGTCAACCACTGATCAAGTCTCATACAATCAATGACAAGAAATACTACTTTTGTGCCACTTTTAAGTTGTGGAATCAGATAGTTTTTTACAATATCGACTGAGAGTTGTGGTGATCCCGGTCGATCATCCAACCAATTTTTATACTTCTTTTCTATAAATTTACCAAATTCGACATTATATTCCCGTCGGTGATCATATAATATCTCCCGAAATGCAGGTTCAGCGACCGTATCTAACTCGACATCAAGATTGCATAATTTCAGATTAAGATCTATCCACTCATCTTCACTCAGAGGATTTAATAGCAGGCTAGATAATCCCTGAAACTCCTGTGCATACTGAATGCTTCTTTTTTCATTAGCAATTTCTTTACTATCCAGAATCTTCTTACATGCCATAAGAATTTGACTTGGATTCACTGGCTTTGTGAGATAGTCATCAATCTTCTGACCAATGGCATCCTCCATAAGACTTTCTTCTTCACTTTTCGTAATCATTATAACAGGGGTTTGCGGATGAGAAGATTTAATTTGCTGCAGTGTTTCCAGACCGTCTTTTCCGGTCATCATTTCATCAAGGAGTATAAGATGATAGTTGTTTTCTGCTACTTTGGCAATGGCATCATCACCGTTTGTAACGGTATCAACCTCATAGCCCTTTGACTGAAGAAACATAATATGCGGTTGTAACAGATCGATTTCATCATCTGCCCAAAGAATTTGTTTTTTTTGCATGCAATTATCTCCAAAAAAACAAAAAAACTAAACAAAATATGAAGCTATGTCAAATATTAATTAGGCAGATGATTGACTATCGGCGGGTCAATTATTTTATTGAAATTATTTTTCTGTCATCACCGTAACACCATCCCAGTCCGGACCCGGAGTATTGAACTTGTATTCAATACATCTGGATCGATACTCAACAGAAGGTGGATCTTCGGGCACGATTTTTACACATTCTTCAAAACAGTCTATTGCTTGATCCCATTCCTGATTTTTATAATGTTCAAGTCCTTTGTTATAAATATCCAACATTTTTAAAAAGTTGTCACCGACTTTATCTTTTTTAGATGTAATCAGTTGAAATACTTTGATTGGCTGGTCTTTCCCCTTAACTTTTATCAGGTCTAATTCACGGGTATAGAAATCATCTTTAACGTAATCATGGGTAAATTCACTGATCATGATATAGGTACCATAGAACTTATTGGCGCCTTCTAATCTTGCACCTAAATTGACATGGTCACCCATGACAGTATAGTCAAAAACGTCACGTGATCCCATATTGCCGACAATAACTTCACCAGTGTTAATGCCAATCCGTACATGCAGCTCCGGTCTACCCTCCTTTTTCCATTTTTCTCTCAGCTTAACAAGTTTTTTCTGCATTTCAACTGCTGATTTACAAGCCATATAGGCGTGATTATCATAGGCTACAGGAACACCAAATTCAGCCATGATGGCATCCCCTTCATACTTGTCGATGATACCATCGTGTGCCAGGACAATATCAGTCATCTCGGTCAGATATTCATTGAGCAGTTTGACCAGTTCTGCCGGTGTGAGTTTCTCGGAAATAGAGGTAAAGCCAGCCACATCGGAAAACATGACCGTCACTTCGCGTTCTTCACCTCCAAGGGTTAATCCGTCAGGATTGGCTAATATCTGATCAACCACTTTCGCCGGGACATAATGGGTGAATGCACCGGTGATCATCCTTTTTTCATGTTGCGAGAGAACATAGCGATAGACGGTGTGACCGCCATAGGCTAAAACAATGACCAATAACGGTGTACTCACCTGGATGATTGTACTCCATTGTCCAAAGATTACAAAGGAGGCAACAAAATATAGTAAGAGCAAAATGAAAACCAGAAACACCCCTTTAAAAGTAGTGAAAAATCGGGTAATTAAAAATACCAGGGCACTCAAAACGAGAAGTATGAGCAATTCCCCTATATATGGAAATGAATACAAATAATTTTCTGATAAGATCATCTGCAACATGTTTGCGTGAATTTCCACACCATAGGTTAGTGTTTGGATCAAATGTCCTTCTTCGTCCCTCGTCTGTAAGAATGGGGTTGGAAAGTCATCATGATGTTCAACAACCGTAGAACCGATAAGAACAATCTTATCCTTTAAGTTTCCGGATGCGAGGAGTCCGGGCGGCAGACCCAATTCTTCATCACCGGGATCATCAAAACTGTCAAGATCGTAATCGATGATCAGATCAAAATCCACATCATCAAGTACAGCATCGAAAGAATATCTGGGAAAAGTTCCGGATGGTCCGGTGTAATTGATGAGAGAAGAGTAACTGTTATATTTTGGGATTGAGTAGGATCCAACCACAAAACGATCATCAAGATCCTGAACCCTAGTTCCCGGATCGAGATCTTTATATACTTTCAGCACTTCGACGGCAAAGGAGCTGTACACCATATCATTGTATTTTTGACCGACCAGATATCTTCTGTAGAATCCATCCTCGTCCAGGTCAAAAGAAACAAGACCCCATGGTACACCTGTTCTTTCAAACTTTTCATAAGGCGGTACCAGGGTAACAATGTCCGCTTTCCCTGGAGGGACCGTCAACTTACCGGCCAGAACAACATTTTTGTATTTGGCAAGTACATCGGCAAACTGTTGATCTGATTCCGTACCACCCTGATTGAAATCGGCCTGTTCAAAAATAACATCAATACCAATTGCTTTGACTTCTGCTTCAATCAAATTTTCAACGACATGTGCAAAATAGGATCGTGGCCAGGGCCATCGCGCCGGAGTAGATTCGTCGGATTGGTCGTCGATAGCAAGGATAACAATCGGTGAATCCGAAATGTCAAGATTTCCCCTCATCTTAAAACGATAATCAAGCAGATCATGCTCCAGACTGACGAAGGTCGTGGTTTGCCCGATAAGCAGGGCGATCAGAATGGCAGTCAGAGAAATTAAAAACGAATAGAGCGGTTTCTCTTTGTGTTTTTGCTTTTGTTCGGCCATAATATTTTATGCCCCGCCTGTAATTCAAAACAGGCAGGGCATATCCTTCATTTTTATGATGTGGCTTTATTAGAAGTTGTATGTATAACGGGCATTGATAATCGTATCATTAAATTCGGGTGTTTTTAAACTTGTATCAGAGAAAGTGTTATCATAGGTAATAAGATCCCAACGAAAGGATAATATACCCATTGTCGGGCTTTGATAGGCGAATCCCAGAGTAAAATTATTGCGGTCAGTTTCAATATCGGAAACCGTTTCAGGATCTATGAATCGCTCAGTTCTGTGGGTCTTGACTTTTTGCAGTCTGAAATTTGCAAAAGGTTTGAATACATCACCGGGCATAACACCACCCATGACGTAGTCAACACCAATCAGAAACGTATTGACTTTAAGATTAGATTGAGTCAGTGATGTACTTGTTCCGATATCATTTTCAGAACTTGAATAGTTTAAACGGGTGACAATCGGAATGGAAAAATTTGTTCTTAATCCGATCGCATAAAGCCCGAAGTCACTTTGCGCACTTGGGGTGACTTCCTCGTCACGACCATATGTTGTGTAATTAAAAGTAACAGCATTTCGGGTTCCGGATAAATCAAAATTATAACTGGTATTAAATGAAAGTCTCTGAGTTTGATTATTTACTCTGAACAGATCTGTCTGCTCGGCCGAAACACCATTGGACCGATCCATATTTGCATAGGTTATATTCAGGGAGGGTAATGCCTGATAAGGAAAATAAGATAGGGTTACACCGAGTTCACTGTTATCTGTTGCTTCTTCGTCGCGTGAGCGATCTGTGGTGTAGTTTTTGTAGAAGATCGTCAGATAAACCTGGTTCTCGAAAAGTCGGATATTATCAGATATTTGAAATCCGGAAATATCCTTCAATAAATAGGGATTTCCGGGATTAGCAAAATCCCTGTCCATTTTGTAGTAACGAATCTTCAAATTATTATAAAAATATCGAAAAATTGCATCAAATTGCATTGCATAACTGGGAAGCGGATTGATACCAGTCGTCATGGAAAGCCATCCGGTACTTTCTAGAAAGTCCCAAAATTGTTTTGCTGCATCATTTCCCTGCAAATCATCATTATATTTTGCCAGCGTATCCCAGGAAACTTCTTCCAGTCCGGCGTTGGTGTTGTTAATACTGGCGTTAAAACTGGCATCGATAATAATCCGTTTTTGATCAAAATTCAGATTTAAGTCAGTTCCCAAAGACACGGATTCTTTTACATTACTACCAATTTCAATTGAATTTGGATCTTCTTTTGCATTAATCAGATTAAGCGTCCACCATGCTGTATCCCCGAATTTAAAACCGGGTCGAATCGACCACATATTTTGCGCGTAAGTACCACCTACAGAAATAAAATCAGAAACACCTGTACCGGTAGATAGCGAATCAGCCCTTCCGTTAATCCCTCTTCTTAGTTGACCTAAGATATAATCAAAGGTAAAAAAGCCCAGATTCAAACCGGCATGAATTCCCCGTACACGTTTGTCCTGTAGCACAAGTACATTGTAATACGGATTGAAATCACCTCCAATGAGGAATATATTATTTTCAGGAGAAAAATTATATTTCACTTCACCGGTATAACGGTTAACAGGTTGAACATTCGCATCTTCTTCTGAGGAAAATACAAGTCTGGCACGATAATCAATATCATTATATTTACCTGTAATTTCACCACCGGTTCTGAAAAAATTATCGACCGGATCAAATCCTTCTCCGGATGGCCCGATACTTTGATAACGGTTTTCAATAAAAGCGGATCCCCGGATAAACGATTTTGGCTTTTTTGAAACACCTTGTATTGATCTGAAAGACCAGCTTTTCTGACCTAAAGCACGACCTTCCGTGTTGAAAATTTGAACTTCAACATTATGATTTCCGTCGCGAAAAGTCTGTCCGAGTGGTGGGGTATACGTGACGACACCGTCACTAAAATCAACATTTGTTCGGATATTTACACCGTCAAGTACTAATCGCGTGTTTGCATAATCGATCTGCTCTTCTTCAGAAAAGACGTAAACGGCAATAACAATATCATCATCCACGACAGTCTCTTCTTCAAGGGGACTTAAAATGACAACTTCAACCGGACCATCTTCCTGCAGCAGGCGTGCAGGGGCAATTTCCATAATAAAGGGATTAAACTCAGCCATCTCTTCCGGAAACGTACCGATCTCTCCCAGGGCTCCTTCGTATGCGATATAATATTGCAATTGACCTGCAGTGAATTCAGCAGTTTTTATTGTCGACTTATATAAAAGGCCTTCACGTCGCATCAACACAGAAGAATAATCCGCTTCACCCATCTCCCGGTAGAAGAGGTGTAAATCATATATTTCATTGGTCATCCCGGAGAGCATGACTTCAATATCGACCTCATCACCTCTGATGACACCTGCCGGGGTATTATGATAAAACTGCACATTACCTGCTTCTGCAGAGGCCACGATAAGTAATAAAATTGTATATAAGAAGTATTTAAGAATTCTCATGTTTAACCCCTTTATACTTAGTTAAAATTTTTGTTCAGTTAATCATCTAATCAGGCAATCAAACTGGATAAGAACGAATACTGCTCTTGGGAAAAGACTTTTGGTATTTAATTAAAACTTTTCAGAAGAAAATCTGGTCGCTGAAATATTTTTAAACTATCTGGTCCCTTTTGGTTCGAATAGTAACAGGGACCAGATATTTCTATAGTTGCACCTGAAGAACGTCCAAAAATCTATAAATTATATTCTAATATACCACGCACTTCTTATTCTTTAGGCATCGCCTTAAACTCGAGTAGTTTCTTTTGGCCTTCATCATTCTCAAATTCAAACTCAAAGAAATCAGCGCCGCCTTCTAAATCATCATCAAATGTTGGAACAGTACCATCTTTAGTTGGTTGAACAATAGGTGCTGTTTCATCATTGGCTACGTATCCGGTTTCACCCTCACGAACAAGAGCAGTACCGGCAGCATTGGTAATTTCAAACGTCCCCTCGAGACCATAATAGAATGTACCACCGTTGTAACGTTGTTCGGTAATCCATTCTGTCCCCTTGACACTGGCTACAGAGGTGGGGGTTGATATTTCGAACTTTCCTCTCTGTTTGGTCACTTTGGCGAGAATCGTTCCGACTTCGAGAGCGACATTTTTGATGACCTGATTTTTCTCTTTTTTACCTTTGATGGTACAGGTAGAGTTCGCCCTGATTCTTAATAAACTGGCATCATCAATAAAACGCAGTGCAGCATAACTGCCTTTGTCGGTTTTTAATTTATCACCGTCCTGCAACCTGGAACCACGTTTTAATGTCAAAGATGTAGCCTGACCGCCTCTGGTGATCGATACTTTACCTTTTACCTTGAGAACCACGGCAATGGTTTCGGCAGCAGTACTCAGAGATGAAAAGACGAGAACAGAAATTATCATTATTAAAAGCATATATTTTTTTGATCGCATAATATCACCCTATTATTGAGTACCTTTTAAGAAAATATCATCTATAATTCTTTCGCTATCCTGGTAGCTGTCAATGATTTCATACAGTCTTTTCTTATCAATCGTCTCGCCGTTTACCCTGATCGCTGTCAGTTTGTAATCACTCAATTGTTCGGCAATTTGACGCCCGCGTCTACCTAACAAATCTTCCAGGATCCTCATAACTTCATCTTTGAGCCCTTCATCATTGAGTTCACCCAATCTGGATGGATCTTGCACTTCGAAGGCAAAAACAGGAGATTCGATGACTTCCATACCGCTGGATGTAATCAATTCCAATTGCACCCGCCAGAGATAGACACCTTCATCGAGGGGTTGAGCGGCAGCTACGGGATATGGAAATACTGTATTCGATTGGCGTTCATCGTAATGAGGTTGAGAGGTCAGAACTTCATCAATGGAGGCATGTTGATCCAGTTTTTTAAAGATTTGAACACGAAATGGCGGTACACTTAAAAATCGGGGATCATTCAGATCCAGATCCGTCTCAAACTGAAAAGTGGGAAACTGAGTATAGATTGTCTCCAGATATTGACTACCGGCATTGGTACCAGGCACAATGGGTCTGATAAATGTTGGGTTATTTATGGTAATTGAGACCGGCGGAGCAGAGGCTTCACTTTGATCATTATTGAATCTGTATCTCACGACGAAATCATAGGTTCCCCTTGGTAATTTTCCGCTTGTCAATACCTCGTCTTCGAAATCGGAACTTGGATTTGTCGTGTTTGCTTTATCAAAACGAATCGGTTCATTTCCAATCGGCGTTATATATCCGGCGTTCAACTCAATATTACTAACACTAAAGCTTTCGTTCTGAAGCAAACTGAAGGTATTTGATTGGGTTTGGGCCAGAATCTGGCCATTGCGTAATATCTGAAATTCAAGATACCCTGTAACCGGATTTTGATTCTGAACTGTCAGTTGAAAAAGGAACTGTGTTGCTCCCTGCTGATAAAAATCAAAATCGGAAACGTAAACAATTTGTGCAAATTCCAATGAAGGAGCGAGCTCAAATAGTAAAGACGGTTGAGCGTATAATGAACCTGATAATAAAAGGAAAAACACCACACTGAGGATAAGTGGCACTTTCCTTAATTTTCGAAGCTGCATAGGATACCTCCCTTGATTAATCTAAATAAAAATATAATTGCATAAGGGAATGCTAAAAATGATGATTATCACAGATATTATGTGAAGTTTATCAACGGTCAATTGTCTCCAAAACTGTAGAATATAACCAGATAAGCTTAAAATAGTCAAGCTTGATTAATGTTTATGAAGGATTTATGTCGATAAAACCGGATCGTAGAATGTATATTAAGACTACCCTATGCGCTGAATTATTCCCGAAAGGAGCGTCAAAAATTTTTGTTGGACCAGTTTTGCGGTTTCTGTCACTTCCTCATGACTTAAAGGAGAATCGCTGATTCCTGTTGCATGATTTGTTACGCAGGAGAGACCGATAACATCCATATTCTCATGATTTGCGACAATAACTTCCGGAACCGTTGACATGCTAGCCGCATCTCCACCAATCATAGCAATCATTTTCACTTCTGCAGCAGTTTCATAAGATGGACCTGTTGAGACATAAAGAACGCCTCGTTTTAGATCGATATCGTGTTCCTCAGCAACAGATGCGATCAGATCAAAATATTTTTCAGAATACGGATTTGACATATCAGGAAATCTTGTTCCACCATAGCGAAGAGGTCCACGTAAGGGATTTTGAAACATATTATTTATCTGGTCTGTAATCAACATGAGATCGCCTGGTTTTAAGTCAGGATTTACCCCACCGGAAGCATTTGTAACAATTAGTTTTTTGATGCCAATGGCTGCTAATATTCTGACAACATAGGTAACTTTTTCTATCTCATATCCTTCATAAAAGTGGGTGCGGCCCTGGACTGCAATAAGTGGTATTTCTTTCCATCTTCCGAATACCAGATATCCGTAATGTCCTTCGACAGTAGATTTTGGGTAGTGAGGGATACTTTCAGTTGGAATTTTGATTTTGCTTTCCAATTGATCAGCGAAATTTCCTAATCCCGATCCCAATATAATCGCGACACTGGGGTTCAAGACTGTCTTTTCACGAATAAAGTCTATTGATTGTTGGAGTTGAGGATCCATCACTTTACTTCAAATTAAATGGCATTATCATAAGAGGTTGCATCTGCAATTCCTGTAAATAGGCTTCAAGTCGACTAATCGGATTGACAAACATCTCAGTCATCAGAGAAATTCTCTTAAAATACTGGCTAAAAACCGAGCGGCTTCTTGGGAAATAAATCAGGCGTACGGTTTTATCGGCCTCTATACCTACCAGCTCCTTGGCAACATCAATTGCTTCATCAAGACCACCTATCATGTCGATCAGATTTATGTTGATTCCATCTTCTCCATGCCAAACACGGCCTCTTGCTACACGGTCTATATTATCATATGTATCATTGCGACTTTCCGCTACTTTTGTTACAAATTTATTGTAAAAATCACTGATCATTCGTTTTATAACGATTCGTTCAGAATCTGTGAACTTGGTGTTGAGGGAGAAAATACCGGCATTCTTACCTCTTTGCATATATACTGTATTTATATCTATTTTCTTATAAAGATTTTCGAGACTAAACTTTCCCACATAAACACCAATTGATCCGATCAGACTCAGCTTCTGAGCAAGAATGGTATCAGCGCCCAGTGCCATATAATATCCTCCTGAAGCACCGACATCTGAAATAGTGGCAATTACCGGTTTTTCTTTTCTGGCTTCTGCTACCGCGTGCCAAATTTCATCAGCGGCCAGACTTGAACCGCCCGGACTGTTAATCCGCAAAATAATCGCTTTTATCAAACTGCTCTCTGCTGCCCGCTTAACATCACGTATAACCCTGTTGGCACCCATTGTTTTACCAAAATAAGGATCAGAACTATCCTCACCACCCATCATTGTTCCTGTGCAGTAAATAACAGCAATACGTTCTTCACCTTCCAGGCCAACCGAGGATGGATCAATTTGAGAATACTCTGTTGCTGATATTTTTGATATTCTTTTTGAATCACCTTTCAGTAAATCATTAACGTCATCAATATATTTGATACCATCAATCAGGTTATTTTCTAAGGCCTCCTCAGGACTAAATCCGGATACATCATCAACAAATTGTCTGACTTTTTCCCGGGGAATTTCCCTGTTTTCAGCGATGGTATTAATCAACTCATTGAATCTGGAATCCAGGATATTATTAATGACCTCTCGCTGATAATCGGACATAGTCTGCCTGGTATACATATCCGGAGCGTTTTTATACTCACCTAAATGTTCAAAATCAGCCTCAACACCGATCTTTTGTAATGCGCCCTTATAAAAGGTAACTTCTGCAGCGGTGCCGGTTAAAAGAAGAGTTCCGGCAGGTGACATATAGACTGAATCACAAACGCTCGCAAGGTAGTAGTCCCTGGTGAGGCAATAATCAAAATGGGCATAGACTTTTTTCCCGGATGAACGAAATTTTCTTATCATTTGCTGAATTTCAGCCATTTTAGCATATCCGGTCATGGTAAAACCGACGGTGAGCACGACACCTTGAATCCTTTCATCATGAATGGCCATCTTTAGACTCTGTCTGATTTGATTCAAATCCAGTGATTTACCGCGAAAATATTCTTCAAGAGCGTCAGGTGCATTATATTCGGGAATTGCTCCTCCCAGGTTTATCTGCAGATAACTATGATGGCCTACGACCGGCTCAGTATCGAACAGGGCGCTGATAATGAGATAGGCGATAAATAATAGAATAATAAAAAAGCCACCGATGATAGCTACCCATTTTAAAAATCTTTTCATATAGTATTCCTAAAAATTAATAGTATATAAAAAACCACTGAGCACACTGAGAAAACTACTGTATTTTTAAACCGTATATTTATAAAATTTCTTATTTCTTAGCGTCCTTTACGGTTTCATTTTTCTTTCGTTTATTTATAATTCTAAAAGGACGTTAAAACACCGGCAATTGTTGCCGTCATAAAGGTTGCCAGCGATCCGCCCAATACCGCTCGCAGACCATATTTTGCGAGATCACCTCTGCGATCAGGGGCAATACCACCAATTCCACCGATCTGTATAGCGATGGACGAAAAGTTTGCAAATCCACAGAGTGCATATGTGGAAATGATAACCGCTTTTTCGCTTAAGACGCCTGTTGGAATTAGATTTGATAAATTTAAATAAGCAATAAATTCATTAAGAACAACTTTTTGCCCGATAAGTGAACCGACAGTAACCGAATCCTGCCAGGGAACACCTATAATCCAGGCTAGAGGGCTTAATACATACCCAAGTAAAATTTCCAGGGAAATGGGTTCACCTTTAATCGTTAACCCGAGTAAATCAGTAAAGATACCGGCAAGTATCCAGTTGAACATAAAGATCAGGGCAATAAAAGCGAGAAGCATTGCACCAACGTTTAGTGCAAGTTTAAGACCATCTGAGGCACCGGTTGCCGCCGCCTCAATAACATTTGAAGATGTTTTTTCGACCATAACCTTCACGGTACCCATCGTCTTGGATTCCTCCCGTTCCGGGATCAATATTTTTGCAATCACAATTGTTGCCGGTGCAGCCATGATGCTGGCGGAGAGAAGGTGTTTTGCATAATATAATTGTTGCGCAGGATCAGTTCCCCCAAGAAGACTAACATAAGCCGCTAATACACCTCCGGCGATCGTTGCCATCCCACCTACCATTAAGGTCAGTAATTCAGAATTCGTCATAGGTGAAACATAAGGGCGCACAACAAGGGGCGCTTCCGTTTGACCAATAAATACATTTGCGGCGACAGAAATGGATTCCGCTCCACTGACACGCATCGTTTTGGCCATGATCCAAGCCATCCCCTGCACCAGTTTTTGCATCATACCCAGATGATAGAGCACCGACATCAGGGACGAAAAGAAAATGATCGTTGGAAGAACCTGAAAAGCAAACAGAAATCCAACGCCCTGGGATTTCATACCTTCCGGAAATGCTTTTTCAAAGGTTGCCCGGTCGGCCAATGCGCCAAAAACAAATTTTGCCCCATCGAATGTGAAGTTTATGATTTTTACAAAAAAACTGCCAATAGCATCAAAAACGATAGATCCCCATGGTGTGAGGATAACAAAGACAGCAAAAATCAGCTGCAGTCCAATTCCGGTGCCGACAATACGCCAATTTATATCTTTTCTGCTATTGGAAAATATCCAGGCAATGCCCAGTAAAACAATAATTCCCAGGATTCCAAACAAAACAGTTGTCATTTCTTTTTCTTCTCCCTATTGGTCTTTCCTTCCCGAGGTGGTTCGAAACAATTTCGACATCTTGCCTCATAGATGTCTGAGGCGCCGATAACAACCTGATCCCGTGATTTTGATGTTCGCTGAGTAAAATTTGCGGGATTTCCACAGACGACACAAATGGCATGGGTTTTAGTGATATATTCAGCGATGGCTAAAAGATCAGGGATTGGAGAAAAAGGTTCTCCTCTGAAATCAGTATCCAGACCGGCAACGATAACCCGTTTTCCCATATTTGCCAGCGTTTTACAGACTTTTACCAGATTTTTTTTATAAAATTGAGCTTCATCAATAGCCACAACCTGTGCCTCAAGCGAAAGAGGAATGATCTCGGTTGCATCTTTAATCACCCGGGAGGGTAATTTTTGATCATCATGAGAAACAATTTCTTCTCGGGAATATCGTGTGTCGATCTGAGGCTTAAAAAGTTCAACTTTTTGTCTGGCGATCTGCGCACGGCGCACACGCCGGATCAATTCCTCAGTTTTGCCTGAAAACATACTTCCACATACAACTTCGATCCATCCTGATTGATGCTGGACAATGGTATCCAATTAATTTGCTCCCATTTCATGTAATAGAGATTTAATTTTTGTGGTTAATATATCAATCGCCACACGGTTTTTCCCCCCCTGTGGGATTATAATATCAGCATGTCTCTTTGAAGGCTCGATAAATTGTAGATACATCGGTCTAACGGTTTCCATATACTGCTTAATCACGGAATTCACATCACGTCCCCGTTCTTCTATATCTCGCCGTAAGCGTCGAATAAAGCAAATATCCGGAGCTGTGTCGATGAAAACTTTAATGTCCATTTGATCGCGGAGCGCGGGTTCGTTAAGGAGAAGAATACCCTCCAGAACTACAATCCGGTGTGGTCCAACGGTTCTCGTTTCACTTTTTCGACTGTGGGTGGTATAGTCATAAATCGGGTGGGCAATTGTCTTGCCGCTAAGTAGTTCGCGAATATGTTCACTCAGCAAATTATGATCAAAAGCATCGGGATGATCAAAATTCCGGCCGACTCTTTCATCAAAGGGAATATCGGAAAGATCACGATAGTAGGAATCCTCTTCCATAATCACGACATTTTCTGAGCCTAACTGCCTGTATATATTTTCAGCGACGAGTGTTTTTCCTGAACCGGAGGCACCGGCAATACCGATTAAGATTCCTTTTTTCAACTTTTCCTCAAACGTGTTTCTTCGAAGGCCAGTGGCAGGAGTTCCTTTAGAGTTATCATTTTGATCTGATTTTTTTTAACAAGTATCACATGAACATCCGGGGCATAATCATAGAGTAACTGCCTGCAGGCGCCACAAGGTGGGCAATAGTCATCTCCCGGACCGATAATCGCAATATGAGTAAAGTTTAGTTTTCCCTCAGATAATGCTTTTGTTAAGGCCACGCGTTCAGCACAAATCGTTAATCCAAACGAACTGCTCTCAACATTGCATCCGGTAATAATTTCTCCATCCTGTGTGAGTAATGCTGCGCCGACAGCAAAGTCTGAATATTTTGACTGAGAAAATTTCCGAACTTCAGTTGCAGCCGCTATTAACTCATTAAAGTTTTTGTTTCCCATAAAACATAAGTTAGAAAAAATAAACGCAAATATAAAAAAATTATGCAAAAAACACTTTGATTACCAAAACTCTGATATTTTGTTTCTCGCAAAGGCGTAAAGCCGCCAAGATTAATATTAGAAATAATCGTAATTGAATTTGTTTTGTCTGTTTTGTTAGATATAACTTGTTTAATAATAATACTTTGCGCCTTAGCGTCTTTGAGCGATAAATACGATGATTGTTAACAAAAATATTATAAATATTTCTAGAGTACTACTTGAAATAAATGTTGCAAATATATATATTAAATCAGTCCCTCAAAACCGGTTATATCTCATTCATGGCCAGATTTGGAATTGAAAATAAACTTTTTCGATGCGATCGAACAAACGCCTGTTACGAATTGACACTCTACTTTACCTGCAACCACGAAGATGACAAACGTTACCTTGATTTTAATTGCGCGAATAAATTTAATTGTGGTATATACGGTAAAACAGAAAACGCTTTTGGGGAGTTTCAGTGGGGAGTGTGCCCGGCCTATAAAATTTTTAAACCGGATCACTAATATTTAATACGTGCTTGAGGGAAACGAACCCTGAAAAGAGGCTGCTATGAACATGGCAGCCTCTTTTTTTCTTTCCTAAAATGGAAGATCATCTTCTTCTTCACTGGTTACAGAAGTCTGGGTTTCCTTTTCATTACTGCTATCGGTTGTTTTTTCCATTTCCGCTGGTTCATCCTGCGACATTTCACTCTCTGCTCTACTGCCAAGAAGTTGTAGATTGCTACAGACAACTTCGGTTTTGTACCTTTTTTGACCATTTTGATCATCCCACGAACGGGTTTGAAGCCGGCCTTCAATGTAAACCAGTTTTCCCTTATTTAAATATTCACTGGCAACTTCAGCCGTACGTCCAAAAGCAACAACCTGGTGCCATTCGGTTGTATCGCTGTTATTACCATCCTGGTCTCTTGTAAAGTGGTTTGTAGCCATACTGAAATTCGCGACGGCTGTTCCTGAAGCAGTGTAACGCATTTCCGGATCTTTTCCCAATCGTCCGATTAGTATAACTTTATTTACGGTACCTTTTGACATTTTTTCCTCCAATAGTTCAATAACTAAAACATAATCCATAAAATAATAAAATTAAAGATAAATACAAGCATGAGATAGAATAAAATGATTACATATGTTTCCTCCTGATTTCTGGTTATACTTTGAGATCATTATACCAGAACTATGCCATATTTGTAAGAAACAGCTGTAAATTCTGTTTTATTAATTAATTAGAAATAAAAAAATTTTCCGGAGAATGTGTTTTTCAGAATCTGTTGTCAAATAAAATCACACATTTGTGCTTTAATACAAGTAATACCCTGGTTAGGTGATGTATTGTATTTTCGCACACATGTGCGTTTAGAGTGTGCGAATTTAATCATTTTGTAAATTTTTGTGAATTTTGATCCGGTACTTCTTTAATCTGCGGATCAGAGCATCCCTGGATATTCCCAAAAGTACTGCTGCTTTTTTTTGGTTATAATCCGCCTTTTCCATCGCATCTTTAATGAGCAAAACTTCATTATCATGAATATTAAATCCCGGTGATTTTTTCTGTTCTCCAAGAATATCTTTTCCTGCTATTGGAAAATCTGATACGGTTAAGCATTCATTTTTTGCCAGAATTGAAGCACGTTCAACCATGTTTTTCAGTTCACGTACATTTCCCGGAAAATAATAGGATTTTAAATGCTCGCGTACATTCGTTGCAATTTTGGGAACCGGCTTATTTTTTCTTTTTGCAAAAAATTCCACATAATAAATGAGTAATGGTTCAATATCTTCAATTCGTTCCCGTAAGGGAGGTATTGTCAGTGTAATTGTATTGATGCGATGGAGAAGGTCCAGGCTGAATCTTTTTTCCTTTATCAATTGAGGTATATCCTGATTGGTTGCTGATATCAGGCGCACATCAACTTCGATTTCTTTATGACTGCCAATGCGCTTGATCTTTTTTTCTTCAAGCGCTCTTAATAGTTTCGCCTGAAGTCCAAAGGGCATATCGGCAATTTCATCCAGGAACAGCGAACCTCCATTAGCCAGCTCAAAGACTCCCTTTTTATCCTCTTTTGCATCAGTGAAGGATCCCTTTTTGTGCCCGAAAAATTCACTTTCGATAAGGGTATCAGGAATTGCCGATGAATTAACCGGGTGAAAAACCTCAGCATGTCTTTCACTGGCATGGTGAATGATTCTGGCAATTATCTCTTTTCCTGTGCCATTTTCCCCGGTTATTAAAACACTGACATCCCGATCATCTCCTGCCTTTAATGCTGTTTCGAGGACGCGCTTTATGCTTTTACTGGTCCCGATAAAGTTTTTTTCTGTTCTTCTTTCAAGATCCCTTGATATGAGAGAACTGCGGTTTTCAACCTGTTGAAGCTGATTCTGTAATCTCAAATACTTGCCGGTTCTTTCAATCGCCAGCTGAATATCAAGAAAACTGAAAGGTTTCTTGATAAAATCAACTGCACCGAGATGGATTGCCTCGATAACCATGTCCATGTCACCATGCCCGGTAATCATGATCACTTCCACATGGGGATATAAAGTTTTTACTTTTTTGAGCAGATCAAGACCGCTCATTTCAGGCATTAGAACATCAGAGATAAGGATGTCAACCGGATCACGATTTAGCACTTTAATTGCCTGAGTAGGAAAATAAACGGATTGTGATTTGTATCCCTGTTTAATTAAATAAGTCGAAACTTTGTCGGCAATTTTTCTTTCATCATCAAGCACCAGTATATTCAAATCATTCATTCATCACTCCGTTATTAGCTTCTTGTTTGTATCTTTCGTTTTTTCAATGGGCAAGGCGCTTTCAGGTTTGCATCTACAGGAAGAATGGAATAGTTATCACAGCACCTTTATGAACAGGCGAGAAGACCGGGCGACAGGATTTTAAGATTCAGAATTGATGAAATGTTCTTTGGGGAGGTTTAAGATGAAATTAAACGCTGCATCATGCTCATTGGGAATCTCACCTGATAATATCGCTTCTTCAATCATTTTCTTTATTTTCCCAACCTGTGGACCCGGGGAGAGATTAAATTGAGTCATAATTTCATTACCGTTTACAGGGCTTTTGAATGCGCGCAATTTATCCTTCTCCTCCACCTCCTGCGCCTTGTTCAAAACAATTTTATAATTATTGAGATATCTATTTACTTTCTGGGGATTCTTTGAAGTAATATCAGCACGACAAAGGATCATCAGATCATCAAATTCTTCGCCAGAAAGAAATAATAATCGTCGAATTGCAGAATCGGATACTTCTTCACTGACAAGGGCCATAGGCCTCAAATGAAGACGCACTATTTTACGTACATAATTAATTGTATCATTTGCATATTTTAGTCTATGCAAAATTGATGCCGACATTCTTTCTCCAACGACCTCATGACCATGAAAAGTCCAGCCGGTTTTTGGCTTAAACCGTTTTGTTTTAGGTTTGGCGATATCGTGAAAAAGGGCAGCTAACCGCAGGTTTAAATTCTGAGAAGTTCGAGCGACATTGTCTAATACCTGGAGTGTGTGAAAAAAAACGTCCTTATGCTGATGGATTTCACGCTGTTCTACTCCCTTTAACTCAACAAACTCAGGGAAAAACTGAAAAAGCAGACCGCTGTTATCCAGCATTTCCATCCCACGTGAGGGCATTTCGCTCATTAGAATTTTATTAAATTCAGCCGTTATTCTTTCCTGAGATACTATTTTTAATCGGGATGCCTTTTTTCTTATTGCTTCATATGCATCCGAATCGATTGCAAAATCAAATCTGGTCGAGAAACGAATAGCACGCATCATTCTAAGCGGATCATCTGAAAATGTCTGTTCTGGCTCGAGTGGTGTACGGATTAATCCCGACTGCAAATCGGTTATTCCATTGTACGGATCTTTAATTTCACCAAACCGATCCGGGTGAATATCCATCGCCATGGTATTGATTGTAAAGTCTCGCCGACTTAGATCGGAAAATAAATCAGCTTTTTTTACCACAGGTTTACGGGAATCTTTTTGGTATTTTTCAGATCGTGCAGTGACAAATTCCAGTTTATGATTTCGATATTGAAGCATGCAGGTGCCAAAACGAGGATAGGTAACCAGTGATCCTGCTTTTATTTTTCTCTTAAGTTGTTTACAAAATTTTATTGCATCGCCGACCACTACAAAATCAATATCAAAACCATCAATTCCGAGATACAGATCCCTAATATAACCACCCACAACATAGACAGGAACTTTGAGGGTAATAGCGAGGTCTGAAATTATCTCGAATAATTCCCTGGAATCTTTTTTAATTTTGTTTCTCATTGACTGAGGTACCCGAAGACATAAAAAAAGGATTGATCATATCAATCCTTTATATACTGCAAATATTTTAAACGAAATCTTATTTGATTGCAAGAATCTTTTTGTACTCACCTTCATTTAATACGACATCAATTGCCTCATGAAGTTGATCATCATGAATTAAGCCATATCTGATTTTTTCGTCATTTCCATAATACTTTTCAGTCAATTCTGTCAAGAGCATTTTTTTGATTTCATAATTGTGATTCACGATATCTTTTTCCTTTAGATCATTCAGCTGGGCCAATAATGCCTCTCCGTTTGTAACTATTGACTGTGGCAGGTCAACTTCTTTTGCTCTATCCAGAAATGAGTTCAGTTCACTCTCTCCTTCAATCAGATAGTCAAATTCCTCAGCCTTTACATAATCAGTAAACTGGTAAAAGATCTCATCTGTAATACCGACATCACCGGTCCAATCAGGATTATTTTGCTGGTAGTCAACAGCAAAATTAAAAATTAAACTGCTTCTCCATAACTCAGTTGCCACATGAGGCACTTCATCAGGTTTAATAAACCTATCCGGGGTAATACCACCTTTTTCATACACTTCCCTGCGGTTTGTTGTAAAGAATTGAGATGTTTTGGCTGCAAGGTTGCCTGAATCAGAATCTTCGTTGTGAAATATAGCTTTATTGTGTGAATAATCCTGTTTTTGTACACAGCGGCCGCTTGGAATATAATATTTTGCGGTTGTAACCTTAATTTTTGTACTGTTATTTTTATCTATGTTATAAACCTTTTGTACCAAACCCTTACCAAAAGTTTCAGTTCCAACAATAATTGCACGATCTAAATCCTGAAGTGCCCCGGCGACAATTTCTGAAGCACTGGCACTACCCTGATCGACAAGAACAGCCAGAGGAACATCTTTTAACATAGGATTTGTATGTGTCTGAAATGTATGCTCACCATCGCGAAATCCCTTTGTTGTAACAACGGTCGTCCCTTTTGGCAGAAAAACGCCAAGCACCTCTACAGCAGCTTCCAGTAAACCTCCTGAATTACCACGCAGATCCAGTATCAGGGCTTCGATGTCTCCGGATTCCTGAATATCTTTGATTGCTCTGCGCATTTCAGAACCGGCTTTATCGGTAAATCCGGTTAATCTGATGTAAGCGACACCAGACCGGATCATGTCAGCATAATTGACATCATCTATAATAATTTCATCTCGCTCAATTATCATAATAATTTCGTTGGTAAAACCTGGACGGCGCACTGCTAATTCTACTTTGCTTCCCACAGGTCCACGTAATCTTTGAGAAATGCCCTCCAATGATATGTCAGAAATATTCTCTCCGTTGATTCTTTCAATGATGTCACCGGCTTTTACTCCTGCTCTTTGTGCAGGAGAATTATCCATCGGGCTAATGACGGTAATACGATTATTTCGCATACCAATCTCCATTCCAACACCACCATATTTTCCCGTCGTTATGATGCGAAGGCGTGTGTCCCCTTCCTGTTCAATGAATACGGTATACGGATCAAGGGAATCAAGCATACCCTCAATCCCCGCCTTCACGAATTGGTACGGATCTATTTCCTCAACATAATTCGATTGAACGCGTTCATAAACTTTCTGAAAATATTGGAGACCCTTCTGAATTTTAGAATAATAATCCGACTCATCAGCCTGAAGATACATAGTCTGATAAACGAGAGGTGTTAGGAGGGTAAATATAATTAAAACGTAAATTATGAGATGTTGTCGTTTCATAAAATAATCACCTGCAATTCTTTTTATTATTTAAAATTCATTTTCTGACTGACAAATTCCCAGATCTCAGATTTAATTTGATCGATGGATTGAGTAGCGTCAATTAGTTTGACTCTTATAGGATCTAATTCGGCAATTTTATGATATCCTTTATGAACACGTTCATAAAAATCATCTCCCGAGGATTCCAGACGGTCAATCTCCATATTACGTTCCTTTTTTCTATGAACAACCTGTTCAGGATCGAGGTCCAGGAAAAAAGTGAGTCCAGGCATCAGATCACCGGTGGCAGCCCGGTTGATATCACGAATTAAATCCATAGGGATTCTCCGCCCGAATCCCTGATAGGCTGTCGTTGAATCTACATACCTGTCAGCAATGACAAAATTTCCGTTATTGAGCTCACCAATTATTTTTTCATTAATCAATTGATTTCTGGCAGCGCTGTACAAGAATACTTCACAGAGGTCGGTCATCTCGTGGTGATTATTATCGAGCAATATATCGCGTATACGTTCAGAAATAGATGTACCACCGGGTTCTCTCATGATCAAAACCTTTTCACCCATTTCTTCCAATCTTTGAGTCAGAAGATCAATTTGTGTTGTTTTACCAGAAAAATCGATACCTTCAAATGATATAAATTTGCTATTGTCAATCATAATATTGTTCTAATTCCTGATTTACTAAGAGTAAAACTGAAACCACAGAGCCCACAGAGAGAATATATTATTTTTAGATTACAAATGATAACCCTATGAACTCCTTTAAATTTTATCTTAAGTACTACGTCAAGGCTAATACTTTTAAACCTCCAAAATCTTAATAATTATCCAAAACCTGGGCTGCTATATTATTATACTCAAATTATGTTGTATAATTTCCATTTGGTAGTGACTGAAAAATGATTTTTTTCAGAGTTCTCAGAGTGTTTCTCTGAGGTCTCTGCGGTTTTAAAAACGAACTTCTTTCCATTTACCCCGATTAAAACGCCATAAATTTAGGAAAAATCTTGATAATTCGTCAATCCCTTGCACAATCCACAAACCTAAAAGCCCCAGACCCAAAGGAATCGCCAATAACCAGGAACCAAAAATCTCATAAATACAAACAGTCGAGATTGCCAACCACATGAGCCAGTTTAAATCAGCGCTACCCCTCAAATTTCCGGAGAAGACTATATTCGCTCCTTTCGGTAGCTGTATCAAGGCAAAAATATAAATTAAAGATTTGCCGAGGAAAATGACAGCGGGATCATTAGTAAAAATAGTAATAATATTATCTGAGGCTGCTACTAGTATTAAGGCAATTATGGTCGCAACCAAAAAGCCAACAATGCCGTTAAGCATACCCGTTCGGCGCGCCTGGCCTGTATGATCTGCACCTAAGCTTTTACCGACTAATGACATTGATCCCACGCCAAATCCAAAAAATATCATTGTGATAACACCCTGAACGCGCAAAAACACCTGATGTGTTGCCAGTACAATAATACCAAGCCAACCTGCATAAATACTGATCACCAGTTGTCCAATCGCCCAGACCATTTGTTCAACCGTCGTGGGGATTCCAATTTTAATTAACCGTTTAAAAGTTGTAAAGTTCGGACGGGTAACTTCCATTATGGCAATAAATAAACTGGCTTTTCGGCTTCGCAACAAGATAATCGTCAGAAAAAATCCGATGGAATGTGCTGTTCCAACGGCCAATCCTGCACCAACCGCCTCAAGTCGGGGAAATCCAATCAATCCGAAAATTAACAGAGGTGCAAGAATGAGATGAAGAATTTGAATCGCCAGATTTATTTTCATGCTCCACATCGTATCACCGGCACCACGTAAGATTCCCAGAGCCATAAAATTTGTAACCACAAGCGGAACAAACCAGGCGATTGTTTGGATATATTGTATTCCGAATTGTCTGGCGATGGGTTGTTCCTCACGAATCAGATAAAAGATAAAGGGGGCCAGGAAATACCAGATGAAAGCTATAAAAATTGATAGAAAAAGACCGACCATTAAGGATTGACCGAGAATATGATTTGCGTTCCAACGGTCTCCGGCACCAAGATATCTGGCAACGATGATTGAACTTCCCATAACAAAAGTCAATAGTGTACTAAAGGTCAGTAAAATAATCTGCTGAGCAATACCCACACCGGCAAGGGCAGCGGTTGATAGGTGACCGATAAAAATCGCTTCAATGAGCCAGGTGATGGTTTGCGAGGATAAATCAATTGCTGCCGGTAAGGACGTTTTTAGAATCTGAATAATGGTGTTTCTTTTTGAAGTTATTTCGGTCATTTGATATGATATACCTCGCAGATCGCATCCCGATATGCATGTCACCTTCCAGGCGACTTATCGGGATGAAATCATCCATGATTTCAGCGGCGCAGCGATTTGATTGTAAAATGTCAAACGTTAAAACTCAATTGTTTAGGCAAATACAGGTTTCAGGCATATTTAAGATATGACTTCATTTTTCAATCTGTTTTTTATTTACACTCTTTCGAGGTGCTTTAGGTGAACCTTCAAGAATCAATACAATTTCACCTTTAGGTGGTTTTTGTGTAAGATAAAACAAAAGATCTGTCAAATTTCCCCGGTAGAATTCTTCGAACTTTTTGGTAATTTCTCTGCCCATAACACATTTTCTGTTACCCCAGCTCTCGCTCAGTTCCTTTACAGTTTTCTGGATACGGTGAGGAGATTCATAAAACACAATGGTTCTTTCTTCAGATGCCAGAGCGCTGATTTTTGATTTCCGGCCTTTTTTTAGAGGTAAGAATCCCTCGAACACAAACCGATTGATGGGTAAACCTGAAACGACCAACGCAGAGAGAATCGCTGAGGCCCCCGGTATGGGAATTATTCGAATGTCGTTTTCCAGGGCAGCCTGTACAAGAACATACGCCGGATCAGAAATCCCGGGAGTACCGGCATCAGAAACAAGGGCGATAGATTTTTCCTCTTTAAGAGAATTAATCAGATGAGGTGTCTGGCGCTTTTGATTATAGCTGTGAAAAGACAGCATCTTCTTATGAATATTATAATGTTTTAACAAAACGGATGTTACGCGTGTATCTTCTGCGGCGATGAGGTCGACATGCTTGAGAATATGGACTGCTCTGAATGTAAAGTCTCCAAGGTTTCCGATTGGAGTACTCACAAGATAAAGTGTTCCCGGGACTATTTCTTCCAAAGTTTAAACTCCCCAGTCCCGGCAATATCTGAAATCCTGATTTATCGTGCGGTTTGAAAGTTTAGCGATGATTGGAGGGCGGCGTTTGAATTGATAAATTTGAATTTTATGTTGTATATCGTTAATCATCTCAGTAGAAAAACCCAATTCGAAAAGCATTTCTTTGGAGTAACGAAGATCGATGAGATAATGAAGAAGGGCATCAATTTTGTCATAACTATAACCGATTTCATCTTCATCTGTCTGGCCGGTCCAGAGATCAGCAGAGGGAGGTTTTTCAATAATTTCTCGAGGAACACCCATATACTCAGCCAGCTGCCAGATTTGTGTTTTATACAGATCACCGATAGGATTTATTGCGCTTGCCAGATCACCAAAAATTGTCCCATACCCTAACATGAGCTCCGTTTTGTTACTGGTCCCAATAACCAGAGCCTTGTTTTTTGAAGAGTAGTCATAAAGGAAACACATTCGCTCACGTGCCATACGATTTCCTTGTCTTACCATATCCGCATCCGGCTCAGCTTTAAAGAAGGCGTCCACCATTTCTGTTATATCATGTGTTTCACTATTGATATTTAGATTTTTGACCACGATTTTGGCGTGTTCAATATTTTCCGGATTACTGGAGCGATACGGCATAATTAAAGCGGTGACATTAGACGGCGAAAATGTTCTTGCACATAAATAGGCAACTAAGGCGGAATCAATACCTCCGGACAAACCTAGAACAACTCTTTCAAATCCAGCCTTTGAGGTCTCGGTTAATAAAAATTGCTGAAGTATTGTACTTACCAGTTTAGGATCTATTTTAAGGAAACTCATCTGAATGCTCCTTTGTCAGAAAAAATATAAAAAAGAATCTGCTTAGAACAAATATTTATTTCAGATAAAGGTTGTGGTTGTTCAAAAGCTAAAGATTTAACCACGAATTACACGAATTGAACACGAATTCACACGAATTTTAATAAAATAAATTATATTTCGTGTAATTCGTAATAATTCGTGAAAATCTTTTTAAGGTAATTCCGCTAATTGAACCATGATTTTTTCGTGAACTTTGTCGATGGCACGATAGGAACCGCTGTAGTCATTGGCAATCATTGAAAAACTCAAAAATTCACCTGATTTGGTGGAAACATAACCGGAATGGGCTCGTACACGATTAATCAGTCCTGTTTTAGCCCGCACATTTTTAGCAGCAATGGTGCCTTTACACATATTTTTCATGTAACCTATATCCTGCGGATCACCGGCGACACTCAGTGATTGATAATAGACTTTAAATACGGGACTGGTGGTTAGCGAAGCCAGCAATTCTGCAAAAAGCCGGGTTGGGGTCCCATTTGCCCGGGATAAGCCCGACCCATCATGAAGAAATAATCCCTGGGTATAGATATCCTGATCTTCTAACCATTCTTTTACTACTCGAATCCCATTTTCGAATGTACCTTCACCTTTCATCTCTTTTCCAAGAATCTTTAACAATTGTTCGGTATAGATATTCACACTTCGTTTGTTCAAACGATAGATAATATCCTTTAAGCTAGGAGAAGTCTGCACATGAAATTGATGACGGTTTTTATCTGTCTGTGGTGTTTCCCTGACGGTCGATGCGCTTCCGGTTACAGTGATTCCTCCTTTTTCCAGGTGATTCAACAAAAATTGAGCGGCAAACTTTGCGGGATCCGGCAAGGCCCCTTTTATAGAGAATTCTGAGACACCGGCAGGTATCGTTCCTTCCAATTGATGAATATATTGCCAGGGTGCGCCATAGATATATCCATTATCACCGGATCCTTTTGCACCGGTTTTCATATGGTTAATAAATTGCAAACCGGGTACTTCAGGATCGGTGCGCAACACCTTCGCCGGATTCCCAACCTTACTTGCCGGCTCAAAATACAACCGATACATATTTTCGTTGATACACAATCCTCCGGTTAAGGCGGCATAGTAGTTTCCCATGTCCTCCCAGTACCAGTCTCCGGGGAGAGGCATATAGTCGAGGTATGAGTCATCAGCGATTATATCCCCGTCAATTTTTTTAATTCCCTGGCTTCTGACTGCTTCAACCCATTGATCCATCAGTTCAGTCAAAGGAAGAACATCAGTCATTTGTGAGGAACCTAAAGTGGGATCACCTTCACCCTTGATGTATATATTTCCTGAAAGCGTGCCGTCATTGTCGATTTTACCACTATACTCCAGATAGGTATTAAACCGTCGGTTTTCTCCCAAATAGGATAGGGCAACTGCAGATGTTACTAATTTAAGGTTTGAAGCAGGGGCCAGGCTTTTTTCTCCATTTACATCAAGAATTACCTGTCCATTTTTTGTGTTTTTAACATATATGCTCCATTGACCATGCTTCAGATTCTGCATTTTTGGTACAGATTTTACAAATCGACTCAGGCTTTGATAAGCATCTTCACCGGGAGAAAGGTTCGAATTAAAGAATAGAAGTGTGAGCAGGGTAATAAGCGTCGTAAACATAAAAACCTCTTGATTTTATATTTGTAAAGTTGGTTAAAAGTAAAAAGTAAAAAGATAAAAGTAAAAATCTCCTTATATTGAAAATTGTTGCTTTGCTCTGTATAAAGGAAATTGGAGCTCATAAATGGAGAAAGGCAGGCAATAAATATGAAATTACATGTGCGAAAGGGGGGATTTGAACCCCCACGTCCTTGCGGACACTAGACCCTGAACCTAGCGCGTCTACCAATTCCGCCACTTTCGCAAAGTCTTGAAATTTAGTCAGACAGAATTCTAAAAGCAATATTTTGACCTGCTATCTTGATACCACATAAATAAATTCATATTATTGGCGTTTTAATTATTATTTTAGATAAATTTAACAACAAATAACGCAAGAATGATTTAATACCCGAAAATGTCATTCCTGCGAAGGCAGGAATCCAGAAAAATTATAGTATGCAACATTTATTGATGGATCCCCGCTTTCGCGGGGATGACAATCGTTACCTTAAGAGAAAAAAATCAGAAGATGAGCGAAGAAAAGACGGTTGTCACCAACCGCAAAGCACGGCATGAATATGAGATTATTGATCAAATAGAAGCAGGTCTGGTTCTTGTCGGTAGCGAGGTCAAATCGCTTCGTGCGGGAAGAGCAAATCTGGGCGATGCCTATGCAAGGGTGATCAAGGGCGAAATATGGGTGATCGGTATGCACATCTCGCCCTATAAAGAAGCGACGTATCAAAATCATGATCCTTTGCGTGATCGAAAGTTGTTGCTCCATCGCAATGAAATAAAAAAATTGGCGAGAAGAGTTGAAGAAAAAGGGTTTACACTGATCCCCCTCAGACTGTATTTTCGAAAAAATAAAGCGAAACTGGAACTCGGAATAGCCAGAGGAAAAAGACAATACGACAAAAAGGTCGCTATTGCCCAGAAGGATGCAAAAAGAGATATGGAGCGGGAGCAGAAAAAATTCAAATTTAAGATTTGATTATTG
>Ga0209536_100001954_pt1 | contig 33729 bp, 23 predicted proteins | sample DeeMarSeWOR28_12_FD_187461 | JGI IMG/M metagenome (GOLD analysis project Ga0209536, IMG submission 187461) | Marine sediment microbial communities from White Oak River estuary, North Carolina - WOR-2-8_12 (SPAdes) (version 2) | ecosystem: Environmental > Aquatic > Marine > Intertidal zone >...
TGGAACCGTGCAACATTACCCCCCAGGTAGGATTCCCTCTCCACCAGCAAAACTTCTCTCCCGGTCTCGGCAAGTTCCAGAGCGGCTGTCATTCCTCCGATTCCTCCCCCCAGGACGAGTACGGGATGATTCATAATGGTCTCTTTACGGTGCTCCACTCACGGGTATCCGGATCCCATCGGCAGTTGGCGAATGCCTCCCACTCCTGCTTCATTTCGGGGTGATCTGTTCTGAAATAGTATCCGGGCCAGCGGGTTTCCTCCCGGAATAGAACCGAGCGTATGTGCGATTCGGCCTGCCACAGCCTGTGTACATTCTCCCAGCAACGCATCAGCTCATGGAGGTCTGCGGCTGCCAGCTTTTCAGCATCCTCATGCATGAACTGCAGGTATTCGAGTCCCTTGGTCAGCAGCGCTGCTGAAGTTTTGAACCCTACAGAGGCTCCCCCTGCATATTCGTCCATGATCTTCTGGAGCCTGAACATGAACATCTTGGGCTTGATGAAATGCGGGTTCACATCCTCATCCTGCGTATACCCATGGTGTTCCTCAAACACCGCCAGGGGTTTCAGGATCCGGGTCCTGAGCTCATCCAACCGGGCAGGATCCATCTCTACCCTATCGGGGTGGTCCACACAAAATGCAGTGGCTGCCTTACCTGCAATTCTTCCTTCTGTAAATGAACCTGAGGAGAACTTATGTGACGATGCGCCGGATGCATCTCCGGCTGCAAACAACCCCTTGACGGTGGTCATGTTGTCATAGCCCCAGAAATGGCCTTCAGCTGCCAGATCTTCCGGGCCGCTGATCCAGGCACCCGATGCACCCGAATGGGAGCTGATAAAATAGGGTTCGCAGGCTGCGATCTCTGACGGGACCTCTTCGGGCATGATGTTATGGGATGCCCAGTTCAGGGCCTGACTGATGGTCATGTCCAGAAAATCTTCCCAGGCTTCCGATTCCAGTTCCCTGAGTTTCCTTTTGGCCTCCTTCGGATCGGGTATCTGGGCCACCAGTTCCCTGATGGCTTCTTCGGTTCGCATGTATATGGGACCGTTGCCATCCTCCAGTTCAAGCAGCATCAGGTAATTCCTGAGGTTTGCCGGTGTGGGTTTGGCGGTTCCGTATGGTGCCCACTTCTCCAGTTCAGCCGCCCTTGTAACCATATAATCCTCTCCCCTTGCATTGGTTGCCTTTGATTTGAACAGCAGGAACCATGCTCCCACCGGACCGTAGGCATCCTTGAAACGCACAGGCACGAACCGGACCTCCTGACAGGTCATCTCAGCACCCGATTTAAGTGCGAAATAGGTACTGGCACCACTGTTAAAAGGTGGATACCATGACCTTCCCAACCCTTCGCCCACCGACCTGGGCCGGAAGATATGCACGGCCCCACCCATGGAATCGAGGACAGCTTTCGCTTTGAAAATGTAGAATTTCTGCTCCCTCACGCTGAATCCGACCGCTCCTGCACAGCGATCCTCAAACATGATGGGTTCCGTAATGAAAATGCGTTCGTAATATGAACCATTTTCTCCAAGGTTCCTTAGTGCGTTCTTTGCCGCTTCCGAGACGATGTTCTTGTAGGACTCCCCATGGATCATGATCTGCCACCTGCCTTCATTGACGTAGTTCCCATCCTCGTCTTTCCAGATGGGCAACCCCCATTTCTCAAACAGATGCACAGTTGAATCCACGTGACGGGCTATGTTGGCCACCAGATCCTCCCGGGCGATACCCATGAGATCGGTCTTCACATAATTCACATAATCCTCCACACTGTTTTTTCCATGCTTCAATCCCAGGTAGAGGTTGATGGCGGAGAGTCCCATGGCCACAGCACCGCTTCTCTCCATGGCTGCCTTGTCCACCAGGGTGACCCGCTGGTTGTGTTTTTTCGCCCAGAAGGAAGCCTCAAACGCAGCTCCGCAGGCTGCCATCCCTCCCCCGAGGATTAATAGATCGGTCTCCACGACAACCGTTTCAAATTGATCTGCGTTCATTGCTTCAGGAATGGATTGTATTGATTACTTTCGGTACAGGTCTGTTCCGAGGGATTCGGGTTCGGTTCTCAACGTGGGCCCTTTCAACTCTTCATTTCCGCATGAAAAACCGGCATCCGGCTCGATGCTGCCTTCTTCGGTGGTCCTGATGGGAAATTTGAACCGTTTGACCGTTTTATTGCGAAACCGCACAGCCCACATGATCGATTCTGTGCTTCTGAGTGGTTGTACGACAGCTCCCAGAGGCATGAAATCGGCATATCCCCTGACTTCAATAGCCTGCGTTGGACAGATCTTCACACAGCTGTAACACTCCCAGCACATCTCCACTGCCCGGTTGTATGCTTTGTTCTTCTCTTTATCAAGCACCATCAAGTCATTGGGACAGATATACTGGCATGCGGTGCGATCCTGTGCCTTGCAGCCATCGCACTTCTCAGTGATTACAAAACTTGGCATATGGATGGTTCAGTTATGACTATGGTTTAGCACAAACATAACTAAATAATGAACAAGCGGCGGGAGCGATTCTTATTTAAAATTAGTTTAAGTACTGATCCGGCAGTGTTTAGCAGGTGAGGTACTAGTCATCCGAGAAGTGTTTCAGCATCTCCCTGTAGGAGGAGAATACCCTGGCCCGTGAAACAAATCCCAGGTATTTTCCATTTTTCAGAACGGGAATATTGTACCGCCCGCTTTCAGAGAAGACCCTTGCCACCTCTTCCATCTGATCGGTACTTTCGATGGTCCATTCCGGAGTGATCATCAGATCACTGATCCTGGTGGAATCGTACATCTCCTGGTTAAACATGATGTGACGGATATCATCCAGCTTGACAATACCCCTCAGGTTGTTCTGATCGTCCACCACCGGATAAATATTGCGGCTCGATTTGGTGATGACCCTGATCAGGTCCCTCAGGGTCTGGTCTGCCCGCACCGAGCTGAAATTGGTTTCGATCAGGTCCGTGACCTTCATCATCAACAGGATGTTTCGGTCCTTGTGGTGGGTCATCAGCTCCCCCCGCTCGGCCAGCTGAATGGTATAGACAGAGTTATTCACGAAGTACCGGGTGGTTCCGTAGGAGATGGTGGCTGCAAGCATCAGGGGGAAGAAAAGCTCATAACCTCCGGTGATCTCTGCGATCAGGAAAATAGCGGTAAGGGGAGCGTGTACCACCCCGGCAATCATTCCCGCCATGCCCACCAGTGTCATGTTGCTGACAGACACATCGACTCCAATCTGGTTCAGGGTTATTCCAAAAAGGAGTCCGATATTGGCCCCCATAAACAGGGATGGAGCGAAGATGCCGCCGATCCCGCCGGCAGCAAATGTTAGGGAAGTAGCCACTGCCTTGAATCCGATGATCATCAAAATGTAAAGAAAGGTCAGGGGGAAGGTATCTCCCCAGTTCTCAAAAAAGGTACCCTCGAACAGATGCAGGTAAGCGCCCCTTAATCCTTCGTTGACCACTTCATAACCCTCTCCGTATAAGGGGGGTAGAAAAAAAATGATGATCCCGAGAATGCCTCCTGCCAGCAACATTTTTCGCCAGGGTTGCTGGATCCTGTCAAACAATCCGGTAACATTGATGTAGATGCGGGTAAAATAGACCGAGAGCAGCCCTGCCAGAATACCCAGGATCAGATAATAATGTATGTGATTCATCTGGAAACTTTCTGAGAGCTGAAATGAATAGAGTACATTCTGACCAAGGAACAGATAAGATGTGAGGGCAGCAGAGGCGGATGCGATCAGCAACGGGATGATGGCCCACATGGTCAGGTCCAGCATAATCACTTCCAGAGCAAACACGATCCCCGCAATGGGGGCCTTGAAAATCGCAGAGAGGGCTCCCGCAGACGCACAGGAGATCAGCAGGGTAATCTCCTTGTAGCTGAGCTTCATCCATCTTCCCAGGTTGGATCCTACAGCCCCTCCTGTGGCCACTGTGGGTCCTTCCAATCCCACCGACCCACCGAACCCTACGGTAAGTGCACTTGTTATAATACTTGAGTAGAGGTTGTGGGAACGGATGATTCCATTGTTCTTGGAAATGGAAAAAAGGACACCCGGGATCCCGTGCCCCACCGAACGCTTGTTGATGTATTTGATGTAAATGACCGCCAGGGCGATCCCAATGATGGGCAGAATGAATATATAATACCTGGAATACTCTGTCTGGAAACCATTTTCGAGCGCTTCGCGTATAAAGTGAACCAGGTTTTTAATGATGACCGCGGCCAGGCCCACGCAGAGCCCCACGACGGCTGCCAGGAAGTAGAGGAACCTGTGACCGGATAAATACTTGACTCTGAAATTATTAACTCTGCTGGAAAATCGTTTTCCTGACATGGCATGACAAAATTACTATTTTACCAGGCAGATCAAAGAGAAAGCAGAATTAAGAATATACTATCTTTACAAAGGCAGCTGAAAATAATGTCAGCAGGTTCCCGTTAAGGATGATATGGGTGGCAAGCAAACATATGGCCTGTACGGCGCTAAGGTGCTACTCATCATCATATTTGCGTCTTTTCAGCATACCATTATCGCACAGGGTGAACTTCCCGATATCCCGGATATCATCAGGGTTACCGTGGATCATTCGGACGGGGGTCACCTGATCCAGTGGGAACCCAGCAGTGACCCGGATATAGCCAATTATCGCATATACATCCGGAACGACCTGGTTTTCCAGTTGCTGGTCACCGCGCCTCCCGATACATACGAGTACAAATACCTGGGTGCCGGCATCAGGAACCCGGCGTTCGCTGTCACCGCGCTCGATTCTTCCGGGAATGAGAGTCTGTTTGAGCAAAATGTACACCGGGCTGTCGGAACATCGGTGCAATTTGACCCGTGCATCCCTGCCAATGTGATCAGCTGGGAACCTTATGAAGGATGGGAGGGTAATATAAGTGCCTACGAAATCTACGGCAGATCCGAGGGGGGGACATTTGACATGCTGGGATTTGTCTCACCCTCCAGCCTCACATTTACAGATGAATCGATCTCCACCGGCAACAACTACCTGTACTTTGTGACCGCGGTAAATATAAACGGCACCACATCGCTCTCAGCCATTGGAGCAATTTCTTCAAATTATCCGGCCCCCCCTTCATTTATTTCGCTGGATTACGTAACGGTCATCGGTCCCTCTCAGGTTGAAATCAGTATATCGACCGATCTGTCAGGAGAAATTAACGACTTCCGGATCATGAAACGCAGCAACCCGGGCACACCGTTCATTGAGGTGATGACGATCACCGATGCCACCCAATCCACCCTTGTGGTAACCGATGATATTCCCACCTCGGCGGAAAGCTTCGAATACATGGTCCAGTCGCTCTACACTCCTCCCTCCTGCAGTGAGCCGATTATTCTGTCACAATCCAACCCTGGCAACAATGTTCTGCTGAACTATGAAGTCACGGACCAGACCATCAGCCTCAACTGGACTCCTTACGAAGCTTTTGAAAGCGGACTTTCGGGCTATACGATCCAGCGCAGCGGGGTGGATGGTGAATTTTTCGATATCCAGACGGTGGGATCCGGCACAACCAGCTGGCAGGAAACCATCGAATCGGTCATCAATGGCTACCAGACAGGAGAACTCCGCTATAAAGTTGTGGCACACGAATCGATGGCAGGCAGTGGTGAGAGCCACTCCAATATCGTATCCGTTCACGTGGTCACCAACCTTCAGGTGCCCAATGCGTTCACACCCGGAAGCAACGATATGAATTTTGAATTCAAACCGCGGTTCGATTTCGCCCCCAGGGACTACCTGATGATTGTCCTGGACAGGGGTGGCCGGAAACTGTTTGAGACCAGCGATCCGGGTGAAGGATGGGACGGGCGCTTCCGGCAGGGTGAATTTGTCACTGAAGGTGTCTATGTATATTTCATACAGTATACCGACTACACGGGATTGTTCAGGACATATACCGGCAATGTGACCGTCCTCTACCCGTGAGCCCCCGCCGATAAAAAAAGAAGGGTGCATCAACGCACTTTCTATTTAATCACTAATTTTGTAGGGCTGAGATGATCCAATAGCGGAGCTATGTCAGAGAAACTTGTCACAGAAGATGTAAAAATCAACAGCCTGCTTGAGAAGCTGATCGAAAATTGTTCCTACTGCAAGTCTGCGAAGGACGAAAAGATGATCAGGAAAGCCTTCAAGATGGCCCATGAGGCACACAAAGGCATGCGCAGGAAGTCGGGGGATCCCTACATTGTCCACCCGCTGGAAGTGGCTGTCATTGTCAGTGATGAAATCGGTCTGGGGGTGACAAGCATTGTCTGCGCCATCCTCCACGATGTGGTGGAAGACACCGACCTGACCATTGAGGATATTGAAAACGCATTTGGAAAGAAAATCGCCTCCATCATAGATGGACTCACCAAGATATCAGGAGTATTTGACAAAGAATCCAATTCTCTTCAGGCTGAGAATTTCAGAAAAATGCTCCTCACCCTTTCCGATGATGTCCGGGTGATCTTCATCAAGCTGGCCGACAGGCTGCATAACATGAGAACCCTGGATTCCCTGCCAAGGAACAAACAGATGAAGATTGCCGGCGAAACCATCTACCTCTATGCACCGCTTGCCCACAGACTCGGATTATACATGGTAAAATCGGAACTGGAGGACCTGAGCCTGAAATACAGGTATCCCGAAGTCTACAATGAAATCTCCGAGAAAATCAAGTTGACCGAAGAGAGGCGTCTTCACCTGATCAACCACTTTTCCCTGCCGATCATAGATGCACTTGACAGCAACGGTTTCCAGTTCACCATTACAGGCAGACCCAAATCGATCTATTCGATCTGGCAGAAGATGCACCAGAAAAATATCACCTTCGAAGAGATCTACGACCTGTTTGCCATCCGCATCGTATTTGAACCCAAAAAGGGGATCCCCGAGAAATCCCAGTGCTGGAACATCTACTCCCTCATCACCGACATCTATGCTCCCAAACCAGAGAGAATCAGGGATTGGGTCTCCACACCCAAAGCAAATGGTTATGAGGCGCTTCATACCACTGTGATGGGACCGAACGGCAAGTGGATGGAGGTTCAGATCCGTTCCCGGAGGATGGATGAAATTGCGGAAAGGGGATTCGCAGCACACTGGAAGTACAAGGATAAAACCTCTCCGGAAACTGAACTGGACAAATGGATCAAGAAAATCCGGGAGACCCTGGAATCTTCCACCGAAGATGCCATGGAGTTCCTGGATGATTTTAAGCTCAACCTCTTCTCTTCCGAGATCATGGTGTTCACTCCCAAGGGACATATCATCACCCTCCCCACAGATGCCACGGCCCTCGATTTTGCCTATGAGATTCATACGGAGATCGGGAACACCGCCATCGGTGCCAAGGTGAACCACAGGCTGGTTCCTCTGAGCCACAGACTGACCAGCGGAGATCAGGTAGAGGTACTCACCTCGGATGTGCAAAAACCATCACTTGACTGGTACCAGTTCGCCACCACAGTGAAAGCGAAAACCTCCATCAAGAATGCCCTGAAAGCGGAGACAAAAAACCGGACCGCGGTCGGCAAACAGATACTGATAGACAAACTCAAAGAGCTGAGCCTGACTCCCAGCTCAAGGATCCTCAAAAAACTGGTGCCCGCCTATGATTCCACCCACAAGGATGAACTCTATTCAAAGATTGGAAGCGGGATGATCAGCCTGGAGAACCTTAAGGATGTGCTCAGTAAAAACACCAAAAACAAATGGGTGCGTGTCTGGGACCTTTCCCTCGGCAGATCTCAAAAAAAATCGGGACAAAAAGAGGAATATGATTCAAAGGGAACGGTGATCCTGAGGGAGACCATTGAAGACGAGGAGAGAAACTACGCGCTGGCGAAATGCTGCAATCCCATACCGGGAGATGAGGTGGTCGCAGTGCGCCAGAAAGACGATTCGCTGATCATTCACCGGACCGACTGTAAAACAGCCTTAAAGATCATGTCCAGCCAGGGGGACAAACTGGTGGCAGCCAAATGGACACAGCACAAGGTGCTCTCCTACCTGGCCAGGATCGAGATGAACGGCTGGGACAGGTTCGGGGTGTATAATTCCATCACCAACACCATTACCAAGGAATTAAACATCAGCATGAGAACCATTAATCTGCACGGACATGACGGTATTTTCAACGGCACCATCGACCTCTATGTCCACAATACTTCAGATCTCAACAACCTAATTCTCAACCTGATCAAACTTAAGGGTGTGGAGTCGGTGCACCGCGTGGAGGTGATTGAGTAAATTTCCATCCTTATCCGTTCTAAATTAAAATAATTGCTATCTTAGCAAGGTATTTTTACTTAGACTAATTATGGTGCAAGAGGAGACGAAAGACACTGTAAAGCAGATATTCACAGATTATCTTGAAAGAAAAGGTCACCGTAAAACTCCGGAAAGATACGCCATCCTGGATGAGATTTATTCAAGGGACGGCCATTTCGATATAGAGTCACTCTATATCTTCATGAAGAACAAGAATTACCGCGTAAGCAGGGCAACACTTTACAATACCATAGAGTTATTACTGGACTGCAACCTGGTTGTCAAACACCAGTTCGGTAAAAACATAGCCCAGTTTGAAAAGGCTTACCACTGCATGCAGCACGATCACCTGATAGATATGGATACGGGGAATGTCATTGAATTTTGTGATCCGCGCATCGAGGAGATCATCCGCACTGCCTGCGAACTGAACAATTTCTCACCCAGCCACCATTCGCTCTACATTTATGGTCGCAGCAGGAATGGTATCGATGGGGAAAAATAGTTCAAATCTTTGAGTTGGGAGCCCGTCACCGGGAGGGTTTTTTTCTTATTTTTATCCTGTACTTCTTGCCGGAGATCCGGCTTATTTTATGCCATCATTCTCACAAACTGAATACTGTTTAAGCTTATGAAAGTTGATGTTTTGCTAGGTCTCCAGTGGGGAGACGAAGGAAAAGGAAAAGTCGTTGATGTTCTCACTCCAAGGTATGATATTATAACGAGGTTCCAGGGCGGCCCCAACGCGGGACACACGCTGGAATTCAACAACCACAAGCACATCCTCCACAACATTCCCTCAGGGATATTCAGGGAGGATAAGCTGAATATCATTACCAACGGAGTGGTGCTGGATCCCATCGTCTTTATGCGTGAGATTGATTCCCTTGAGTCGATGGGGATCGACCTGACAAAAAACCTGTGGATCTCAAAAAGGGCACACCTCATTCTGCCGACGCATCGAATTCTCGATGCAGCCTCGGAATCGGCCAAAGGGAAATCAAAGATCGGATCCACCCTCAAGGGAATCGGACCCACCTATATGGATAAAACAGGCCGCAACGGACTGCGTGTGGGGGATCTTGATCTCAATTTCAAGGAGAAATATGAGCAGCTGAAAAACAAACATCAGCAGCTTCTGAAGCAGTATGACTATGAGTACACCATGGAGGAGGAAGAAAGGTTCTTTGAGGGAATCGAGGTGATTCGCAAGTTCAAAAGGATCAATTCCGAATACGAACTGAACCGGATGATCGAGGAGGGAAAATCTGTCCTGGCCGAAGGTGCGCAGGGAACATTACTGGATATTGATTTTGGCTCCTATCCCTTTGTCACCTCTTCCAACACCATCTGCGCCGGGGCATGCACGGGAATGGGGCTGGCCCCGTCGGTCATCGGGGAAGTTTACGGAATTTTCAAAGCCTACTGCACACGGGTGGGCAGCGGGCCCTTTCCGTCTGAATTGCTGGATGAAGAAGGGGACCGTCTCAGGGATATCGGAAAAGAGTACGGATCGACCACCGGAAGGCCGAGAAGGTGCGGCTGGCTCGACCTGGTGGCTTTAAAATACAGCCTGATGCTGAACGGGGTCACGCAGCTGATTATGACCAAAACGGATGTGCTGGACAGTTTCGAAACCATCAAGGTGGCCACCGCTTACGCTGTAGACGGAGAAATCACCGACCGGCTTCCATACAACCTGGAAGCGGAAGTGCAGCCTATTTTCACAGAATTACCCGGCTGGAAAACCAACCTGACCGGGATCCGTTCAAAAGATCAGTTTCCAAGGGAACTCAATGAGTACATTCAGTTCCTTGAGAAAGAGCTGAAGGTTCCTGTAAAGTTTATTTCGGTGGGGCCGGACCGTGAACAGATCATCGAACTCTAAACTAGTTGAAAGGGAAAAGGGGAAAAGGTCCAGGGAAAAAAGGGAAAAGGGACAGGAAGGGAAAAGGGAAAAGGGGAAAAGGGACAGGAAGGGAAAAGTGGAAAGACCAATATTTACTGCTAACTAATAACTTCTAACTATTTTTCATGAAATCCTTGATACAGTTTTTTGAGGAGAATGTGGAGCGTTTCTCTTCAAATCCCTATATGTGGGAAAAGAGGGACGGGCAGTTTCAACCCACCAGTTATTCAGAAATGAGGGAGCTGGTCTATCAGTTCGCGGCCGGTCTGATTACGCTGGGTCTAAAAAAAGGAGATCGGATGTCACTGCTGGCCGAGGGAAGGAACTGGTGGCTGGCGGCCGAAATGGGGATGTTCTATGTGGGGGTGATCGATGTTCCGCTTTCCATTCAGCTGAATGAACCGGCCGATCTCATTTTTCGTCTGAAACATTCCGGAACAAGAATGATTGTCGTATCGGGAAGCCAGTATAAAAAGATTGCACCCATCAGAAAGGAGCTGCCCGACCTGGAGAAGGTCATCCTGATGGATCCCAGGGAGAATTATGAAAAAGGGGAAATCTACATGGGTGACCTGATGGAAGCGGGAAAGAAATTGCTGGAATCCGATTTTGACAAATTCCGGGAGGTCTACGAATCTGTTCAACCGGACGATATTGCCAACATCTGTTATACCTCCGGTACCACTGCCGATCCCAAAGGAATCATGCTGAGCCATCGAAACTACACAGCCAATACGGAGCAGGCCCTCTCGATCATCACCATTCCGGAAAGCTTCAAGATGTTCCTGTTCCTGGCGTGGGATCACAGTTTTGGTCATACGGCCGGATTGTACACCATCATGGGCGTGGGAGCCAGTATCGCCGCGCTTGAACTGGGTAAAACCTCCTTCGAATCCAGGCGGAACATTTCAAAGAACATTCAGGAGGTCAAGCCCGATCTGATGTTCAGCGTACCCACCATAGCCAAGAACTTCAGGAACAGTATTGAAAGCGGTGTAAGGGCGAAAGGAAATTTCACCTATTCACTCTTCAAGGCGGGATTGAAAATCGCTTACCGTTACAACGGAACCGGATGGGACCGTGGAAAGGGCATGAGGTTCCTGCTGAAACCGATCTATGCACTGTTTGATGCAGTGGTCTTTAAAAAGGTGAGGAATGCCATGGGCGGACAGATGAAATTTTTCATCGGTGGAGGAGCGTTGCTGGATATTGAATTGCAGAAGTTTTTCTATGCGATCGGGATCCCGATGTACCAGGGATATGGTCTGACGGAAGCTAGTCCCATGATCAGCATCAACAGTCCGGCAAGTCACAAGATGGGCTCTTCGGGCCGCATCCCGGAAAACCTGGAGGTGAAGATCTGCGATGAGGAGGGTGCCGAGGTGGCGCTGAAAGAGAAGGGGGAAATCGTGATCAGGGGAGAGAATGTGATGAAGGGATACTGGAGAAACGAAGCTGCAACGGCCGATGCCATCAAGAATGACTGGCTCTATACGGGAGATATGGGGTACATTGACGAGGACGGGTTTCTTTATGTCCTGGGACGCTTTAAAAGCCTGCTTATCGCCGATGACGGGGAGAAATACAGCCCGGAAGGAATCGAGGAGGCATTTACCGACCAGTCGGAGTATATCGAGCAGTGCCTGCTTCACAACAACCAGGATCCCTATACGGTCGCACTGGTGCATCCCAGCAAAGAAGCCCTGAAACGGTACCTGAAAAGTCTCTCCCTGGATCCCGGAAGCGAGGAGGCCGTTCATGCATGCCTGACCCTGGTTGATAATGAGATCAGGGAGTACCGGAGTAACGGGAAATACGGGGATATGTTCCCCCAGCGCTGGATACCTGCCACCCTTGGATTTCTGGAAGAAGGATTTACCATTGAGAACAAGCTGATGAATCCCAGTTATAAAGTGATCAGGCCAAAAGTGGAGGAACGGCACAAGGAGCTTTTTGAATTCCTTTATACACCCGAATCGAAGAAAGTCATCAATTCAAGAAATGCGGTGGTCATGAAAAGGTTGCTTGCGGAAAATTAAAAGCAAAGGAAACATGCACAGATTCCCCACGCGATGTGTACATGACGGCACCCTGCCGGATGAATTGAACCGGGGGATCAATTCCCCGGTTTACACGTCCACATCGTATGCTTTCATTGACCGGGAAGAGACGGTCTATCCCCGGTATCTGAATACACCTAATGAAAGGGCTGTTGCGCAGAAAATAGCATCCCTTGAAGAGGGTGAATCAGGCCTGGTATTCAGTTCCGGGATGGCTGCGGTAAGCACGGTATTGTTCACATTCCTTCAATCCGGGGACCATGCAGTTTTCCAGAAAGGGCTCTACGGGGGAACCAGCCATTTTCTGAAACGTGAACTGAACAGGCTGGGGATCACATACACCATTGCTCCCTCCCAGGAGGCGGAGGATATTGAATCTTCCATCAGGCCCGACACCAGGCTGATCTATATCGAAACCCCCTCCAACCCGCTGCTGAATATCACCGATATGGAGGCTGTGGCCGCCGTGGCGGGTAGAAAAGGGATCCTGACCGTGATCGATAATACCTTTGCTTCTCCGGTCAACCAGCGACCCATCCGGTTCGGGATAGATGTGGTGGTCCACAGTGCCACGAAATACATGGGGGGGCACAGTGACCTTGTGGCCGGTGCCGTTGTCTGCAGCCGGGAACGGATGAAGCAGGTTCATGAAACAGGGCTCAACTTTGGAGGAAGCCTCAACGCCTTTTCCCTCTACCTGCTGGAAAGGAGCCTGAAGACGATCTTTTTGCGTGTGGAGAGGATCAACGAGAATGCCATGCAGGTAGCCCGTTTCCTGGAAGCGGATCCCCGCGTAAAGCAGGTGAACTATCCAGGCTTAACCTCTCATCCGGGACACCCTGTCGCATCCAGGCAGATGCTTGGATTCGGGGGAATGCTCTCTTTTGAAGCAGCAGATCTGGATGGAATTTCACTTCAGAAACGCTTCAGGCTGATCAAGCCTTCCATGAGCCTGGGCGGACTGGAAACCATCAGCAGTTCTCCCGCTCATACTTCACATCGCCACCTGGGACCGGAAGGAAGGGCTGCCGAAGGCATCAGCGAGGAGTTGATCAGGCTATCGGTGGGGATAGAGGATCCCCAAGACCTGATGGAGGATCTGGACCACGCTTTAAAATAGCTGTTACCTGTTTCCTCAATATACCACGGTCACCCCATTCAGCTGCAGCTGTTCCAGTTGCCAGGCGGGAATACGGTTTCCCATCACATTCAGGTAACTCAAATGGGAGAGTTCGAAGAGCGGTGACAGATCATCCACGTCGTTGTAGGAGATGTCAAGCACCTGGAGTACGATCAGGTTACTCAGGGGATCAATCATTCCGATGTGGTTGTTGGACAGGTAAAGCCGCTCCACCTGATGGAGATCCTGCAGGTCGGTCAACTCGGTGAGGTTGTTGTTCGACAGATCCACCACCCGCACATACCTGCAGGCTTCGATACCTTCCAGTGATTCAATCTCATAGTCAGCCATATCTATTTCCTCCAGGTCCTCAAGCAGGTACATGGGAAAATCCACGTTGATGTTCCCGTAAACCCTCCTTTTCAGAGCCATCAGGAAACTGTGGCTCCGGTAGGGGTCCATGTCATCCGGTTCCTCTTCAACCTCCCCCTCCATTCCTGTAAAATAGGAGAACCCATCCATCGATTCGTCCCAGCCAAACTCTTCTGCCAGGTCTTCATCTGTAATGACCGAACTTACGGTTACGCTTTCAGGTTCCAGGTGCTGCACGGTGAGAATATGCGACATGGCATAGAGCTCTTCAAAATCGCCCCTTCCATAAGCCTCCTCCATTTTTGTCAGATTCTGTTTCAGCCTGTCGGGGTGATAGATCATGATCAGTTTGGAGAATACCTTGTTGATTTTCTCCTCTCCGCACGGTGTATATTCGTTGACCACCTTTTGCATGTACCGCAGCGCATCATACCTGTGCTCCCTGAACAACTCAATGATCCTGCCCGAGATCTGACCCAGATTCTCTGCAGTGTAGGCATCTTTCAGATTCTTATACAGCACCTTTATCTCCATACCGCGAATATATCCTTTTCATGAAATTAGATCCCCGGATCGGGAACCTTTTTTTTACCTCTCCTCACATTCTTCCCTTCCCTTCAAACTTTTAAACGGAAGGATTGTTATTGAGGTTGAACTGATCTACCATGAAATACGCCCTGGAACTGAAGATAGAGGTGCCCCGGCAGGAGGTGATCAGGGTCTTCGATCATACCGAAAACACCTTCCGGTGGCAGCCGGGTCTGAAGGATCTGGAACTCATCAGTGGGAACGACAGGGAACATGGAGCCAGCTACCAGCTGTTGTATAAAGGACGCAAGGGGGAATTGAGGGTAGAGGAAACTGTGCTGCTCAGGAACCTCCCGGATGAATTTGTTACACTGCAGACCTCCCCTGGCGTCAGGAATACAATCCGGCATACATTTTCCGAAACAGCGGACCATCAAACCCTCTGGCGCATGGAGAACCACTTTCGCTTCAGAGGGATGATGCGATTGATGGCCCCTCTGATGAAACAGGCATTTTCAGGCAATACCCTGTTGAACATGGAACGTTTTAAAAGCTTTGCTGAGAACAAATTCAGAGAATCTGAATAAATTTGACTAGAACAAAACCCAAACCTAAACTTTTGATACCACGATGAAAAAAATAGTGATTACCTTTTCGTTGCTGACAGGCCTGCTCTCGCTTCAGGCACAGGATACCATTCAGGCCGACACCCTGTGGAAATTCAGCGGAATCACCTCGCTCAGTTTTTCCCAGCTCTCCCTGACCAACTGGGCCGCGGGTGGAAGCAACAACATTTCAGGGAACGTACTTGTCAAGCTTTCTCCCGATTATGACGACGGTACCGTGCAATGGGACAATGACCTTGTCCTCGGATTCGGACTGATCAATCAGGGAAAAGAGCCCACGAGGAAAAGTGACGACCAGATGGAGCTCTCCAGTAAATTCGGATACCGAGCATCCGGCAACTGGTTCTATTCTGCCATGCTGAATTTTAAAACCCAGTTTGCAGTGGGCTACAATGAGGAAGACCCGGAAAACAGGACCAAGATCTCCAATTTCATGGCCCCGGGATACCTCTCTCTGGCTCTCGGTATGGACTATAAACCCAACGATAAGTTCTCTCTGCTGCTCTCACCCGTGTCTGCAAAAATGACATTTGTTCTGGATGATGACCTGTCGGATGCCGGATCATTCGGGCTCGATCCCGGGGACCAGGTAAGGGCAGAAATGGGAGCCACCATAAAGGCCGCCTATAAGAATGAAATTCTGAAGAACGTTGTGCTTGACACCAAGGTGGACCTCTTCTCCAACTATTTCGAAAATCCCCATTGGATCGACGTCAACTGGGACCTGCTGCTTACCCTGAAAGTCAACGAATTTATCTCCGCTTCGCTGATGACACAGCTCATCTACGATCGCGACATCGAGTTCGGGGAAGACACCACAGGTGACGGTGAATTCGACACGTTCGAACCGAGGGTTCAGTTCAAGGAACTTTTCGGGATCGGGTTCGCCTACAATTTCTGATCTAAACTAATCGGGCGCTATCTAACTCATTATATGTTAGTTAATCGATTAAAGTCTAAATAGCCCGGATCTCCTGAACTTCCGGGATTTGGAGGAATCCGGGCCGATTCCTACTTTTGTTGGAGAGGTGTGTTGCATCACCCATCTCAGTTATTAAGAAGGGGTAAGAGATTAGGCTCAACGACCCCCTGGCAACCCGCCACCAGGCAAAGGTGCCAACACCTAACCCGAACGGGAAATAATAACTATAAAGAAGATCAATGGATAGATTTCCGATATTACCAGTTCAGCTGCCTATGTCCATGCGACTGCCGGCAATCCTGTTGAACAGATAGATTCGACGGGGATCCGGCATCCTTCGCTGAGCACAGCAGCAGAATTGCGAACGCTCACACCCAAAGATTTTAACTTTTTTCTAAACTTGATACAACATCATCATGAATCCGATAGCATTAAATTTCGAGACATTACAGATCCATGCAGGATATACCCCGGAGCCAACCACCAGGGCCAGGGCCGTACCGATCTACCAAACCACCTCTTATACCTTCAATAATTCTGAACACGGGGCCGATCTATTTGCGTTGAAAAAATTCGGGAACATCTATTCCCGGATCATGAATCCGACAAACGACGTTTTTGAACAGAGAATCGCTGCGCTCGAGGGCGGAGTGGCAGCTTTGGCCACATCGTCCGGGCACGCGGCCCAGTTGCTCACTTTCCAGACGCTGCTCAACACCGGCGACAACATTGTTACCAGTCCATATCTTTACGGGGGAACCTTCAATCAGTTCAAAGTGACCTTCAAGAAACTGGGCTGGGAAGTGAGGTTTTCGCCCACACTGGAGAGCGGTGATTTTGAGGAACTGGTTGATGAACGTACCCGTGCGATCTATCTTGAAACCATCGGTAATCCCGGATTCAACGTTCCGGATTTTGATAGTTTTGCAGCACTGGCGGCGAAGCATGATATTCCGCTGATAGTTGACAACACCTTCGGAGCAGCGGGATACCTCTTCAGACCGATGGATTACGGTGCACACATCGTGGTCGAGTCGGCCACCAAGTGGATCGGAGGACATGGTACGACCATCGGCGGTGTGATCGTGGATGGAGGGAACTATAACTGGGGAAACGGTAAATTCCCCCAGTTTACGGAACCAAGTGAAGGATATCACGGATTAAAATTCTGGGAAACATTCGGAAGTGAGAGTCCGTTCGGGAACATCGCCTTCATTATCAAAGCCCGGGTGGAAGGCCTCCGTGACCTGGGGCCCAGCCAGAGTCCCTTCAATTCCTTCCTGCTGTTGCAGGGACTCGAAACCCTGTCGCTCAGGATGGAACGCCATGTGGAGAATACCGGTAAACTGGCCCTGTGGCTGCAGAATCATCCAGATATAGAACAGGTGAGTTACCCTGGATTACCTGGAGATCCCCAACATAAAAATGCAGAGAAATACCTGCCAAGGGGTGCCGGGGGAGTGTTGTCATTTACTTTGAAGGGTAAAAAGGAGGAGGCAGAGAAGCTGGTGGACAGCCTTAAACTTGTAAGCCACCTGGCCAACGTGGGAGATTCAAGAACCCTCATTATACAGCCATCGGCCACCACGCATCAGCAGCTTTCCCGGGAGGAACAGGAAGCCGCAGGTGTCACCCCTACCCTTCTGAGGGTTTCAGTGGGATTGGAACATATAGACGACATCGTTGCTGATTTTGAACAGGCACTCGATGCCGTGAGGCAGAGTAGGTAAATTTCTGTAATTTTGGCGCAGCATCGATCTCATGAAAGAAAAGAACGGTATCAAAACGCTGTTGCGGGACCGGATCCTGTTGCTGGATGGTGCCATGGGCACGATGATCCAGCGCTACCGGCTCACCGAAGAAGCTTACCGGGGGGAGCGGTTTCGTTCCCATCCCGTGGAAGTGAAGGGCAACAATGATCTGCTCTCCATTACCAGGCCGGAGGTGATCAGGGAGATCCATGAAGCTTACCTGGAGGCGGGTGCGGATATCATCGAGACCAATACCTTCAATGCAAACGCCATTTCACAGGCCGATTACCAGATGGAATCACTGGTCCGTGAACTGAATGTGGAGTCTGCCCGCATTGCATCCTCGGCAGCCTCTGCATTTACAGAGAGGGATCCCTCAAAGCCCAGGTTTGTGGCGGGTTCCATCGGCCCTACCAATAAAACCGCTTCCATGTCGCCCGACGTAAACGACCCTGGTTACCGGTCCGTTACTTTTGACGATTTGAAAGCGGCCTACCTTGAACAGGTGGAAGGGCTCCTGGAAGGCGGAGCGGACCTGCTGCTGGTGGAAACCATCACAGATACGCTGAATGCCAAGGCAGCACTGATGGCAATCGAGGAGCATCTGTCCGGCAGCGGGCAGAAGGTCCCGGTAGTGGTCTCCGGAACCATTACCGATGCCAGCGGCCGCACACTGTCGGGGCAGACCCTGCAGGCTTTTATCTACTCCATGGAACATGTGGAGCTGCTTGCTCTTGGACTGAATTGTTCCCTGGGGGCAAAAGAGTTGCGTCCCTACCTTCAGGAGCTGTCCGAGAAATCGCCTCACTACGTTTCCGTACATCCCAATGCGGGACTACCTAATCAGTTCGGTGAATACGATGAAACCCCCCATGAGATGGGCCGTCAGATCAGTGAGTTCCTGGACGGGGGCTTCGTGAACATCGTGGGGGGATGCTGTGGCACCACCCCGGAACACATCCGAACATTTGCTGCCCTGCTGGAAAAATCTTCACCCAGGCGACCGCCCCGCCACACCGCCGGACTGAGGCTGAGCGGACTGGAGCCTTTGACGGTGTATGAAGGGAGCAACTTCATCAATATCGGCGAACGCTGCAATGTGGCCGGAAGCAGGAAATTTGCCAGGCTGATCCGTGAAAAAAAGTATGACGAAGCGGTGGAGATCGCAAGGAAGCAGGTCAAAGACGGAGCACAGGTCCTGGATGTGAACCTGGACGATGCGATGCTGGATGCGGAACATGAAATGGTCCTTTTTATGAACCTGTTGCTCTCCGAACCTGAAATCTCAAGAATCCCGGTGATGATCGATTCTTCCAAGTTTTCGGTGATTGAAGCGGGACTGAAATGCATCCAGGGTAAGTCAGTGGTCAACTCCATCAGCCTGAAAGAGGGAGAGGCGGAGTTCCTGAAGCATGCCGCCACCCTCAGGAAGTATGGTGCTGCCATGATCGTGATGGCATTCGACGAAAAGGGGCAGGCAGACACCTTCGAGCGCAGGATCGAGATTTGCAGCAGGGCATATGAGCTGCTTACCAAAAAAACGGATATCCCTGCGGATGACATCATCTTCGATCCAAATGTACTGGCCATCGGTACCGGCATAGAAGCACATAACAACTACGCTGTTGATTTCATTCGCACCACACAATGGATCAAGGAAAACCTGCCGGGTGCCCGGGTCAGCGGAGGAATCAGCAACCTCTCCTTCTCCTTCAGGGGGAACAATGTCGTCCGGGAGGCCATACATTCTGTATTTCTCTTTCACGCCATCCGTGCCGGACTGGATATGGGGATTGTTAATCCGGGATTGCTTCAGGTTTATGATGAAATTCCGGCGGAGCTGCTGGGATACGTTGAAGACCTGGTACTGAACCGAAGGGCCGATGCAACCGAAAGGCTCATCGGGTATGCAGCCACCCTTGAGGAGAAGGAAGAGCAGGGTGAAAAGCGGGAAGAATGGAGGGATCAGCCCGTGGAGGAGCGGCTGAAACACTCGTTGATCAAGGGGATCACGGAATTCATCGAGCAGGACGCCCTGGAGGCGCACGGAAAATACGGACTGGGGCTGAAGGTCATCGAAGGTCCCCTGATGGATGGAATGAATGTGGTGGGTGAGCTCTTTGGAGCGGGAAAAATGTTCCTTCCCCAGGTTGTGAAAAGCGCCAGGGTCATGAAGCGGGCGGTGGCCACCCTGCTTCCATTTATCGAAAGTGAGAAAGCCACCGGTAAGGATGGCGGCAGAAGTTCATCCGGAAAGGTACTGCTGGCCACCGTAAAAGGGGATGTACACGATATAGGTAAGAACATTGTAGGGGTGGTGCTGGGTTGCAACAATCTTGAAGTCATCGACCTGGGAGTGATGGTCCCCGCTGAAAAGATCCTTGATGAAGCTGTTTCGCAGAAGGCGGATATCGTTGGTCTTTCAGGTCTGATCACACCCAGCCTGGAAGAGATGATCCATGTGGCATCTGAAATGGAGCGCAGGAATTTAAAGTTGCCTCTGCTGATCGGAGGTGCCACCACCTCGAAAATACACACCGCGGTGAAAATTGAACCCAGCTACAGCCAGCCGGTCATCCATGTGAAGGATGCATCGAAAAGCGTGGGTGTGGTCAGCTCCCTGTTATCTGAATTGCACCGCGATGGTTACGCGGCAAAGATCAGGTCCGAACATGAGGAGCTGAGGGACAAATACGCAGGTGCTGGGAAGGCGGTCGAATATGTGACACTGCAGGAAGCCAGGGAGAACAAGCTGAAAATCAACTGGGCACCCGAAGCGCTTTATCCACCGAAACAGCCCGGCCTGCATGCGGTCCATGATTATCCCATGCAGAAAATTGCGGAGTACATCAACTGGGTCTTCTTTTTCGTAACGTGGGAACTGAGGGGAAAATTCCCGGGTATCTTTGATCACCCGGAGTATGGAGAAGAAGCCCGCAAGCTTTACCGTGATGCACAGGAGATGCTGGATCGGATCATCCGGGACAAATGGATCACGGCCAATGCAGTGTATGGGATCTTTCCGGCCAATGCATCGGGCGATGACATCCTCATCTATGAGGACGAATCCAGAAAACGGATCCGGGCACGGTTCACCAACCTGAGGAACCAGGTTCGGAAGCAGGGGATGCCCAACCTCTGCCTGTCGGATTTTGTGGCACCGGTGGAATCGGGTTTACCGGACCATATCGGCGCATTTGCCGTCACGGCGGGGATCGGTATCGAGAAGAAACTAGAAGCGTGGAAGCGGGAGCATGATGACTATTCTTCCATAATGCTCAAGGCGCTTGCAGACAGACTGGCCGAAGCGTTTACGGAATTATTGCACGAGGAGGTAAGAAAAAATACCTGGGGGTATGCCGCAGGGGAATCATTGACAGTGGATGAAATGTTCCGGGAAAGATATACCGGTATTCGGCCTGCACACGGCTATCCGGCCTGTCCGGATCATTCAGAGAAAGAAGTGCTTTTCGACCTGCTTGATGCAGAACAGCATGGCATCACTCTTACCGAGAACTACTCCATGGTGCCTGCCGCTTCGGTGAGCGGATTGATTTTTGCGCATCCCGAATCGAGCTATTTTTTCGTGGGTAAGATCGGAAATGACCAGGTGAGCGACTATGCGGAGAGAAAAAAACGATCCGTCGCAGATGTGGAGCGGCTGCTGGCAACCAATCTCAACTATCAGAGGAGCTGAGTTGACTTTGTTCCGGCCACTTCACGGTCTATCTCCAGGCGCGCTCTGTCATTCACAAAATCTGCAACGATCTTCCTTCCCCGGATGGAAACATCCTTCCGGGAGGTTATTTTCTCAATGGAGAGATGGGGAATGTCGACGGCGTTTACGGCTATTCTGCCTTTCGATAACCAGGCCTCCACAACATAAGTACCTTTGGTCAGTTTCAAACGTTTGAATCTGCGAATGATCATGGCCCGAACCACATTCACCTCGGTGCCGTGAAGGACCAGATTGAGCCGGGCTCCGGACCTGTTCCTTACATGAAGAATACAAGGACCCTTCCGGTCAAGATGTGGCTCTTTCCGGGACATGGATGAATCACTTGTCATTGGCAATTGTGGAGTTTCAGGGGCTCAAGATAAAAAAATTAAGCAACATCCAAATCCATGGAGGGAGAAGATTTAACCATATAAGATCCTATCTTTAGGATCATAAACAGATCATTAATGGCTTATTCAAAATCCAACATCGAAGCACATTCCCTGATAGCAGGGCTCTACCAGAGGTATCATGATAAAGGATATATACACTTTCGCCAGGCTCCTCCCATCAAGGGAATCCAATACCTTGAGCCGATCATCCAGGCCATTGAATCACGACAGGTTCTCCGAATCTATTACCATCCCTACTATGAAGATAAACCCTATTTCAATGAGGTCCATCCCTACCTGCTCAAGGAGCACGGATTCCGTTGGTACCTGGTGGGCCTGAACGAATACAGGGGGGAGTTGCGCACCTATGCACTGGACCGGATCCGTGATCTTCAGGAATCGGCAGGTAAAACTTACACGGATCCCGATTTCGAGTCCGCTGATTACTTTCAATATGCCATCGGGATCATCGCCCCCGGGGGAACCCCTCCCCTGATACGGATAGCCGTCCAAAAAACCCAGGCCCAATATCTGATCTCGCAACCATGGCACGAATCACAAAACATCGTGGAGGAGAACGAACAGGAGGTGTTATTCAGTTTCAGGGTACACCCCACCTATGAGTTCAGGTCACTCCTGCTTGCACTTGGGAAAGACGGCAGGGTAATTGGTCCTGAGAGTCTGAAACGGGAGATGAAAACGGAACTGGAAGCCATGGCTGCCCATTACAGTTGACGGTTACCCGCATCAATCCTGGATGGACCCTGTAAATTCTTCAAAGGATTGTGTTTTGTAACTGCCATCGGCGTAGTAAGAGAGGTATACTTTAAGCTGATCGGGGGTTTTATAACCCGGATATGCCTCCAGTACCCGCCCTTTTTCATCGATATAAGAAATGGTTGGATAGGACAAGCGCCCCTTGGTGACGATGGCTGCCACTTCGTGGTAACCGCTTCTGCCGCTCTCCACAAACTTATAGGTGCGGTTACCGATCAAGATATCTTCCTTCCCCTCCGCATCCAGTTTTACAGGATAGAAATGGTCGTTCAGCATCGATACTATGGCAGGATCGGAGAAAGTGGTTGCGTCCATCCTTTTGCACCACCCGCACCAGTCGGTATATACATCGATCATCAGTACACGGGGTTCCGTGTTGGTCAGCTCAATCGCCTCCGCGATGGAATACCACTTTACCTTTTCCTGGGCATGTACCCATGGCATCCCCAGCGCTAACATGAATGCCATCCAGATTACCCGCTTCCTCATCACTGTCAGAATGTTTGATTCTCCTGCAGCTAAAATAGAAATAGTTTGGATTTGATAAAAAATTGTTTTCCACTATGTTTTAGAAAACGCATGCCGGAGGTATATTTTTTCTATTTTTAGTGCTTCTAACCAAAAATTTGCTGAATGGAAACTATCAGAAAAACCCTCAGGGATTCGGTCCCCATGCGCTGGCTCATGCTGGTGATGATCAGTATGCTCATGCTCTCCACCTACTGGTTCCAGGATTTTTTCGGAGGTTTGAAAGGATTGATGGAAAGTGAGATGGGATTTACCAGTGAGGAGTTCGGCAGGCTGATCGGGCTTACCACCATAGCCAACATATTCGGAATGATCATTGTCGGTGGCATTGTTCTCGATAAATGGGGAATCCGGAGGGCCGGTCTTATATTCGGAGCGCTGGCCACCCTCGGGGCTTCCATCACAGCTATGGCCGCCCATGGCATCTTCGGCGAGAGCCACAAAGTCCAGCTCACCATGATGATCGTGGGAAGGGTGCTGTTCGGATCGGGCCTGGAGGTGGTTTGTGTGGTCTCTACCCGGACCGTGGTCAAATGGTTCAAGGGTTATGAACTGGCACTTGCCATGGCCATCAATATGGGGTTCGGCCGGCTTGGCTCGGCCATGGGACTGGCGCTCTCCATTGATATCGGGGGTGGCAGTGTACCTCCTGCGGTGGCATTTGCAGCTACTTTAATAGGAATCTCCCTGATCGTTTTCCTGGTGTACATGGTCTTTGACTACTCCCTTGACAAGCAGGATAAAGCCATCAGGGCCGAAGCCGGACATACCGAGGAGGAGGAAGAATTCAAATTTTCAGACCTGGTGGAACTGGTGAAAAACCGTTCATTCATGTTTATTGCATTGCTGTGTGTTTCTTTCTACTCGGCTGTTTTCCCTTTTATCCAGTACGCACCCGACCTGCTGGTCAACAAATTCGGATTCTCCTATGACCTTCCATCCAGCACGGAATATTTCGCCCTGTTCGGGAACCAGTCACTGGGAAATGTGGCCATCTATCTCGGGCTGTTCGTATTCGGGCTTGCATTTGCCATGATCCCTTCGAGATTAAGGAACCTGGGAGGAAAAATCGGATCACTGCTGGTGATCGGACTACTCTTCGTGCTGTTCATTAAAGGGCTCTGGGGAACCCTTTCAGTATGGCTTCAGAACGGACCGAAAACCGCCAGCCTGATCCCCATGGGGACCATCTTGTTCACCCCCATATTCGGCAACTATGTGGACAAGAAAGGGAGGGCCGCTTCCCTGATGATACTGGGATCTGTCCTGCTGATCTTTGCCCACCTTTCACTCTCGCTCTTCAACAGCGAAGTACTTGGATATTTCGGATTGCTGAGTCTCGGGGTAGCCTTTTCACTGATACCGGCGGCCATGTGGCCCTCGGTGGCTAAAATTGTCAAGGAGAGCAGGCTGGGTACTGCCTACGCTTCCATGTTCACTATCCAGAACTGGGGGCTCCTGTTCTTCTTCTGGGGTATCGGGGCTGTGCTGGACCTGGCAAACCGGGATGACCTGGACGCGATCAGGGCCGGAGAGATGAACTATAACTATACCATTCCCATCTTCATGCTGGTCATCCTGGGGGTCATCTCCATTTTCCTGGCGCTGCAGCTGAAGAAAGCGGATGCCAGACAGAAGTTCGGACTGGAGCTGCCCACCGGGCAGAAACCGGAATAAACCGGGATACCCTGCAGAAATGGCCTCGGGATCCTTTTTAACATCGATCAAACCGTGTGCTTACAGAGAGATCAAAGCGCACCAAAAAGAACATCAAATGAGTAGTATACAAGAACTGGAACCCAGAGAGATCTGGAACCATTTTCATGCACTGACACAGATTCCACGACCCTCCAAGAAAGAGCAGGATGTGATTCAATATATGAAGCGTTTTGGAGAGAAACTGGGTCTGGAAACCGTGGTGGACGAAGTGGGAAATGTGATCATCAGAAAACCGGCCACACCCGGAATGGAAAACCGGAAGGGTGTGATCCTGCAGGGACATCTCGACATGGTTCCGCAGAAAAACAGTGACAGGGAATTTAATTTTGAAACGGATCCCATTGAGGCAGTGATAGACGGTGAATGGGTCAGAGCCAACGGGACCACCCTGGGCAGCGACAACGGCATCGGAGTGGCCGCAGCCATGGCAGTCCTTGCTTCCGATTCGCTGGTTCACGGGCCGGTAGAGGCACTCTTCACTGTGGATGAGGAGACCGGGATGACCGGGGCTTTCGGGCTCAAACCGGGGCTCCTGGATGGAGATATCCTGATCAACATGGATTCGGAAGATGAAGGGGAACTCTATGTGGGCTGTGCAGGAGGCATTGATATTTCTGCCACCAAAACTTACCAGGAGGAAAACGTTCCTGGTGGACAAGCAGCATACCTTCTCACGCTGAAGGGATTGAAAGGAGGTCACTCCGGCATGGATATTGCTCTGGGACGGGCCAATGCCAACAAGCTGTTGTTCAGGTTCCTGATGCAGGCTGAATCGGACCTTCACATACGTATCAGCGAAGCCGGTGGCGGTGATCTTCGAAATGCGATACCCAGGGAGTCGCACGCCATCGTCGTGGTTCCCCGGGATCTCGCTGATAAACTTGAATCGCTGGTGGCGGATACAGCATCCATATACCGGAAAGAATTTGCCGAAACTGAACCAGATCTGAGCTTCAACTGCACCAGTGCGAAACTTCCCTCGAAGGTGCTGCCACTAAAGGAACAGTACCAGATGATCAGGGCAGTTTTTGCCTGTCCCAATGGTGTTCAGCGCATGTCGCAATCCATGCCCGGACTGGTGGAGACTTCCAACAACCTGGCCATTGTCCGGATCGAAGCAGGGAATTTCACCGCACTTAACCTTACCAGGTCATCGGTGGACAGTGCCAAAGAGGCTACCGCCTGGAAAATTGCAGCGGTATTCCACCTGATAGGTGCTGAGGTGAAACTCAGCGGAGAATACCCTGGATGGAAACCCAACATGAAATCCCCGATTCTGAAAACCTGCCAGGACGTTTACCACAAAAGGTTCGGAAAAATCCCGGAAATCAAAGCCATTCATGCAGGGCTTGAGTGCGGATTGCTCGGTGGTGTCTACCCCGGTCTGGATATGATCTCTTTTGGTCCCACCATCAGGTATCCCCATTCGCCTGATGAAAAGGTTGAGATCGGAACGGTGAAGAAATTCTGGGAGTTCCTGGTGGCCATCCTGGAAGAGATACCCGGGAAGTGATGCGGATGGCTTCCGGTCACCGGGACCGGTGAGGGTGCTCAGTCAGCTATCGGATAGGTAACAATGGCTCCGGACTGAAAAATGGAGAGCCGTTGCTTATAGAGCTCCTCTGCGCCCCAGCTCACTTTCAACCCAACCACATCAGGAAGCCTGTAATAGAGGGCATTTTCCACTGTTTCCATGGGAGAACCGAAGAGTTGCGCAGGGGCAGAAACCGAACCTGTGGGCTCAATCTCCAGCATCAGCGGAGCTCCCTCCATCAGGTCCGGGGGGACGAAGCCCAGCTGCTGTGAGAACATTCCCAGTGTATACCTCGAGGCGGCGGGGCCATCTTCGGGGGTGATGAACCACGACCTGGTCCTGGTCCTGGTAACGGTCTTTCCGGTAAAAAGTGACAGATAGGCAGCTTCCAGCTGATCCAGCTTCCGGATGGCTGCATCCATGGCTTCTCCATCGGGGTAGACTTCATATTCGCCGGTCAGCATCTCAAACCTGCGGGTCCTCACTTCCAGGAGAAAATCTGCGGCTTCCTCTGCCTTCCTGGATGGTGATTTCTGTTCCACCACTGAACGCTCCACGGGCACCTGTACAAACGATGTATCTGTGACCAGGGTTTTGTACATGGTCTCTGTCCGCTCCTCAAAATTCCCTGTGATTCCCAGGTCAATAAACGGAAGGTATTCTGCCATGCCGATCCCGCTTCCCGGGCCTGTCAACTCCTCCATTACCAGCCGGGTTCCGTCCATGATCACGTTCCTGTCAACCAGGGATTCAAGCGTTTCCCTGTTAAACTCCCCTTCCATCACGTTCAGCTTAAAGAAGTAGCGGGGATCGATCTCCAGATGAGGAGCCACCGAAACATTCGTGAGCTCCCAGGTACTCCTGTTCTGGCGGATCACATTTGTGATCCCCAGGTAGCGCTCTGCATATTCGCCATAGGGTCCCGGGAGGTATTGTGTTTCCCGGAAGGTTACATCCACCTTCAGCACATGCATGGGCAAGGCATAAAGATACCCCGATGTTGCTGCTTCGGATGGCCTGCCCAGGGGGGTCACCTGAACCTGCAACGGTGTCTGTGTGGCACATCCTGTTATCAGCAGTACCAGGACCAAAACAAACGTGCTTTTTTTCATGGTGATTCGGGTGATGGAGTTTGGAACGAAAATAGCATTTAGCCGCATCGAATACAAATAATTTTATCGAACCTCCGTAAATGCGGCTCCCAGGCACCCGGTAATATCCCCTGCAATGAGCGATTCCTGGCTGCTTTTTTGCAGCGCCAGGTCACCCGCCAATCCGTGCAGGTAGACTCCGGTCATGGCCGCATCCAGCGGAGGAAATCCCTGAGCCAGCAGCCCGGTGAGGAGCCCGGTCAGTACATCGCCGCTGCCCCCCGTAGCCATCCCAGGATTCCCTGTGGTATTGAACCAGTAGCTTCCGTCGGGTGCAGCTATCCCGGTATACGCGCCTTTCAGTATCACATAAACCCCGCGTCTGGCCGCAAATTCACGTTGCCTGATGTGTCGTTGATAGGCGTTCTGGCTTTCCCCCGCCAGGCGGTCAAATTCTTTGGGGTGAGGGGTGAGCAGGCTGCCTTCGGGAAGCAGGCCGATCCAGTCGCTGTTCCCGGCAAGCAGGTTGAGTGCATCCGCGTCGATAACCAGGGGTACCTTCACAGTTTCAAGCAGTGCCCGCAAACCTCTTCCGGTATTTGGTTTACAACCCAGCCCCGGCCCGATGCCGATGGCCGAATATTGGGAGAGGTCCGGCGGGGTACTGAACAGAATATCGGACTGATCGAGGCTCACAATGGCTTCCGGCAGGGCCGTTTGTATAATGTTATACCCAAACCCCGGGGTATGAAGGGTCACCAGTCCGGTACCGGACCGGAGGCATGCCTCCCCGGCCAGAATAGCCGCACCCATCATTCCGTAGCTTCCTGAGATAAGCAGTGCGTGACCAAAGGTGCCCTTGTGAGCAAACCGTTTACGTGGCGGAAGCAACGATCCGATCTCCTTCTTTTCCAAGGTCTGGTAAAAGGTTGCCTGGTTGCGGATCGCATCGGGGTGTAATTTGATATCATGTACGCGCCAGTTTCCCACATATGGCTCATTCATATCAAAAAAGAATGAAAGGAACGGGAATTGGAAAGTGAGTGTGACATCTGCCCTGATGATCGCATCGTAATCGTTACCGCTATTGTCTTCACCGAAAAGGCCCGAAGGGATGTCGATGGCAATGACCTTACTGGTGCTTTGATTGATGTGCCGGATCACTTTCAGAGGGAATCCGGTGACACTGCGGGAGAGTCCCGATCCGAAAATCCCGTCCACCACCACCTCCCCTTCTCCCAGTTCCGGAAGCGGATCGCTCTCTTTCAGTTCCACCAGGTTGACCACCCCCTGTTCTTTCAGCCGGTTCCTGTTGGTGGCACAATCATCCGAGAGTTTTCCGAAATTCAGCAGGTAGCAGTCTACGCGGAACCGCCGTTCGGCCAGGAGCCTTGCAAGGGCCAGGGCATCTCCCCCGTTGTTGCCCGGTCCGGCAAAAATGACCACCTTCTTATCGGTATGAAAATGCCGAACATACCATCCGGCCAGCCTGACCGCGGCCCGCTCCATCAGATCAATGGAAGGGACCGGTTCATGGGCGATGGTAAATGCATCTATTTCACGGACCTGAGCGGATTCGAAGATTTTCATGACCGGCTGTTTTAATCAAAAATAACAAAAATGAAAAAACGGAGAGGAAACAAATCTCAGTTCAGAACGCGCTGAAAATTATTATATATTTGTGCCCATTACGCTGAAACCTCACTAAATAAGCAATTCATGTTAAAAGGACATCCCAAGGGGCTCTATGTAGCTTTTTTTGCCAACATGGGTGAACGTTTTGGATTTTATACCATGATGGCCATCCTGGTACTCTTCCTGCAGGCAAAATTTGGTATGGCTGCCGAAAAGGCAGGGGACATCTACAGCTGGTTCTACTTCTTTATTTATGCCCTTTCTCTGCTGGGAGGAATCCTGGCAGATGCCACAAAAAAGTACACCACGGTCATTGCCATGGGGCAGGTCATCATGTTTATCGGGTATGCCATGATGGTGATCCCCGGCCTCTCCCTGCCAGTCACCATCATTGGACTGTTTACCATCGCAATTGGAAACGGGTTCTTTAAAGGAAACCTACAGGCGGTTGTGGGTCAGTTATATGATGACCCCAAATATGACAAGGTCAGGGACAATGCTTTTCTGATATTCTACATGGGGATCAATGTGGGAGCCTTTTTCGCTCCATTTGCTGCCATGGGCATCAGGAACTGGTGGTTGAAAGTGAACGGCTTCCTGCACGATGGCAGCCTGCCGGCTCTGTGCCACCAGTATAAAGACGGAACCCTGCAAGATACCGGAATCCTCCAGCAACTTGCCGATGCCGTGAGCCTTCAGGGGCCGGTTACAGATTTAGGGGGCTTTGCGCAATCCTATATTGATGCCTTTTCAAAAGGATACAACCTGGCGTTCGGGATCGCGGCTGCAGCCATGGTCATCTCGTTGCTCGCCTACCTGATTTTCCACAAACACCTGCCCAGGAGAGAGAAGAAAGCGGGAGAACATACCATCACCCTGACCGAAAAACCACTGGCTATTCCCGTTGCACTGGTCGCCGGCGCTGTAGCTGCCATTCTGATCAGTTTTGTGAAAAATATCGCCACCGGCAGCGCCATCGGTCTGTTTGTGGCTTTTGTTACCTGGATCGTGATGATCGCCAGCAAAGAGGAGAAGCAGAAAGTGGTATCACTGCTTCTGGTCTTTTTTGTGGTGATTTTCTTCTGGATGGGTTTCCATCAGAATGGGCTCACCTACACATTTTTTGCCCGCGACTATACGGTCAAAAGTGTGGATCCCTTCACCTTTCTCTTTTTTACCCTTCGCAACATCCTTTCTGTGATTGCTTTCCTGGCAGGATTCTTCATGCTGATCGGCAGGAATTCAACCAGGAATGCGCGGTTTGCCGGGGCGATCCTGGGTCTGGTGGGAGGCGCGGCAGCAGTCTATTTCTATAACCTTGCCAATGAAATGAATCCCATTGCACCCGAGGTCTTCCAGTCCTACAATCCCCTCTTCATCGTTTCGCTGACTTTCGCGGTCATGGCATTTTTTGCCTGGATGAACAAGAAGGGCATCGAACCCTCCACACCGAAAAAGATCGGTATCGGGATGATCATCGCATCGCTCGGTTTCGTGGTGATGGTCATCGGTTCGATCAAGCTGGTATCCCCGCATGAACTGATGACAGTGGATGCCACAGGAGCGGTCATGTACAATCCTGTTCCCGATAGTTCAAGGGTGCAGCCTTACTGGCTCATGTCCTCCTACCTCATACTTACCTTTGCCGAACTCTTTCTGAGTCCCATGGGGCTGTCATTTGTATCGAAAGTGGCACCCGTCAGGTTCCAGGGAGTGATGCAGGGAGGATGGCTGCTGGCTACTGCTGTAGGCAACAAATTGCTGTTTATCGGAAGTTTCTTCTGGGAGAAGATAGACCTTTGGCAACTCTGGCTGATCTTTGTGGTTACCTGTCTGCTTTCTGCAGCCTTCATTTTCTCCATCCTGAGAAGGCTGGAGCGGGCCACCGGCTCTTAGGTGAAGTTGTACTGCCGTTAAGGACCGTGAATCTGGGAATCCGCTTTAAAGCTATTCCTGGCTGAAAATATCGGCTACCCGCTGAAGGTCCCCATCATTGGGAGCGGGTTGAATTTTCAGAACCCGGGCAACCAGGTTGTATATGTCCACATTACAGATGGGCCCGGCTGCATAGCCGTCCCTGAAGGCCGGCCCGTCTGCATAGAATATGGTATGCATGCTGGTAAACCGGGGATCGTACCCATGTGCTCCGCGTGCGTAACCCGAAGGCCCGGGTTGGATCCCGATGCTCCAGGTAGAGTCAGCGACCACCACAATCCCAGGGAACCGGGGGTGGTTCCCATAATGAAAATGGGCGGGAATATCACCGGCCTTCCACGCATTTACCCCCGGGATCCCTTCCAGGGCCCCGGTGATCGAATCGGCGCACCCCTTGGCAGGACGGATCAGGTATACCGGATTCCCTCCGGTGACCGATACGCTCCATTCCTGCCTGATGTGGTCAGAGAGGTTGATATAGCGATCAGGGGAAACAGCGGCCATACCGTGATCGGAAACCACCAACAGGTTGATCCTGTCTCCATGGTCCAGGTTGTTTAACAGGTTGCGGAGGGTTCCCAGGATCTGATCAAGGTACTGAACCATCGCCGCGGTCGAATCGTGCACCGGCCCGAAATCGTGACCAATGGCATCGGGCTCATCAAAGTAGAGGGTGATGAGTCCCGGACGCTTCCGTGGAGGCAGCTCCAGCCATTCTATCACCTGATCTACCCGCTCCAAGTATGGAACCGATTCATCATAACGCTCCCAATAGGATGGGCGGGATCCCCCGATGGGGGCCTCGCTTCCCACCCAGAAAAAACAGGCGGACTTGATTCCCTGGTTCTCCGCGGTCATCCAGATGGGTTCACCGGAATATGCATCAGGATTGGAAACCATCTGACGGTCGCCGATCCGGTATACCCCCCCCAGGTCTGGTGCATCAAAACTGTTGTTTATGATACCGTGGTGATCGGGGTAAAGTCCGGTTACAATCGTATAATGGTTCGGGAAGGTCTTGGTGGGAAATGAAGGGATCAGGCGCTCGGCTTTCACGCCCTCCACAGCCATCCGGTCAAAGTTTGGTGTTTCATAAAGCCGGGAATAGTCCCAACGAAATCCATCGAATGAAACCAGAACAACGTATTGCTCCGGCAACAGGTTCTCCTGCTTGGAACAGGAGTGAACCAGGAACAGAAGTAAACCCAATCCTGCGATCCTGATCCTCAAGGTAATCATCATTCAGATCCGTTGTTTAGTCCCATTCTGAATCCCTAATGAGATATCTTCTTCTGCGCCTGTCCTCGATGGGCCTGAAATAGTACCTTTCGGGGGGATAATCGGGGACCTCGATCTGCTGGACCTCCAGATCCGGCCTGAACTGATAGAATTTAATGTGTTTGTTCTCATAGCCGCCTGCCGAACTGATCCGCTCAAATTCCAGGGGTCCCTGCACCAGCTCCGGACGGTAGTCAGAAAGAGAAAGGATAAAACGGTTCCCATTGATCCGCAATGCATTGAGAAAATAGAAGGTCATATCGTATCCGATGATGCCGAAGTTCATTCCTTTCCGTGAGACGGAGTGGGGTTCATCTTTGTAGGCTGTTCTGAACCTTGCAAAGTAATCCTCCGTTTGAAGATCTGTATAATCGACCCAGAAAGAGCTGTAGAAGATGAGGTTCAACGTGTGATAGTACCTTAAGTCGATACTGGAAAACTCTGTCCAGTAGGGAGTTCCAATCACCTCAATGTCGTAGTTGCCGGATTGGAAATAGAGGGAAGAGACTACCCTGCTGGCGAGGGCGGGATTCCGGGTGGGTACTATGACCAGGTTTTTGCGGTCGGGCGACAGGGAATGGATGATCTCATCGGTTTCATTCAACAGCTGAACCACTTCCTTGAAAACCACGGGTTCAGAGGGTCTGTATCTTTCAAAACCACTGAATATCAATTCTTTAAAATAATCGTGCTTTTCAATGTTCAAAGAATCCTGTTCCCGAACATAGACGATGTTGTACCTGTATTTGCTGGCTATCAGGCGCGCTGCCTGTTTATACTCCTCTTCCATGGAAGGACTGATCTGAAACAGATAGGGATTCTCCCCGATCAGATCCAGTTCACTGTAAAAGGGGGTAACAAGGGGAATCCTGTGCTGACGGCTGAAAGCAGAGACCAGTTCAAGATTGAAAGGATAGAAGGGGCCGATAAAGAGGTCAAAATCCTCCAGCGATTCATCGGTCAGGATGGAGAGCGTCCGGTCCATGCTGCGCCTTGTATCGAAAAACCTGACTTCAATCTTCATTCCGGTTTTGCTGAGTGAATCGATGGCCATCAGCGATCCTTCGAAAAACTCGAGGAAGTTCACCGATTGTGGAATCTGCTGCTCCATGCGGTAACGCTCGATGATCCGGTTCCTCCTGGATTCGGATTCAACATCTTTCAGGAGCGAATCCAGGGGTTCAGCCTCTGCGAAATCAAACGGGATAAAAAAGGCCACCCGGTAGGTCCGGTCTGGATCATCATGACTTTCCCGCAACTCTTCGTAGGTATAGGATTCAGGAATGGTATCCACTGCGATCCAGCCGGTGGTATCAACGGGAATGGTATCCAGGAATGTTTCATGGTGATCGACTACCTGGGGAAGGGGTATGCGGATCACCTGTCCCGATTTGGGTCCTCCCCATCCCAGTTCCGGATTTGCATTGCGTATTTCATCCACGGGCACATCATAATACCTTCCGATGGAATAGAGTGTCTCCCTGCGTTTTACCTTGTGATAGACAAAACCCTCTTCAT
>Ga0209536_100001955_pt1 | contig 33706 bp, 24 predicted proteins | sample DeeMarSeWOR28_12_FD_187461 | JGI IMG/M metagenome (GOLD analysis project Ga0209536, IMG submission 187461) | Marine sediment microbial communities from White Oak River estuary, North Carolina - WOR-2-8_12 (SPAdes) (version 2) | ecosystem: Environmental > Aquatic > Marine > Intertidal zone >...
ACCGCACTGCCATCCGGATGAGACCAGTGAGCAGGTCTTTGAGCTGATGTTCGCCCTGGACGCATCGGAGGAGCAGCTGGAATACCCTACGGTTTATGGCTCTTCCAAGCAGGGATGGATGGGGCCCGACTGGAAAAATCCCCCCCAGGATATGGCCTACCTGCTGGATACCATCCTCGACTATTTTGATCCCCCTGCGGCCATTCCCGGAACACTTCAGCTGCAGATCAGTTCCCTTGACTATTCTTCCTTTACCGGGAGGATCGCAGTCGGGAAGGTGCACCGGGGAAGCATCCGCATGGGTGAAAATGTCTCCATTGTCCAGCGAAACGGTTTGGTGCACCGGTCGGTGGTGAAGGAGCTCTATACTTTTGAAGGCCTGGGCAAGGAAAAGACAAAGGAAGCGGTGGAAGCCGGGGAGATCGTTGCAGTACTCGGACTGGAGGATTTCGATATCGGGGATACCATCACTGATCCGGAGTTTCCTGAAGCGTTGGCACCCATCTCCATCGATGAACCCACCATGAGTATGCTCTTTACCATCAACAACTCCCCATTTTTCGGCAAGGAGGGTAAATATGTAACATCCAGGCACCTGAGGGAAAGGCTGATCCGGGAGACAGAAAAAAACCTGGCCCTCAGGGTGGAAGATACCGAATCTCCCGACCGGTTGATGGTGTTCGGAAGGGGGATTCTGCACCTCTCCATCCTGATCGAGACCATGCGGCGTGAAGGGTATGAACTTCAGCTGGGACAGCCGCAGGTGGTGGTACGGGAAATCGACGGATACCGTCATGAACCGGTGGAACAGCTCTTCATCAATGTGGATGAAGCTTTCTCAGGAAAGGTGATTGAGATCGTTACCGGCCGGAAAGGGGATATGATCCATTTTGAGAAAAAGGAGGACAGGGTAAACCTGGAGTTTAAGATCACTGCCCGCGGGTTGATCGGGCTTGTACAGCCATTGATGACCGCCACCGAGGGAAATGCCGTGGTTTCTCACAGGTTCTCCGGATATGAGCCCTGGAAAGGAGAAATTCAGCGAAAGCGGAACGGGGCCCTGATCTCCATGGAGACCGGAACCTCTATTGCCTATTCCATCGATAAGCTGCAGGACCGGGGCAAATTCTTCATCGAACCCAATGAGATGATCTACGAGGGGCAGGTGATCGGTGAACACACCAGGCAGGATGACCTGGTGATCAATGTGATCAAGACCAAAAAGCTCACCAACATGCGCGCATCGGGATCCGACGAGAAAGTTTCCATTGCACCCCCTGTGAGGTTTTCGCTTGAGGAGGCACTGGAATATGTGGGGGAGGATGAATATGTGGAGGTTACACCAGCTTCCATCCGTCTCCGCAAGATCCTGCTCAGCGAACACGACCGGAAACGCGAGAAGAAATCGGTGGCCGGGTGATCCTGGAGTAAACCGCGACCCTTGCAAGCAATTGCATGGTCACGCCGCGGGCAGCCATGAAGAGTATGAAAGCCAGCCATAAACCGTGATTTCCAAGGAAACGCTGGGCCAGGAAATAAGAGGGAAAGAAGACCAGCAGGGTAGAGATCAGCATGGCGTTTCTCATCTCTTTTCCCGCCGTGGCACCAATGAAGATGCCATCCCAGAGGAAAGCAGCATAGGATACCATGGGTACCAGGATCACCCAGAAGAAGTAGGGCCTGGCATTGTGAATCACCTCCACGTTGCTGGTAAGCAGACGGAACAAAAGCTCCCCGGAGGTGAGGTACAGGATGGTAAAAAGGATACCGATGGCCGTACCCCAGATAAAGAGCAGACGGATGGAAGTGCGCAGCGACCGTTCATTTCCTGCGCCTATGAATTTCCCTGTAAGCGCTTCGGCTGCATGGGCGAAACCGTCAATCAGAAAGGAGAAGAACATGAAGAATTGCATCAGGAGGGAGTTGACGGCAAGTACGGTTTCGGCTCCTCCCGCGTCGCTATCCGAACTGGCCGATCTGGCGGTAAAAATGGTGAAAACCACCACCAGGCACATGGTCCGGATAAAAATATCCTTGTTTACCAGAAGGAAATTCCTGAACCGTTCCCACTGCAGGGTAGCCTGCATGGACCAGTATTTGAACAGCCGGTGGTAATACCTGTTGAAGAACAGCAGGGCAAGCAGCAATCCGGTGTATTGAGCGATCACGGTCCCCAGGGCCACTCCGGCTGATCCCATTCCCAATGTCAGCACAAAAACCAGGTTGCACCCGATGTTGACCACGTTGGTAGAGACCAGGACCACCATCGGCAGCCTGGCATTCTGCATTCCCAGGAAAAAACCGAGCAGCGCGAACTGGCCGAGTGCCGCCGGTGCCGCCCAGATCCTGATCCTGAAATACTCCATGGCAAGTAGCTCCACCTCGGTCTCCCCTTTCAGCAAAAGGAATGAGAACCATTCAATGGGTCTCTGGAGAACCAGCAGGAGCAGGCTCACCAGCAGGGCAATCAATCCTGCTCGTGCTACTACCTGGATCGTTTCCGGCAGGTCCTTTCTGCCCCAGGCCTGGGCTGTGAACCCACTGGTACCCATGCGCAGGAATCCCAGCCCCCAGTAAATAAAATTGAATATCAGGGAACCGAGTGCGATGGCCCCGATGTAGGCATCTGAATCCAGGTGCCCCATGAGCGCCAGATCAACGATACCCAGCAAAGGGATCGATATGTTGCTGATGATATTGGGAACGGCAAGTTCCAGTATCTTTCCGTTCATGCCGGGCATATTGCAGGGCTAAGATAAGGCAAAGAGCTGCTCCACCGCTTTGAAATCAACTTCCTATGTGCTATTTTTAATGAACATGTCTCATCATAACCCGACGATGCATCCATCCTGCCGACCCCCGTTCATCTCACGCTTTATTCTTCTGGTCAGTCTGCTGTTGATGATCCGGGTTCCGGTGGAATCCTACGGGCAGGGATTGGGAGGCGGTATGGGAGGTTCAGACGGCAGGATCGAGGGGAGAATCAAATTCATGCCGGTTCCCTATCTGAATTACGACCGGTCTCTGGGATTCATGTTCGGAGCGATTCCCATGGTGATGTTCAATCCGGTTGAAAAGGATACTGTCTCCCCCTCTTCACTGGTCGGGGGACTTGGAATGTATACCACTAATAAAACCTGGTTTGCCATGGGATTCGGAATGTTTCACTTCGACCGCGACAACTGGAGGCTCATCATAGCGGGGGGAAGGGGAACGGTCCATTACCAGTTCTACAAGGATATTTTGTCGGGGATCTGGATCCCCTATGAGGCCGATGCCACCTTTGCCGTGATTAAGCTGGAGAGAAGAATTTACCAGGATCTTTACGGAGGGGTAAGTTACAGCTATGCCAACATCCTCACCTCCCTGGAAAACCTCCCGCTGACAGATACGGTCCGGCTGCATGGAGCGGGATTCTACCTTTCCCTGGACCAGCGTGAGAATCCCTATTATCCGACGCATGGTTATTACAGCAACATCGAATTTAACGGGTTTCCCGAATGGCTCGGGAATGAAGCCGCATCACAAAAGATTGACCTCGATCACAACCATTATTTTCCCCTGAGGGCAGATCGGGACGTGCTGGCTGTGCGGTTTTTTGCCGGACTCGGCCTGGGAGACCTCACTTTCAATCAGCAATACATTGTGGGAAATAACGATATCCGGGGATATACCCAGGGTGAATTCCGAGGCAACTACCTGCTGGCCCTTCAGGGGGAGTACCGCTGGAATTTCCTGCCCAGGTGGGGAGCCGTTGGATTTGCCGGGCTTGCCACGGTTTTTGAAGCGATCAACGAAGATGATTCCGGAAAACTGCTGCCCGGAGTGGGCGCAGGTATCCGGTTCAGGGTTTTCAAGGAAACCAACTTCTCCGTTGGGATCGATGCGGCAAAAGGGATAAGGGACTGGGGGATATCCTTTCAGATCGGGGAAGCATTTTAAAGCCAGGCTATGAAAACCATACACTTCTTTACCAGTTTTCTCTTTGGTGCGTTGATGCTCACCTGGATGGGATGTGGTGGCATTTCCGAACCTTCCGGACCTCCCAATATTCTGATCATGATGGTGGATGACCTGGGATTTTCAGATTTCGGTTGTTACGGGGGAGAGATCCGCACGCCCCACATCGATCAGCTGGCTGAAAACGGCCTGCGTTTCACCCAGTTCTATAATACGGCCAAATGCGAATCCTCCAGGGTGTCGCTGCTCACCGGGTTATACTCGAACCAGGCAGGTGACCGGTCGCTCTCCAGGGCAACCACCATCGCAGCAGTGCTCGAAGGGGAGGGTTATTTTACCTCAATGGCAGGGAAATGGCACCTGGAGGGGGAACCCACAGATTTCGGGTTTCAGCGTTACTGGGGGCACCTTTCGGGCGCCACCGATTTTTTCAGGGGCGATTCTACCTTCAGGCTGAACGGGAGGCCATGGACCGGGTTTTCAGATGGTTTCTATACCACGGACGCCAATGTGGATTTTTCGATCCGCTTCCTGGATGAGGCTTTGGAAAGCGGAAAGCCCTTTTTCCACTATATCGCTTTCAACGCACCCCACTATCCGCTCCAGGCACCCAGGGAAAGTGTGGAGAAATACATGGACACCTATGATGCGGGCTGGGAGGGGATCAGGCAGTCCCGGTTTAAAAAGCAACAAGACTTGGAATTATTTCCTGATTCCATGGAGCTCCCACCCATGCCGGAACACATCCCTGCATGGGAAGAACTGGATCCGGAAAGTCAACTATTTGAAAGCTTCCGTATGAGTGTATATGCCGCCATGGTGGACAGGCTGGATGAAAACATCGGGCGGTTGATCAGCTACCTGCAGGAGAAGGGGCAGCTGGAACATACCCTGATCATGATCTTTTCCGACAACGGAGCGTGTCCTTTTGAGCGAAGCAGGAACCTGGAAGTGCCGCCGTGGGAAGCGGGCTCATTTCTGCTCTATGATGCCAGCTGGGCCACCGTCAGCAACACTCCGCTTCGCCATTATAAGCAGACGCAGTATGAGGGGGGCATCACCACACCGCTGATCGTTCACTGGCCGGGCCAGCTTCATGAGCCGGGCTCACTGAATGCTGCTCCCGGGCACCTGATCGATATCATGGCCACCTGTCTCGATGTAGCCGGTACCCGCTATCCGGAAAGGAATGGCATTGAACCGATGCAGGGAAAATCACTGTTACCCGTGTTCAGGGGGAAGGAGGCAGAAAGACACCCTGAACTCTATTTCAGGTTCACTTCCAACCGTGCATTGCGGGAGGGAGACTGGAAACTGGTCAGTTTTTACGGAAGCAGGTGGGAGCTATACAACCTGGCTGAGGACCGGTGCGAACAACAAGATCTGTCGGGTCTTTATCCGGAGGTGGTGGAAAGGTTGTCGGAAAAATGGTACGATATGGCCACCCATGTGGATCTGCTTCCGGAAAGAGCCAGGGAGCCGGTGAAACAATCTCCCTCCAGGAACACGCATCGTGAATGGCACCGCCCCGAACTGGTCGGGGAGTGGCAGCCCTATGAAAATAGTGTGAATGATTGATGTTTTACATAACCCAATAAATAAAAGAAAATGGGAATCAAACGCATCTGGCATGGATGGACCAGCCCCGAGAATGCTGATCCGTACCAGGAATTACTGCACAGGGAGATATTCCCCGGCATCGAAGCCAAAGAAATAAACGGTTACCGTTCCGTGGAACTATTCCGGAGGGATCTGCAGGATGAGGTGGAATTCGTTACCATCATGACCTTCGATTCCCTGCAGGATGTCAAAAAACTGCAGGGAAAGGATTATGAAAAAAGTTATGTACCCGATGCTGCACGGAAGTTGTTGTCGCGGTGGGACAAGGTGGCTGTCCACTACCAATCCGTTGAGAAACGGGAGGTGCTCAGGATTTAGCCAAGCAGTGCCGATACCTGTGAATAGAGCTTCCTGACTTTCTGAAACGGATCGCCCTCACCGAGCGTTTCCAGCGGAAAATAGCCCCGGTAACCTTGTTCCCGGACCATTTTCATCAGCCTTTCAAAATCGGTGGGGCTGTTCCCGTTCCCGCTCCTGACCTGCTCCTTGACCTGCCAGGTAATGGCATAGGGTATCAACTCTTCTATCCCTGAATAAGGATCGGGTTCATCCACGGAACCTGTATCCAGCATCAGTCCGAACCACTCCGAGTGAACCCCGTGGAGGATCTCCAGAATCTCCTCATTCGATTGAATGAAGTCATAATGGTTCTGGAATGCTACCATAACACCAAATCCCGCTGCAAAATCTGCGCACTCCTGCATGGCCCCGATGATCCTCGATTTCACCTCTTCTCCCGGAGCTTCAGTTCCGGAAGCCCTGCCTGCAAATACCCTGACATGGGGCGCTCCCATTTTGGATGCTGCCACGATCCACGCTTTCACCAGTTTGATCTGTTCCTGACGCACCCCCGGATCGTCCGAAGTGAAATCGTTCCTCACCCCGGTGCCGGATATGGCCAGGCCGAGTTTGAAAGCGCTCTTTCTGATTGCGAACAACAGCTTGTCCGGTGGAACTTCCGGATAGCCCTGGATGTAGTAGGCGGTCAGATCCACCGCACTGAAACCTGTTTCGCGTGCGAACCGGAACAGTTCATCCAGGGTCATTTCGCCTGCCAGCAGGGGTGCATTGAAGGAGTAGGCATTCAAAGCAAGTGTACAGCCGAAGCTGTTCACCCGGGGCGGCAGGGTTCCGGCCACCACCGGCATGCTCCCCGCACCTGCCAGGGCAAGTGAGGAAGCCTTCAGAAAAGAACGTCGTTTCATATCCTGCAATTTTTAATAAAATAGAAGAAATCGGTCAATTTTCCTAATATGAGGAAGATTGAAAAAATGATATCTTTAAATTCCCGTACAAAACCTAAACATTTTCCTTTTACATATCAAATCCTTTAAACCATCGACATGACTTGTAAAAACAGGATGCTCATCCTGCTTGTTGCGATTTTGCCGGCAGGAATTGGATCCACCCTGGCACAGGAAAACAACCCGGGGCCATTCCTGGGTATGTGGGCACTCACCCTGGATTATGAGAACAACAATGCAGGCTGGCTGGAGGTTACCCAGAAGGAAGGGTACCTCGATTCGGAAATCCTTTGGCGATGGGACGTAGTTTATCCGGTAGATTTTACTTTTATAAACGGTGATCAGCTGTTCCTTGTCCACGGCAGGGATGTGATCCGGGAGCGGGACAGTGAAGGGAATCCCGTCAGGACCACACATCCTGTGGAGTATCATGAGATATCGGTGAACGGGGATCTCCTGGATGGATGGGCCCATTTTCCGAACAACAATGGACTGGGCGTCGTGTCTGTCCATTTTACGGGAAAGAGGATCCCTCCCATTGAAAAGGTAAAGAGAACCGGAAAAATGAAGTTCGGAGAACCTGTCGCCCTGTTTAATGGTAAAGACCTGAATGGTTGGGAACTGGTGGATCCAAATACCGCCAACGGATGGAAAGTGGTGGAGGGGATCCTGGTAAATGATCCGGTACAGCACGAGGGTGAAGGTCACATAAACTACGGTAACCTGAGGACCAAAGCAATCTTCGGTGATTTTAACCTGAAAGTTGAGGTGAATGTTCCGGAAGGAAGCAACAGCGGCATCTACCTGCGGGGTAACTATGAAGTCCAGGTCATGGATAGTTACGGAAGTGAACCCAATATTCGCAATATGGGGGCATTGTATGGCAGGGTCACTCCCCTGGGAAAAGCGGAAAAACCGGCCGGGGAGTGGCAGCATTTCGACATTACGCTGTATCAGCGGCACCTGACGGTTATCCTGAATGGCAAAAAGATCATTAATAACCACCCTGTCAAGGGAATTACCGGAGGGGCCCTCACATCGGATGATTTTTCACCCGGCCCGATCTATCTCCAGGGTGACCATGGAAAGGTAAGTTACAGAAACATCGTGCTTACTCCGGTTGCAAAATAAGCTGATATCCAATAGAGTGAGTGAGTGATGAAAGGAAATGCTGCAGATATCCAGAGACTGATCACACTACCAGCGGGGATGGTGCCTCATTTTCACCGCTTTGAAAAGGCAGATCCGGAAGATTGGTTTTGCGGATCGGATCCGGTGGAACGAAAAGTGGGCTCCGGAGGAGGTACAGCACACATCCTGGCGAGTGCCTATATGCAGGCCGGATCGGGGGAATCCTTGAGTGAGTGGATCGGATCCCGCAGGAGGATGGTCATTCACTCGGGGGGAGAAGGCCGGAGGCTCCCGGCCTATGCCCCTTACGGGAAATCCCTGCTGCCGGTGCCCGTTTTCAGGTGGTCTAAGGGACAGTTTATAGATCAGAAACTCCTCGATCTGCAGTCCTCCTATTATGAGAGAATTCTCCGAAAGGCGCCTTCCTGCTACACGGTGCTGGTGGGAAGCGGTGATGTGATGTTCATCTCATCGGATCGTTTTCAAAAGCTTCCGGAGGCGGATGTGCTTCTGTTCGGCATCTGGGTGGAGAATGGAGTAGCCTCCCGGCACGGTGTTTTTTTCAGCAGGAGGGATCAGCCCGACAGGCTGGCCTTTGTCAGGCAGAAACCGGCAGAACAGGAATTGAGGGAGCTGGCACCGGATTACTTCTACCTGATGGACTCCGGGATCGTCCTGATGAATGAACGAACGACCATGAAACTCGTGCAGAAGTCGGGCTGGGATGATCAGCAGAACCGCTTCATCAACGGACTCCCGGAGCACTATGACCTGTACGGGGAGATGCTGACAGCTTTCGGGCAGGAAACATCGCATGCAGACAGGGACCTGGAGGGGCTCGAGGTAAAACTGGTACCGCTGCATGAGGCTGAATTCTATCATTTCGGCAGCAATACCGATCTGATTGAATCCACATTAAGGCTGCAGAACAGGGTAACGGATCAGCGGCTCAGGTTCTCACAGGAAACGGAGACCCATCCTTCGATCTTTCAGCAAAATTCCATGGTAGGCGTCCGGTTTACCGATGGGAATCATGATATCTGGATTGAAAATGCTGTCATAGGTAACGGATGGAAACTCAGTCATCACCACATCCTCACGGGTATCCCCGGTAATGATTGGCCATTGGAGCTGCCACCGGGTTATTGCCTCGATGTGGTCCCGGTCGGGGAGGATCAGTTCTGCGTACGGGTATACGGCTACATGGATCAATTCCGGGAAACCACAAAGGACGGGGGACGCTGGATGGGATACCCCATGGATGAATGGATCGGAAAGCAGAGGTTCGACTCCGGAGAAGCGGGGTTGGACTTGTCCCTTTCCCTGTTTGAACTCCCCCTTTTTCCCGTGGTGGGAGCAGAGGAAATATGGGGTGTAATCGCATTCCTCATCGGGGCGAATGCCGACCACACTACCTGGCTTCGAAGCGAAAGATTGAGTGCAGCGCAGATTCCCGGGAGGGTGAATGTCAGCCGGAACTATCAGCAGAGAGAAAAGTTGCAGATGAAGGCACTGCAACAGATCGCTGCCCACCATACCAGGAGTGTTTTCTATTACCTCGACCTGGAGAAGGCAGCGGAAGCGTTCTGTGCCAATGAGCTAGAACTGCCCCCCGTTGCCGGGGAGGGGGAGCCGGTGATCAGGAAAATCCATGACCGGATGTTCAGGGCGAGGGTGAGAGAGGGGGAAGAGTCTGCCCGGTTAGAGAAGCAGGCATTCGGCATCCTGCGGGAGGCGATGATCGAAACCCTGAAATCTGAACCTGTCCATCCGGTGAGGAATGTCCTGGAGGACCAGATACTGTGGGGCCGTAATCCCGTCAGGCTCGACCTGGCAGGAGGGTGGACCGATACCCCGCCCTACTGCATCATGGAGGGGGGAAAGGTGGTGAACCTCTCTGTGGAGCTGAACGGACAGATGCCTTTACAGGTATTCATCAGGCCTTTGAAGGATTACAAGGTGGTTCTCCGGTCCATAGACCTTGGAGAAAAGCTAGAGATAACAAGCGATGAGGAGCTGGGACAGTATGAACGTCCGGGAAGCGGTTTTGCCATTCCCATGGCGGCCCTTGAACTGGCCGGACTGGGGCCCATGTTCTCCCGCCCGGGTCGGGGTGGGCTTGGCGACAGGCTCAAAAGATTCGGATGTGGCATTGAAATGTCGCTCCTTGCGGCTATTCCCAAGGGTTCGGGGCTGGGAACCAGTTCCAACCTGGCAGCCACCGTACTGGGAACGCTGAGTGATTTCTGTGGGCTGAACTGGGATAAACATGAAATTGCCTACCGCACATTGATCCTGGAACAGATGCTTTCCACGGGGGGCGGCTGGCAGGACCAGTTCGGGGGTATTTTCGAAGGGGTCAAACTGCTGGAGACCGTGCCCGGGATACGCCAGCAACCCGGGATCAAATGGTTGCCTGATCAGCTTTTCTCAAACCGGGAAACCTCAGGCATGATGCTGCTCTTCTATACCGGAGTGACCCGGATAGCCAGGGATATCCTGGGAGAGATCGTCAAGGGGATGTTTCTCAACTCCGCTGCGCACCTGCAGATCTTCAGTGAGATGAAGGAACACGCCAGGGAGACCTTTGAGACCATTCTTGCCAACGATTACGAGCGGCTGGCCGAAAAGGTGGCCATCAGCTGGGAGCTGAATCAGCAGCTGGATGAGGGAACCAACCCACCGGTCATTCAGCAGATCATCCGGAAGGTGGATGATTATCTGCTTGGATACAAGTTGCTGGGGGCAGGAGGTGGAGGCTATTTGCTGATGCTGGCCAAATCGGCTGAGGCTGCCTCCAGGGCAAAATCCATACTGGAGAAGGAGCCTCCCAATTCCAGGTCCAGGTTCGTGGATTTCACAGTTTCATCTTCAGGATTCCAGGTATCACGTTCCTGAAGTTAAGCGCACAGGTAAGCGATGAGGCCGGGAATTGAAACCGCAATGAACAAACTTTACTCCTGCTCCACTTCTTTCTTTTTCTTATCGGGATCCTTGGAGAACATCCGGATCAATCCGCTGTTCTGTATCGATTCGGCTGCCTCGGTGGCTTCGTCGATTCCCACTTCCAAACGGTACAGCATATGCTGAAGTGAGTCGGCAAAGGCAGGATCGTTGATAAACAGGTGCAGTGCGCTGCTGTCGTTGTTGAGCGCAGCTGTGAAATCCTGAAGGTTCCTGGTGACATCTTCCAGGTTTTTACTGCTCCGGTAGACCGTCTGGGTCAGTGAAGTATCGGTAAAAAGCCTGCCGAAGACACCCTGGCCCTGGTTGATCTTGTCGGTGATCTCTGTCAGGTTCTGGGTCACCTCTTTCAGGCTCTGGCTCGCCGAATCTAACTGAATGGCAATGAGGGTATCTGCCAGTAATTTCCCAAGGATCCCCTGGCCCTGTGAGGCTTTGGTGGAGATTTCATCCAGGTTCGCTGTGATCCTGGTGATATTTCGGGTGGTGGCATCCAGGTTCCGGGTAAAAGTAGTATCGGTGAAGATCTTCCCGAATATGCCTTCCCCCTGGTTGATTTTCTGCGTTATGGTGATCAGTTCGCTGGTGACCACGGTGATGTTTTCGCTGGAGCTTTTCACCTCGGCCATGATATCGTCAATATCTACCTGCTCAATGGTTTGCAGCGTATCGAACGGTCTGACCGGTCCGCTGGTGAGGGCTCCGGGAAGAATCATAACCACCTTGCTCCCCATCAGCCCCTCATTGGCAATGGTGGCTCTGGAATCGCTTCTTACGTACTGGACCGCCTCTTCCTCCAGGTTCATCTGGATAATGACCCGGTTATCATCCTGGAACCACAGGTTGCTCACGGTTCCGATATCGATTCCTGAGAGCCGCACCTTGTCACCCGCACGCAATCCCTTCACATCCTCAAAAATGGCCGAGACAGTGACGGTGGAGCCGAAAATGTTCTCTTTTGTCCCCACCAGGTAGATGGCTGTGATCAAAATAACCAACGCCAGTGTGACGAACAGCCCCACAATTAAATTCTTTCGGAATCTGTTTTTCATGATGCCTGGTTATTGGTTGAAAAATAGCTGAACCTCTTCATTGTTCATCTCTTTTACCTCAGCAAAACTTCCCTCTGCGATAATCTTGCCATTGTTTAGCACCAGCAGCCGGTCGCCGGTGACCTCTGCACATTTAATATCGTGGGTAATGATGATGGCAGAGGTGTTGTAGAGTGCCCTGATCTGCATGATCAGGTTGTTAATGGCAACACTTGTGAAAGGATCGAGACCCGTGGTGGGTTCATCATAGATAATCAACTCCGGGGAAAGCATCAGCGAGCGGGCCAGTCCGGCCCTTTTCTTCATCCCTCCCGAGAGTTCAGATGGCATTTTGTCCATGGCATCCTCGAGTCCCACGCTGGTCAGATTCTTTTCTGCCAGTTCATAAAGTTTCTTCTCCGGAAGTTTCCTGAGCCCGTTGTTCCTTCGGGCCGGGAAAAGCAGATTTTCTTTGATGCTCATGGAGTCATACAGGGCTCCCTCCTGGAACAGGTATCCGATGCGCGACCGGATCTCGGCCAGTTCATGATCCCTGCAATGTCCGATATCCTTCCCAAATACTTCAATGCTGCCTGAATCGGGCTCCATCAACCTCACGATACATTTCATGATCACCGATTTTCCGGTCCCGGACTTACCCAGCAGAACCAGGTTCTCTCCTTCAAAAAGTGAAAAGCTGACGCCATCTATCACCTTTTTTCCCTCGAAGGTTTTCACCAGGCTCTCCACCCTTATGATTTGCTTCCGTTCCATGGCTTCAGCGGATAAGGTCGGTTATCTGGACTGTGATCAGATCAAGCAGGAATATCACCAGTGAAGATGCCACCACTGCCGCGTTGGCCGATCTGCCCACCCCCTCGGTTCCCTTGTCGGAATAGTAACCCATGTAACAACATATGATACCGATGAAAAACCCGAAAAAGACAGTCTTAATGGTGGCAGGTAAGAGATCTGAAAAATAGAATCGATCAAAGGCCCTGTTGTAAAAAAGCTGAAAGGAAATGTTGCCATAAGCGCTTAACCCTGCATAAGAGCCCAGGTAAGCCATGAGGTTGCCGTATATCACCAGCAGGGGAAGTGTGAGTGTGGTGGCCAGTACCCGGGTTACCACCAGAAACTTGATGGGATTGGTGGCCGACACCTCCATGGCATCGATCTGATCTGTGACCCTCATGGAACTCAGTTCAGCCCCGATACCCGAACCCACCTTTCCGGCAAACAACAGGGCAATGATCACCGGACCCAGTTCTGTGACCACGGAAATAAATACAATATTGGGCAACAATATATCCGCTCCCAGGTCGAGGAGTATGGGATGGATCTGGATGGTCAGGACCAGTCCCAGAATAATGGCAGTGACGGTGATGAGCAACAGTGACTGATATCCTGCCCTGTAACACTGATTGATGAATTCCCTGAACTCGAAACGGCCCTTGAAGAGGTTCCTGAAGAACAATCCCGTAAACCTGGTTACCCCGGCTACGTCCAGGAAAAAATGTTGTATATCTTGTAACAGGAGTGATTTCATTGCTGAGAATGTTACTCCTTTTTGAATATCCCCCCATCTTCTTGAAGATTCCACGCAGCAAGCTGCGGGTATCTTCAAACCCTCCTTAAAGTTAAGGAAGATTCATGATTAAAGACAACTTTCATCCGCAAGGGATGCATCGGTCCTGCTCCGGTCCCTTCAGGGGGTGATGGTGATTTTTTGTGATTCGGTCCTGTGATTCCCTGTTTGCAGGAAGTACAGGTAGGTTCCCGGTGCCAGTTGTCGGACAGGAAGCAACAGATGAGATTCGCTGCCGGATACCGGGTAACTCATCAGGCGGGTACCATTCAGATCGAACAGCTCAAGGGTTCCGGAACCTGCACCGGCGGGAAGAGAAACAGGGATATGTACGAACTCTTCGGTAGGATTGGGATAGGGCAGGGGGGCAGCCATGGAAGGTTTCCATTCCTGGGCAGCGTTGACACCCGAAGCCGGAAGATTGTAAACGTGCGTATAGGTCCGGTAGGGAATCACTGAATAATTGTATTCATACACCAGGAATTTTCTTCCGGACCCAGGGGTTTCAATGACATTGGTGTACCCGGCCCCCGGCCAGCTCAACAAAACAGTGCCGTTCTCATTGATCAGCCTGGTCTCATAAGTATAATAGTAGGATGTGGTTGTGGGCACGTATTTGGTATAGCTGTATACCAGTTCAACAAGGTCATCATCGTTGAACAGATATTCAGTGACAAATTGTACATCGGAGAGGTAGTACCCTTCGGGAGTGGGAATGGGAATGCTTTTGTAAAGGGAGTGGTCCATCCTGTAGATGTGGCACTGCTTATTGATCACATCCATGGAATAGTAGACATTACCCACACTTTCGAGGTAGCAAATATTGACCGATTCATCATATTTGTGCTCGAAGACAGGCTGGGCAGCCAGTTTCAGGCCGCCAAGCAGGATCAGGTATGCAACTAGATGTTTTTTCATGAAAGTTGGGGTTTGGGTTGTTCTGTTTTTATGGAAGGTCCAGCAGATCGAGCCCTTCGGTGGCCGAGCTCCCTCCGGGTGTGTGAAGGAGCGCTTTCTGGAACAGCACCTTCGCTTCCCGGAAATTATTCAGCTTAAAATGTGCCCAGCCCAGCATGGTCAGTCCATCGTAGTCAAATGGATAGAGGTTCACCACCCTTTCAAAATAGCGCCTGGCCCCCTCGTAATCCTCTTTTCCGTAGAGGATCAGTCCGAGGCGGTGCAAAGCGATGGAATTATTTGGGCTGATCTCCAGTATCTGCTGGTACTGATTCATTACCATGGTCCAGTTGCCCATGGCCGCTCCGGGGTAAACGATTCCAAACCTGGGTTCAATGGCATAGGGCATCAGCCCGATGGCCTTGTTATAGTAGGCCACCGATTCGGAGAAATTTCCCGCCTGGTAGCTGAGCCATCCCAGACGCAGGTTGATTTCATAGGATCTTTCGTCGTATACCTCCTTCAGGCTGTTTACAGCCGCAACCATTTCTCCTGTAGCTTCCTGGATATAGCTTTGCTGAAAGGCATCCCTGGTGGTCTTGAAATCCTGACCAGAAAGGACATGTGGGGTGATCAGGATCCCCGTGAGCAAGAAGCTGCGGATCAATCTTAGAATTTCCATGATATTCCTCCGTATATAGATAAAATTTGAATGTCAAAAAAGTGTTCCTTTCCCGGAAGCAGGCTGTCATCCGGAATGAATGCATTATAACCTGAAGACCAACGGCTGCCCAGGTAGATCAAAGATCCTTTTCTTGTAACAGGAATCAGTATGGACAACCTCGCTTTCCTGTCGATGATATCGGAGTATCCATTGTATACAACGGACCCGTTTCCCTCAAGGAAATTGCGCATTTCCCCGATCAATACCTCCGCTTCGATCCACACTTTTTCAGCCAGTGCCAGGCCCGCTTTGATATCAGGGATCCATCTGGTTACAGAACCGGGCTCCGACCATTCCCGTTGTCCGCTCAGCCCGGCACCGGCATACAGGTTCAGGTTCCCCAGCGGATACCAGGTCACCCCGAGCCGGCCCTGGAACTGATGGACGTGGTTCAGGTTTGCGTAGGATGCTCCCGCCGAGAGGTCTGTCCGGCGCCAGTTTTTCACCAAGGTCATCCCTCCTGCCAGATCGGTATCGTTGACATACCCTACGGTTGTCATTCCGGCTCCTCCCATATAGCCGCCCCCGCCTGAGGCTACAATGCCCTGGTAATAAGCCGACACCAGATGGAGCATGGGCATCAGTGTGAGTCCGGAACCTGTTGTAAAATGGGGTGAAAAGTAGTACTGGTGCTGAACCACATGCTGCCTGTCCATGATGTAAAACACTCCCGCGCCATCATTGATATAGTAGTAGTTGTCTTTGGTCAAATAAGAATAGGCATGGTTGAGGGAAATTCCCGGAGTGATCTGGTTCTCAAGGTAGAGAGCCAGATTGGAGATGTGAATGGGAACGGTCAGCGCCCCGGCTGGCAGCCCGTAAAAGTCACCCGGAATATCATCAGGTTTGGTGAAATCGGAAAAGGCATAGAGGTATTCTGCCCCTGTCCTTTTAAAAAATCTCCCCTTCTCTGCGGGAAGCCGCATGGCCAGCTCTCCCCTGAACTGTTTTCTCATGGCACCGGCCTGTGCTTCCTGGCCGGCCATCACCCTGGCATAATAGAGATATTCGGTTGCTGCTGGATCCTGGTGGTTCATCTCCAGGGCCCTTTTAAAGTGGATGGCAGCGACCCTGAAATTTTTCTTGTGATAATAGGCGATCCCCAACCGCATCCGGAGGTAATAATAGTCGATCTCCTTATTCAGGGCTGCCTTACCCAGCCGGACAAGGCTGTCCCACTTCTCCTCCAGGTAGAGCCTGTAGGTTTCGCTGTTGTAGCGGTTGAAATCGTAAGTCTCCTGTCCCGCCGTATGCTGGAGGATCAGCGAAAGGAATCCTATGATCATGCTCACTCTTCGCATGTGGCCTCCAGTTGAAGATGGGTGGATGTGGCAGTGAATTTCCGTATCCCCTGCGGATCAATCAGTATGGTGAATTCATATTTTTTTATGATCCGGTTTCCCAGCAGATTGGTGGCAGTGGAAACCAGCCTGATTTCGCCGGGCGACATGGTGTTATCGATCCAATCGTAGCGGCAGGTATATGCTGAGCGCAGAAATTTCCAGAATGGCGCCACCAGGTCCTGGATGCCCAGCAGCGGTTGTTTGAAGTTCAGGTTGAGGGGATAGCTGTCCCGGATGGTCAGGTCCTGGTAGAATCCCTGCTGTACCTGGAAGGCAGCCAGGAAGAAGTAGTAGAGCGGGCATTGCTGATCCCCTTCAAAATGAGTGAAATAGAACAGGTTGTCGTCATTGATAAAATAGGCCATGGCTCCCGACTGGTGGCAGCGGATGAAAGCGTTGTTGAACGGATCGGTATTCACCTCCCAGGAAGATCTGTTTTCGGTCCCGTTCATGTTTACCGTGAAATGGTAATGGCGTCCCGGGATAAAATGGAGGGCCTGGTGGAGCAGTTGGTTGCGTTCAATATTGGAAACTCGTTGATTTAATCGGGGAATGGCGAATGTTTCCAGGGTGTATTTTTCAGTCTGGTGGGAGATGTAGTAACCTATCGGATATTCCAGCGTATGGGAACCGATGTAGGGGGTCTCCTGAACCTGGAAATGGAGGTGTGGATAGGGAGAACGCCCTGAATTGCCACAGCGACCGATCTCCTCACCTTCCTTTACGTTATCTCCCTCCTTGACCTTAATGGATCCTTCCTTCAGGTGACTCATGGAGGTGTAGAGCCTTTCTCCGTGCTTGATGATTACAGTATTGCCCCAGTTCTCCTGCAGGTTTACCTCCCCGATCCTGTTGTCCGCAACCCGGTCCAGGATAAGTTCAACGGTTCCGTCGGCTGGTGCCAGCACCATCTTATCGTAACAGTGGTAATCGTTAAGCAGGTCACCCGCTCCCCTGTATTGCCGTTCTTCGGAATCTGTGATCACGAAATCCCATGCATGCCTGAATTTATCCTGATGGGTGTACTCCCCGTCGTGTGACTGGGATATGGTCCATTGCCCGAGGAACGGAAGTTTGAGGGGTACCTTGTCGCGGTGATGGAAACGGATCACATCGTTGTGAAATGCATAGAGGTTCTTCTCCGGCGAGTTGTGCTGGATCATCACCTCAGCCAGGTGGGCAGAGGGATGCAACCTGAATTTAAGCGCGTAGAGAAACAGAAGCACGACCATGTTGAAGGGAAGGGAATAGACCGGAAGGCTTAGTACTGCGAAAACGCTTGACAGACTGATGGTTACCATGGCCACTATGGGGATCAGAAGGACCACCCACAGGTAGGAGCGGCGGGAGGGAATGATGAAAAATCCCCCCACTGCTATGGAAGTAAGAATATAGTTGAATCCGATGTAGCTGTAGCTCAGTTCTGAGATGTTGGCACCAATCAGTTCATAAAACAGATAGGCGGTATAAAAACCGATCAGGGAGAGAGAAAATGAGATCCTGGAAAAGAGGAGCAGACCGACGGCCAGGATGATCCCTGAAAAGAGGTTGAACTGGAACACGATGGCTCCGAGGGAGATGAAATAGATGCGAATGGACCGGGGCAGCTGAAGTTCGTTCCACCATTCATAGAGCCTCACCAGCGGATCTCCTCCCAGCGTGTAAAGATCATTGAAGGTATAGATACCCCTTTCGCTGATACCAAGAGCGGTAAACTCCTTGGTAGAGAGGGTCATGATCCAGATGGCGATCAGAAAGGGTACCGAAAGGAACGGTAGGGCATACTTGCCGATGACGCCCTGCAATGAGACAGCGATCAGCAAGGTGAGGATGGCAGCCATGATGATCAGCATGATCAGCTGCAGATCGGGCTTGTAATAGATACCCAGCCCCAGGCCCACCAGCAGGCTGTTGAATCCGAACACACCCCTGCCGATCACTTTCCTGTCGAAACCCAGTATAAAGCCGACCAGGTTGGTGGTGATGACCGAGAGCAGCCCCATCAGGCCTGCATACAGATCAAAAAAGGTAATGACCAGGAGGATCAGCGCAAAAAGGCGCTGATCGGAGAAGAAGACCTGTCCGTAGCTGTTGGGGATGGCCCTCAGGAAAAGCTTTATGTCTTTGTTCAGTTTCAACAATGGTCTATTGTGGCAACCTGGAGCCGTTATCTGAGGTGCTCGGGAACCGATTCCTGCTGGCGGATCAGCTCCATGTTCTCTTTTTCGCGGATCACATGGGCCTTCCCCTCCATGTCGATCAGGACCACATTGGGGCGCAGGGTGATGAACTGCATCCACTGGGTCATGTTATAAGCCCCGATCCGCTTGACTACAAACTGATCCCCCTTTTTAAGCAGGGGGAATTGTACCGCCTCCCGCAACACATCGATATTCATGCAGAGGGGCCCGTATATGGCGGTCTCCTCCATATGTTCCGAAACAGGTGCGGCCGGGTATACCTCATGTTCGTACCAGAAAGAGGTAAAGAGCAGGTTCACCCCCACATCCACAATGGTGGCCCGGTTGCCGTTGGAGAGTCTCTTGTTGGCAATGACCGTCCCCAGCAGGTAACCCGCATCGTCAATCAGGGCCCTGCCGCTTTCCAGAATCAATGTGGGCAGGTTCCGGGGATCGAGTTCTGAATTGAGGATGGCCGAGGTGATCGCTTCCGCATAATCTTCCACGCTGGGTACCGTATCGGTCCCGGGGTAGTAGGCACCTTTCAGGGTGTTGTGCGTTGCAAATCCTCCCCCCACATCGATGTATCTGATATGGGTGCCGTATTTCCTTTCGATCCCGAAGGCCAGGTCGGCCAGTTTTCCGGCAGCGATCCTGTAGGCATTGGGCGACAGCATGTAGGTCCCTATGTGGGAATGCAATCCCACAAGGTCCAGGGTTGGATTGACCATGATCCGGTTGATCGCATCCCAGGCATCCCCGTTTTCATAATTGAATCCGAACCTGTCCCAGATGGGATAGACACCGGTATCCATGTTTACCCTGATGGCGACTTTGGGCTTCTTCCCGGAGTAATCAGCCAGGGCGATGATGGAGTACATTTCATCGAAATGATCGATGTGGATCAGCGAATCGTTTTCAATGGCCCTTTTCAGATCCTCATCGGTTTTGTCGGGTCCGTTGAAGATAATCTGGCTTCCCTTTACGCCATTGTTGAGGGCCTTGTCATATTCAAAACCAGAAACGACCTCGGCCCAGGATCCTTCCTGGTGAAAGATCCGGCACACCGCATCCAGGTAGTTGGTCTTGTAGGACCAGGCATACTGGACTTTCGGGTAGCGGGTCTCAAAGGCGTGCCTCGATTTCCTGAAGGTATCACGGATGGTACGCTCTGATATGACATAGAGCGGTGAACCGAAGGTCGAAAGCAGCTCATTTACCGGGAGGTCATCAATGTGGGTGATGGGTTCCGTTTTCGATTTCATCCCGAACTTGCTGGGCATCCCTGCCTGAAGTTTCTTGATAAACGGTCTTTCAAATGGCTTTTTCTCCATGGTGCTCTATTATAATTCTCCCTGTGTGGAGAGTTTCTCAAATTCTTTGACATTGGTGATCAGATCGTAGGAATAGCGAATGAACATCTTCCCCACCTCGTACCCCTCAAAAGGCTTCATTTCCATGCCGAGGGCCAGTTTCACCAGTGCTTCGGGCATGTTCTGACCGGCCCCCACAGCCAGGTAGACCCAGGCGGGTATACGAGGATTGATCTCGATGATGTAGTACTCGTTCTTGTGGGATTTTACCAGTTCCAGCTCCATGCCTCCCCTCCACTTCATGGCCCTGATGATCCGCCTGGTCAGCTCCAGCATCTTTGGGTCATCCAGGGTGATCCCCGACCACGCCTTCCCCTTGTCGGTGATATACTGCTTCCGCATGGGAACGGCACCCATGGTGTTTCCGGTTCCATCGCCAAGGGCCACCACATTGACCTCGGTCCCCTTGATGAACTCCTGGATGATGACCGGCACCCCCCATTTGGCGGTGATCTTGTTGAAATTCATTCTTACCTGCTCTTCATTGTATGCCAGGTATGCGTCGTAAAATTTCCCTTTCACCATCAGGGGATAGTCGAACTCTTCCTTCAACTTTTCGATCTCGTCGATGCGGGTAATCGGTTTGCTGAAAGGGACCTCCAGATCATATTTCCGCCCGAACTCCGGAAGGTTCGACTTGTGTCTCTCCTCGAACTGTTCCAGGGTGGGCAGAAAGGTATGAATGCCTGCCTCCCTGAGCAGCTTTTCAGAGCGCATGAAGGCATAGAGCTCAGCGTCGAAGTTGGGAATCAGCACGTCGATGGGATCCTTCTGATGGATTTCGAGGATCCTTTTCACCAGCACGTCGGTTCCCTCGGAGGGATAGGGTACCTGGTAGGTTTTATCCACCACTCCTTCCATATATATGGCAGGTTCCAGGTTTTCGTAGGCCAGGCCGATGATGCGGGATTGAAAAGCTACCGATTCCCGGATCCCGCGAATCACGGGGACACCGGGTCCGGGATTATCAGTGTTGTTCAGGCCCGTCAGGGCTACCGTGATCTTAGGTTGCATCGCTTTCCTCCAGAAGTTCAAATTGTCTGAGCATACCGATAAAATCGAAAAAATACTTTTCGAAGCTGGCTGCATCAATATCGTATTGCGAGGTCATCAGGGAGGTGATCTCTTCCTTCGACCTGTTTTCCCCCAAATATTGCAGGATCTCTTTTCCCACCTGGTTGAGGGAGTAGGAGTCCCCGGTGGTGGGATTGAAAACGAATCCGCTGTCGCTGATGGCTATGTTCTTTTTAATGCGCATGTTGTTTATCTGGATGATCTATTTGGTTATACTACACATTTATACGAATTTATAACACAAAGTTTGGGAAATCCATTCATCCGGGCGTTACGTTTTTCTGTGAATATGTTATAAAATTCATGAAAAGTAGGCGGCTTTTGTTTAATTGAGGGGGCATACCCTGCCATAAAGGCATCATATTTGCGTTGAATCGTCTAAATTGCCAGATGATGTGGTGTATGGATTAAACGGTATTTGTCCTTGATAAGTACGACCCTCTATATTAAAAACATGGTTTGCCAGTGCTGTCTCAGGGTGGTCAGGGAGGAGCTGGAAAGGGCGGGGGTTAAGGTTTCGGAGATCGCTCTGGGCAGGGCAAAGGTTTCCTACGATCAGGAACGGATCTCTGAAGACCGGATCAGAGAGGTGCTCAACCGGCTGGGTACAGATCTGATCGAAGGGAGGGAGCACAGACTGGTAGAAGAGATTAAGCTGGCTGTGGTAGAGCTGATTCACCACATGAATAACGTGGATTCCATTGTCCGCAAATCGGAATACCTGGTGGAAAAAACTGGTCTCTCCTATGCTTACCTTTCCCGTATTTTTTCTTCCCATGAGCAGATCACACTGGAAAAATTCATTATTCTGCACAAGATCGAGCGGATCAAAGAGCTGATCGACCAGAATGAGTTCACCCTCAGCGAAATTGCATTTATTATGGATTACAGCAGTGTCCAGTACCTCTCCAACCAGTTCAAACACATGACGGGTATGACTGTCACCGAGTACAGGGAGAGCGACCGCTCATCCAAAAAGCCTATTGACAGGCTCTATTAAGTGCCCGGTTCGAGGATCCTTCGAATGATCTTACGGGAATCGAAGCATTATTTCATTTTCCCGCTCGGGGGTTACATGAATCTCGTACCGTTTTGTGGTTCCATCCGGCGAGGTGGCCACAAGGCGGTATTTACCGTGGAATCCCCGGAACCGGATGGTTCCTTCGCTGTCGGCAGTCAACTGCATGTCGGGGGTAATCCATTCCTCTTTGATCAGTTTTTTCAGCACCTCGTATGCCGGTTTTGACCCGAGATCTTCATCCAGGAATCCTGCTCCCGGCAGCCATGAATTGGCATCGGAGATCCCCCACCAGTTAATGGAAACCACCGATGGGTGACCGAACCAGATCCGGTACATCTCCTCCGTAAATTCGGCCTGTGTTTCTCGGGTCCAGCTGCCTTCCCGATACCCTCCGGTTATAGGGGCACCGTCCGATTGCGGACTGAATTCTGTTATGTGGAGGGGCAACCCGAATTGTGCGTATAATTCAAGTGTTTCCCACACATCCACCGGGTCGAACCACTCATCCCTGGGCTCATGTGCCTGCAGTCCCAGTCCGTGGATGGGGGTCTCCTTATCCAGGAGTTCCTCTGTGAAATCGTAGAACCGCTTTCGAACTGCCGGATCAGCGATCTGTCTGAACTCATTGAGGATATATTGGTTCCCGGGATTGGCCCGGTAGGCGGTTTTATAAGCACGTTCCACCCAGCCGGTCAGTTCCTGTACCGGTATTTCACGACCGTAACGACCCGCCTTGGAACGATCCTGGTGCCCCAGTTCCCAGGAAACCGTATTCACCGGTTCATTGACCACATCCCAGAGTGTGATCCGGTCCCTGAACCCGATCACATTCTCAATGATCCTGGCATGGAGCATCATCTCAGCATCCTCAAGGGAAAGATCCAGCACCTCGTCCGGGATCCCCACCTGGTGGGTCCATCCCAGCGGGTGGCCTTTGCAGGTGATCCCCTGCTCCAGGCACCATTCCAGTGCAGGTTCGATCAGGTCCCAGCGGGGATGCCCGGGGACCGGTTCGTAGGAACCCCAGTAGAAGGGGAGGATGGCCATGTTGAATAATCCTGCGAACCGCTCTTTCAGCAATTGTTCCCGTTCGGGAGACATCTCCCGGTCCCAGACCAGGTCAAAAAGGATCGCGCCGAAAAGAAAATCCTGGGTTTCCTGTTCAATCTCCACCCGTACACCGGCCAGGGGTTCACTGTTTTCATCCAGCAACTGAACGGAGGCATCCGATTTGCGGTATTTTTCCACGTTCTCAGCTGCCTGTTGCAACACTTTTTCGGGGGTCCATCCTTCATCTGTCTGTGCCCGCAGCTGCAGGATTGTTGCACCCGGAAGCAGCATCAGCACCAGCATCCGGGTGAAAAGTTGCCCGGAAGGGATGGTGCCGGGTTTAAAGGTTTGTTTTGCTTTCATGATGGGTTAGGTTGATGATGTCATGGGGTTCGATGGTGCCCGATACCACCTCCAGAAAGGGCTCTCCCTCTTTTAAGCCGGCCAGGCCATAGCCCGTTTCGGTGGAAATGAAACATTGAAAATCATTTCCGATGCGGGAATCGATACGAAGGGTCCGGTCCACCGCGTCGTAATACAATCCGGTCAGTCCCTGCATCAATGCATAGCTGGAGAGTGCACGGGCATACCAGTGTCCGCACTCATACTCATTAAACGGATTGCGATACGTTCCGTCATAACGCCTGCGGGCTTCACGGACAATGTCCAATCCCTTTTCCACCTCACCCAGCATCATCAGGTGGGAGGCCACCTGGTATTCGATGCCGGTCCAGACCTCGTTGCTGTAAACAAAAGGGAGTGAAGGTTCATCTTCCTCCGGCCAGGTGCAGAGCAGCAATCCTCCTTCCTCACCCTGGGCAAAACCGGATCGCTGTGGATTGATATGGTCTGTCAGATCCTCCCGGAAATTATATGTATAAACCGAAGCCAGGTGACTTTTTACCATTTCGGGATCGAGGAACGGAGGTAAACCGCACACCGCATCGAACCAGGAACCGATGACTCCGTCCGAGAGGCATCCGTTTCCATACTGGTATTTCGGTCCCTCTCTTCTGAAGATCTCCATGGCTTCCTCGGAGTAGTTGATGTTCCATGCGGCCTCCAAGGAGACCTCCGGAGAGGGTGTTTTCAATCCCTTCCACCTGGGAACCTGTATAAAATATTCCCCGTTGAAAAGACTGTCTTCCATATACTCCACCCCTTTTTGAAGGAGGGCAGCATACTGCCCGCTCTCTTCTCCCAACGCTCCGGCCATCCGGTTCATGGCCAGGGCGGCTCCCAGATAGATACTGGTGCACATGCCGTCCGGACCCCAGAACTCTATGTCATACGTATTGTGGTGAGGCTCCTCCAGGATCCCTTTCCCCTGCGGATCCCAGGCGGAAGAACAGTATTCAAAACTCTCTCTGATACTGGGCCACAGCCTTCGCAGCCATTCCGTATCACCTGAAATCCGCCACTCCCTGTATGCCTTCATGATCCCGCCCAGCTGTCCGTCTGCAGCTGCATGCCACGAATGATCCGTCCCCTGGATGGGCAGTGCGGATCTGAAATTCTGGTGTCCCCGGTCATCCTGACTCACTGTGAACTCGGTTTCCCTCAAAGTCCTTTCCAGTCTCGGAAAGAGGTGCGGGATGGCCTGTGCATAGTTCCAGACATGGGTGCATGAACCATGGCAGCACCCCCCTCCCGCATCGAAACATCCTTCAAAGGCCCAGAGGTTACCGTTTTTCTGCCTGAGAACCGTGGGAGATTTCAGAATGGAAAGATTGGCTGAGACTGCTTCCATCACCTCCGGTGGCAGGCTTGAGGCAAAAAAGGTTTCAGAAAACAGGAGCGATTGCTCCCTGAGCTTGTGGTACCCTGAGCGCCAGGCAGAAGTCAGCTCGAAAATATCCATGTATTTACCAGAGTACCAGGGCTCGTAAAACTGGGCGGTGTATTCGGGGGAGCAACACCCCGTGTAAGGATCACAACCTGCACTCCCTGAAACCGGGGGTATTCCACCGAACCGCTGGTCGGAGTGGGGGACATGCCATGACATAAGCAGGTGTATGGTTTTCGATTCACCGGGCTCCAGCCGGAATGGAACAAACAGGGAGGCGCTGGTGGAGCCCGTCCCGGTACTATCCAGGCTCGGATCCATACGCTCGATCTCTTTCCATAGCTGGGTGCGGCCGTCGTACCATCCACCCCGGAACCACCGGTAATCGACCCGGGCATCTTCCAGCGTGGAGATGGCAAAATCTCCCTTGTAATGCGGTTTATCGGGAAAGCATGACTGTGAAAGCACATATCCGTTTTCGATCCGCTCTATGGAATGGCCCTCATCCTCGAAGGTGATCCCCCACTCATTGCTGCCCCTGATGCGCATAAAATTCTCAGCGTGATAGGAAAACATCAGTTCCAGCGGTGTTTCAGCCGTATTGCTGAAGGTATATTCAAGTGAGGCTACAGGAAGGGAGGAATGGTCTTCATCCCCGGGGATAAAGGGGCTCCATCCCTGCACGGTCACCTCCAGGGGCAGATCTTCGCTTTCCAGGCGGATGGTTGCAAACGGGAATCGGCCCAGGAACGTTGCCTTGTCGAACCGGGGGAATCCATAAGAGCTGGTGGAGCTGCCGTTACCGCTATAGGGAGCTCCGAATATCTTGCGCCTGGGCACCGGTCCTTCCAGTATCCTTGCCCCGTTCTCGATCCCCCCGACGGCAATGGCTCCGAACATAAAGGGCTCGTTGAAAACATCGGGTTTGTGCCTGACAGAAACATGGGAGATACATCCTGTTCCTTCCAGGCAGACCATTCCGGCCCCCATACCGCCCAGGGGAAAGGCCACCCTGTTGAGCCGTTCACCGGTGTAGATGGTATTGAATTCATCCCCGTACCGGTTGCTTTCCGGACCAGGTTGTGAACATGAGAGAACCAGAAGGAGCAGGAGCAGCAGCATCCTGCTGCCGGTTTTTAAGAAAATGGGTGCAATACGCATGAGGTTTGGTTTTAAGGGTTTATGGAGCTTTTTCGTCCAGGGGAAGCGATACCCTGAAACGGGTACCAATCCCTGGTACAGATGCGACTGATAACTGCCCCCCGTGGTTCCGGATGATCTGCCTCGACAGGCTCAGTCCGATTCCTGATCCCTCCGGCTTGGTGGAGAAAAAGGGGACAAATATTTTGTTCAGCAGATCGGTGGGGATACCGGGTCCGTTGTCAGAAACCTCCACATGAACCTGGTCGAACACCCTTTTGGCAGAAATGCCCAATCCCGGCTCTTTTACGTTATCCAATGCTTCCATGCCGTTCTTCACCAGGTTGATCAACACCTGTTTCAGCTGCCCGTGGTCCCCCTGTATGGTCAGGCGGGTTGCCGGACCGGGACTTACTGTAAAACCGATCCCTTTTTCACGCATGGGCTCCCTGTATAGTTCTCCGATCTCATCCAACAGTCCGCTTACCAGAAGGGTCTCCTTTTCGGGTAATGGAAGCCGCGACAATTGCCGGTAATTTCCGATGAACTGGCACAGTGCCCTGTTCCTGTCAGCAATGGTGGTCAGCGCCTGGTAGAGGTTGTTGATGGTGGTCTGGGGCAGGGTGGCAATATCCCTGACTTTGCCATCCTCCTGCAACATCATGATTCCTGTCTCGGTCAGCGAAGAGAGCGGGGTAAGGCTGTTCATGATCTCATGTGCCATGATGCGGCTGATGGTATGCCACGATTCCATCTCCTTCTGTTCTATCTCCGGTTCAATATCCTGGAAGGTGAGTATCTTTATTTTCCTTCCCCCTATTTTTACGGTATTGGCCAGAATCAGTAACTGTTTGCCCACGGGTGTATTCGACAGCCTGATCATCTCCCTTCCCGATTCACCCAGCCTGGCGACTGTGTCAGCAAAATGCGGGGCGGCTTTCCCGATCTCCTTCCACGATGGCCTTCTGGTAGTGTACATTCCCAGTGTGTTCAGGGCCAGCGGATTGACCAGTTCCGTCTGGTGCTTTTCATTGAGGGTGATCACCGCCGTATGGATGTGTTCCAGGATGGTCTGCAGGTACTGATATTGCGTTTCTTTCTCTATCTGTGCAGAAGAAATGGCACGGATGATCTGCTGTGCCGCCTCTGCCAGCCCACTGAACCCAAGATCTTTAGCTTTTTCCCCTATGTTTTTATTGTAATCGCCGTACCTGATCGAATCAAGCAGCGATTCCAGGATCCGGTTGGTGCGGAGGATTTTATGAAAAAGTTCCACCACCAGTACCACCAGGAGGAGGCCGACCCCCAGGATGGAAAAGAGGCGAGCCTCCTGACCTGTCATCACAGCCAGCGCCAGCATGGCACTGAAGATCAGGACCAGCCTGAGCGTGATCCCGGCTGTAAATCTAATGGATCCCATATTTTTTCATTCTCCGGTAGAGTGCATTGCGGTCGATCCCCAGGTCAGCTGCAGCCCTGGTTACATTTCCCCTGTTGGTCATCAGGGCCTTCCGGATCAGCATGATCTCATTCTCTTCGATGTTCAGGGTGGCACCCCTTCCGGAGCGGCCCGGATCCGACCCCAGCTGGTCAAACTTCACCACCTGGTTGTCACTCATGATAACCGCCCTGGCAATGGTGTTCTGCAGTTCCCTGACATTGCCCGGCCAGTGGTATTGCTGAAGCTGCTTCATGCTCCTTTTCGGGATCTCCATCCCCTGTTTGCCGTATTTCCTGGAAGCCTCCTCGAGAAAATGACGTGACAGAACGGGAATGTCCTCGATTCGCTCCCTGAGCGGAGGGATGATCAGTTCAATGGTGTTGAGGCGGTAGAGCAGGTCCTGCCTGAATTCACCCCTGGCAACCATCTGGTGAATATCCTGGTTGGTGGCGGAAATCAGCCGGATGTCAATGGGAGTAACGGAACCGGATCCGATGCGATGGATGGTTCGGTGTTCCAGCACGGTTAGCAGCTTGGTTTGCATGGTGAGCGGAAGGTTCCCGATCTCATCCAGGAACAGGGTCCCCCCGTGCGCCAGTTCAAACCTTCCCGGTTTGTCCTGAACTGCCCCTGTAAACGATCCCTTCGTGTGACCGAACAGTTCCGATTCGAACAGTGTTTCTGGGATGGCCCCCATGTCCACACTGATCATGATCTCCTCCTTTCGCTGCGAAATCCGGTGGATGGCCCGGGCCACCATCTCTTTACCTGTGCCGTTTTCTCCCAGGATCAGCACGCTGGCATCGGTGGGGGCAATGATCCCGACGGTCTCATTCACCTTGTCCATGGCCGGGGAGATCCCGAGGATCTGCTGGTAGGGTTTATCCCCGTCCTCCCCCAGCGCCCTTGCCACGTTCCGGTATTTCTCGGTTTCCTTCCGGGTTTCACTTAGTTTGAGGGCGGAGAGGATGGTGGCATGCAGTTTTGCGTTCTCCCAAGGCTTCAGAAGAAAATCAAATGCCCCCGATTTGATCCCCCTGACCGCCAGTTCCACATCACCGAATGCGGTCATAAGGATGACAATGGCGGATGGATCCTGCTGCCTGATCTTTTCAAGCCAGAGGATCCCTTCGGTCCCTTCGGTGTTCCCCCTCCTGAAATTCATGTCCAGTAGGATGACTTCGTGGGAGGAGCTCTTCAGCAGAGGGAGGATCTTTTCCGGATCAGATAATGCAGTGACTTCAAAACCAACCTCTTCCAGGAACATGCTCGCGGAAAGCAAAACATCCTGGTCATCATCAATGATTAGTATCTGTTTCTGGCTCATGGAGGGCGGGGTAGCAAACTAAAATAGGAAATTCAGCCATAGAAAACAAGCTGAACTAATAACGAACACCAGGGTGCTTCAAAACCGAGCACTTTTTTTAGGTTCTTTACCACAAAAAAATATCTTAATCGACAGAATATGAGAAATATAAACAGGTTGGCATGCCAATTGGATATAGATCGAATATTTCCATTCCATGGTAAAACACTATCTGAAAGTCACCTTCCGTCACATCCGGAAACACCTGTTGATCTCGATACTCAATATCAGCGGACTGGCCATTGGCATTGCATGTTTTGTGATGATTATGCTTTTTGTGAACCATGAGCTCAATTATGACCGGTTCAATGAGCATTTCGATGATATTTACAGGGTGGCGGTGGACGCCCGGATAGGTAATACCGTTATCCGGCAGACCTGGACCCCGGCCCCCATGCCGGCGGCCATGTATGAGGAGTTCCCTGAGGTCAGAGCCATCACCCGCATTGCTGATCGGGAACAGACCATCCGGATCGGCGACCGCTTTTTCAATGAGCAGCAGGCAGCCATGGTCGATTCCTCCTTTACCGAGATCTTCACCCTGGAGATGGTAGAGGGCAGCCAGGGAAAGATGTTGAACCAGCCGGGGCAGGTGCTGCTGGATCAGAGTACTGCATTCAGATACTTCGGGGATGGTGCAGCACTCGGGCAGGTGATCTATGTAAGGGATACGATCCCCCTTACGGTCACGGGGGTTTATGCGGATATTCCATCACAGGCCCATTTTCATTTCAATATGCTGATCTCGCTGATCTCTGCGGATGGATTGTATGATAATCCGCAATGGTTCGCCAACAATTTCGAGACCTATATGCGGCTGGAACCAGGATTTCCCGGGGAACAGCTTGAAGCCAAGCTGCCAGATTTCGTAAACAAATACCTCTTCGATGGGGGATATGGTGATTTCGCCGACGAGGAGAACTACTGGGATCTTTACCTGCAACACATCCGTGAGATCCACCTGGGTTCGGATCTGAACGGGGAATTTGAGGCCAACGGCAACCTGGCTTATATCAGGATCTTCACGGTGGTAGCATTTCTGATCCTGGTGGTGGCATGCATCAACTTCATGAACCTGACCACGGCCAGCTCCTCCATCAGGGCCAGGGAGGTGGGTGTGCGTAAGGCCAATGGTGCAAGCAAAGTGAAGCTGAGGCAACAGTTCTTTTCGGAGGCGGTGGTGGTGAGCATACTGGCACTTATCCTTGCCATGGGGGTAGTCGAATCGCTCATGGGGGTTTACCGCGATTTCACCGGAAGGGAGATAGAGATTCATTACCTTGACAATTTCCTGGTGATTCCCGGTCTCCTGGGTCTTTCCATTCTGGTGGGACTGATCTCGGGCAGCTACCCGGCGCTATATATGAGTGGATTTTCAGCCGTGGATTCTCTTGGTTTCAAGGGGGTCAGACAGGCCAAAAGCTGGTTCCGGAACATCCTGGTGCTGTTCCAGTTCTCTGTGGCTATTTTTCTGATTGCGGCCACGTTTCTGGTGCAAAAGCAGATGCACCTGATCATGGAGGAGTCGCTGGGATTTGACAAAGAACATGTGATCTGCGTGAATTACGCCCACTACCTGGATCAGATCGAAACCTTCTCGGAAGAGATCAAAAACATCCCCGAAGTAACGGGAGTATCCTGGTCCTCCAATGTTCCCGGGGATAAGATAACCAACTGGGGTTTCGGAGCCGAGGGGGTGGAACAGGGTTTCTCCCTCAATGCGGTCCTTGCCAGCGAGGATTATGCAGAAACAATGGGGCTGGAGATGGCCATGGGAAGGTTTTTTTCCAAAACCTATTCCACCGATACCGGTAAGATCGTGCTGAATGAAACGGCTGTCAGTCTACTGGAACTGGATGAGCCCGTCGGTACCATTACCTATCTATGGAACGACAGGTCCCGACCCCTGGAAGTCATCGGTGTGGTGAAAGATTACCACTGGGAATCGAAACACATGGAGATCCGTCCCCAGGCGATCATGCACATCGGCTACAGGGAGATGAGGGAACCCAGCTACCTGAACGTAAAATTTTCGGGGAATGTGGAAAAGGTCCTGGCGGCGCTCGAGGAAAACTGGAACAGGGAGATCAGTGAGATCCCGTTCTCCTATGAGTTTCTCGATTCTCATTATGAGGCCATTTATCAAAATGAAAAGCAGACCAAAACCCTGCTATATATTTTTGCAGCCATCTCCATCTTTATCTCCTGCCTCGGTTTGTTCGGCCTGGCTTCGTTCATGGCCGAACGGCGGACCAAAGAGATCGGGATCCGAAAAACGAACGGGGCCACCACAGGGCATATCCTGAGGCTCTTATCCATCGATTTTACCAAATGGGTACTGCTGGCCAACATCCTTGCCTGGCCTGCCACCTGGTTTGCCATGCGAAGCTGGCTCAACAATTTTGCTTACCGGGTGGAGATTCCCTGGGCCATTTTCCTGGTGGCAGGTACAGTGGCTTTCCTGATTGCACTTGCCACTGTCAGTTTCCATGCGGTAAGGGCAAGCCGGCAGAATCCTGGAATCTCACTCAGGTACGAATGAATAGGGATCACTCCCTGAATGGGATATGAGGATGTCTGAATGAACAGGTCGCCGGAATGGTCAGACCGTAGGCTGGAGGTTGGAGTCCCACGCCTCACTGGTTGACCTGAACCATGAGGTTGCCTGCTTGTTGAGGAAAAAGTTCACCCTGTTCCAGAATCCGGGGATAATGAGCCTGTCCCCCTTTAGCATTCCCTGAACCCCTTTTTCTGCAATAGAGGCAGGTGTCAGGGCGTGCACATGATCATCCAGCCGGTTTGGATCCTCCTGTTCCGGGATCGGGTGGCGGATGGGTGCCGGATGCATGATACTCACTGAAACAGATGTGTTTTTCAACTCCTCGTCCAACTCCCTGGCAAAGGCATACATCTTGCTGACCGAGTGCTGCAGTTCTGCACTGAATTGCTCCTTCCTGAAAGGAAAGGGAATAATGTGCTGGATATAGGATGATGAGAGCCCCGACATGTGTGGTAAGAGGCTCCAGGTGATCAGTGCTGCCCCCCTGAACCTGGTCAGGAAATCTTCACTGGCCAGCTCAGAAACACATTGGTTGTACTCAAGCGACCAGTCGCAGGTGATGTTATTGATCAGGGCGCGGACCTCATAGCGATCCCTGACCTGCATGATGAAGCGCTGGATCTCCTCCCGGTCCGACAGGTTCAGCTTCACCGCATCCACCTGCACCTCCTCTGCCAGCTGTAGCCCGATGGCAAATCGCTGAAGGTCGACCCGGGTTGTGGAGACAAGCAGAAGGTTGCACTTTTTCCGGGCCACTTCCCTGGCCATGGCCCGCCCCAGTTCACCTTCCGCCCCCAGAACAATGGTGAAACTTGAATCCAGAATGGTTGATGTGTTACTCATTGAGGTTTTCGAAAAACTTACTCACTAATAAAAAGACCAAAAATTCAGCAAAAGGCTGCGTAAAACATATGAATTTTATGTGAATTTTCTTCGCCCTCTTCTCCTGTTCCTTACAAAAAACAAGAACAGTGCCAAACCTGGTCAGTCGGGGTTCTTTCTGAACATAAAGATGGCATTAATTAGGCACCTGGCCTAATCAAACGGGCGCTGAACTCCCCCATACAGGCCGGGGAATTTTAACATTTATAATGAAGTTTTCAACACAACCCCCTCTTCTTATTTAGACGCTGTAAAAATTGCATGTAGCGGTTGCATATCATGTGCCTCATACTGCGGCATCTCGGAATATATAGCTTATCTTGTATAGTTGGTTCCATTTGCCTGAATTGATTCAGTGCGGGAATCTGCAGGAAACAATGCATTGCTACCAAATGCCATTGAATACTAACCTAAAACTGAATCGTTATGCGTAATCCATTGCAATGGAAAAGCGGCGTTCTATCGCTTTTCCTGATGGGCCTTGCTGCAAGCCTGGCCTGTGCACAAGTGACGGTAACGGGTACAGTCACCTCTGAGGAGGAAGGCCCCATTCCGGGGGTAAACATCGTGATCGAGGGAACCGTTTCAGGAACGGTGACCATGATCGATGGAACCTACTCCATTGATGTGACAGGCCCTGATGCTGTACTCATCTTCTCGGCCATTGGGTATTCTACACAGGCCATAACGGTCGGAGACAGGACCACCATCGACGTGCTGATGGTACCTGATGTGACCTCTCTGGATGAAATTGTAGTAATCGGCTATGGCACTCAGAAAAAGAAGGAGCTTACCAGTGCCGTGGCCAATGTGAAATCGGAAGATTTTGTGAAGGGTAATGTCAACAACCCTGCCCAGCTGATACAGGGAAAAGTGGCCGGGCTCTCCATCAGTAAACCGGGAGGTAACCCCAACGCAGGGTACGACATCCGGTTAAGGGGAATCAGCACCATCGGGGCCAACACCTCGCCCCTTGTAGTGATTGACGGGGTGATCGGGGGATCACTCAGCAACCTGGATCCCAATGACATTGAGACCATCGACGTGCTGAAGGACGGATCAGCCGCTGCCATCTACGGGACCAGGGGTTCAAGCGGGGTGATCATTGTCACCACCAAGAAAGGCCGGAGGGGAACCGCCAACATAGAGTACAACGGGTTCGTGAACCTGGAGACGGTGGCCAAGGCACCCAACGTGATGACTGCAACAGAATGGAGGGAGCTTTCCAGTGAAGTCGGAGCTGGCACAGATTTCGGAAATGATACCGACTGGTTCGAAGAGACCACCAACCCGGCGTGGAGCCAGACACATAACATTGCACTTTCAGGAGG
>Ga0209536_100001956_pt1 | contig 33704 bp, 29 predicted proteins | sample DeeMarSeWOR28_12_FD_187461 | JGI IMG/M metagenome (GOLD analysis project Ga0209536, IMG submission 187461) | Marine sediment microbial communities from White Oak River estuary, North Carolina - WOR-2-8_12 (SPAdes) (version 2) | ecosystem: Environmental > Aquatic > Marine > Intertidal zone >...
GAACAGGTCCGCTTCGGGATCACGATGCCGGACGAAGTTCCGATGATCACGCAGGAGCGGGCGTACACCTCGCCGATCTGGTACACGCCGTAGACTCCGGATGCGCGACCCGGGCAGCGATCCGCGGGCGGTCGTCGAAGGACGGCCGCCCGCGGGCGCATCCATGCCGGGCGCCGCAGACGAAGAGTCGGTCCCGACCTCCTGAGCCGTTGCCGGGTGCGGAACCCGGAGGTCACCGAGCAAGGTTTCCGGGCCTGCCAGCGCGATCACCGCATGGCGGGGCGTCGGGTTGCACGAAGCTGAGAAGGCTCGCGTGGCGCTCTGCAGGTGGACGGGTCTGATCCATTTCGGTCAGCATCGGGAATCTCGAGCCACGAGCAGCCCCGCCGGAACGCATTGCGGTCCGTCCTGAGTTCCCGTCTCTTTGACGAAGGCTTGTTCCAGGGCGCGACGGTTCGGAACGCCGTGCCCCTGGTCTTCTCGGAGGAGATTGTGATGCGCAAGGCCGTTCTAGTGTCTTTCGGCGCGATGATCCTCGCCCTGGCGCCCCCGGTCGAAGCCCAGGTCCGTATCGGAGCGTACGGCGGAATCGCGAGGTCGAATCTGAGCGGCGACGCTCCGTCTGGCGCGGAATACCGGACGCGCACCGGGCCGGTGCTCGGTGCGCTGGTCGAGATTCCCGTTGCCGACCATGTGCTGATCAGCGTCCAGCCCGCGTGGAGGCAGCGGTGCGCCAAGATCGCCGTGGACGTCGACGGGGAGGACGAGCGGCAGGACAGCCTGTCCCTCGGTCTCTCCTACGCATCGATCCCGGTTCTGATGAAGATCGAGACCGCGGGCGGGAAGGTATTCGTCAACAGCGGGCTCGATGCAGGATTCCTGCTCGACGCCTCGCTGTCGCCGGTGGAGGGAGATGGCCCGGACGAAGATGTCTCGGAGCTGATCAAGGACTTCGATCTGGCGGTCAATTTCGGGGTGGGCGGGCAATTTCCGATCGGACTTCCCCGGCTGACGATCGAAGCGCGCTATACCCAGAGCCTCACCAACGTATCGAACGTCTCGGTGGACATCGGCGCCGAGGAGCTGATCGCGACCCGATTCCGATCCTCCGGATTCGAGTTTCTCGCCGGTATCTGGATCCCGCTCGGGGGAGGTAAGTGAGATGAGTACTCGCACCGTCTCGCTGAGGATCGCGGTCGTGGGCTCGTTGCTCGTACTCGCGGCAGGCGGGAAGCCGCTCCTCGCGCAGGAAAGTCCGGAGCCCTTTCCCGAGCGGGATGGCCACCGGTTCAGCCCGACCCGGATCGTTCCCGTCCCATCGGTGAGCAGCTACGTGGTCTCGACGCTCGGCGGCGCGCAGGCCTTCGATATCACCACTCCCCCGTTCGTGGTGGATGGAGACACGATTCCCGGGCTCCAGGGTGACCTGCTGTTCGCGACGCTGGACCTGGAGTACCAGCAGAAGATCGTCGACTGGTTCGCGTTCCGGATCGGGTACCGGGTCGACGCGAGACTCGGTACGGAGCTGGAGACCCTGATCTCGAGGGGAGTGAATACGATCACCGGATTCGAGATCGGCTGGCTGGCCCGGCTCCTCGAATCCGACCGGGATATCCTCATGCTGGACGCCCGCGTATCGAACAAGAATTTCACCACGGTCGACATCGCCGGCTTCGTTCAGGACGTCATCGACGGAATCGATGCCCGCATCGTTCGCAAAACGAATGCAGTCCGGGTCGCAGGCGGGCTGCGGTACGCCCACGCGTTCTCGGAACTCTTCGGGATCGTGGCGAACGGCGAGTTCGGGGTGGGTGAGTCCGTGGTCCGCAACGAGGACGACGAGGTGTTCTATCGCCTCGGCGGTCAGCTCGACTTCGATTTCGACGCATGGCGTGACATCCCGCTGAACGCGGCCCTCGGTTTCCAGACGGATTCGTATCCCGAGGCGACGGAGGACGTCGACGGGAACCTGAATACCGGCTTCCTTCGGCTTTCGTACATCGCCCGTGACGACTTCACCGTGGGTCTGACCTTCTTCGGATCGCAGATTCCGACCGTCGTCGAGCAGGAGAAGCTGAAGTACGCCGGCGTCGAGTTCGACCTCCGCTATTTCTTCTGAGAGCGTGACGGCGGATTGAGTCCGGAAGGGCAGGAGTCGCCGCTGATCGACCTCGGAGACGAGCGGCTCACCGAGCGGTTCAACCCCCGGACCGCGCGGATCGATCGGGCCGGGACGCGCGAGATCCTGGACTTGCTGAACCGGGAGGACCGCACCGTCCCCGGTGCCGTTGCGGCCTGCGCCGACTCGGTGGCAGGGGTGGTGGACGACGTGGCGTCCAGGCTGTCGCTCGGCGGTCGCCTGTTCTACGTCGGCGCCGGCACCAGCGGTCGTCTCGGAGTTCTGGACGCGGCCGAATGTCCCCCCACCTTCGGCACCGACCCCGAGATGGTGCAGGGCATCATCGCCGGAGGTCTCGAGGCGCTGGTTCGCGCCCGGGAGGGGGCGGAGGATGACGAAGATGCCGGGCGTGAGGCGATCCTCGCCGCCGGGATCAGCGCTGCGGACTTCGTTCTGGGTATCGCCGCTTCCGGCACGACCCCCTTCGTCCGGGCGGCGCTGGAACGGGCGATCGAGTCCGGCGCCGGGACGGGGCTCCTCACCTGTTCCGAGCCCCCATCGGAGCTGGCGGAGCGCGTGGATCACCGGATCACGGTGTTGACCGGACCGGAGGCGATCGTCGGCTCCACCCGTCTCAAGGCGGGCACGGCGACCAAGCTGGTGCTCAACATGATCACCACCGCGTCGATGATCCGACTGGGCAAGGTCTACGGAAACCTGATGGTCGACCTGAAGGCGACGAGCCGGAAGCTCGAGGACCGCAGCCTGCGGATCGTGGAGGCCCTGGCCGGTCTGGCACGTCCTGCGGCACGGGAGCTTCTGCTCCGTGCCGATGGGAACGTGAAGTCGGCGCTGGCCATGCACGGAATGGGCGTGGACCGGGCAACGGCGGAGGAGAGACTCGAGGAGTGTGCCGGGTTTCTTTCGACGTGCCTGGAGTGTTGGCCCCGGGACGCATCGCCCGGTGACGATCTGTGAGCGACCTGTACGTCGGCCTGATGTCCGGCACCTCGCTCGACGGGATCGATGCCGCGCTGGTCGAATTCGAAGGCCGGAAGGAACGCCCCGATCGGGCCTCTCTGGCAGGATTCCACACGGAGCCCTACGGGCCGGAATTGACCGCGGCTCTCGAGACCGCGGTAGCGGGCCGGGCCGGGTCTCAGGCGCTTTGCGACCTCGGATTCGCTCTCGGTGAAGCGTTCGCCGGGTCCGTGCACGCGCTGCTGGACGAGGCCGACATCGATCCCTCGGAGGTCACGGCGATCGGCAGCCACGGGCAGACCGTATGGCACCGACCGCCCGATGGGTCGCGCCCGGGAGCTACGCTGCAGATCGGCGAGTCGGCCGTGATCGCCGAGCGCACCGGGATCGATGTGGTGGCCGACTTTCGCGTACGGGACGTGGCGGCGGGCGGGCACGGGGCGCCGCTGACCCCGCTGTTCGACCTGCTGGTCCTCGCCCGACCCGACCGCGGCCTCGCGATACAGAATCTCGGCGGGATGGCCAACGTCACGGGTCTTCCACGCGAAGCGTGCGGATCCGTTCCGGTCGCCTTCGACACCGGACCGGGGGTCGCCCTGATCGACGAAGCGGCCCGAAGGCTGACGGCGGGAGCGAGACGATTCGACCTGGACGGACGACTGGCTGCCGCCGGCGAAGTCGTCCCGGCTGCCCTCGACGAATGGCTCGAGGATGCCTTCTTCGAAGAACAGCCGCCCCGAAGCACGGGACGGGAGCGGTTCGGGGCGGGCGCGCTCGCGCCCTGGCTCGAGCGCTTCTCGGGCGAGCGCCCCGAGGACCTCCTGGCCACGCTCACCGAGTTGACCGCCCGAACGGTGTCGGATGCTTTCCGGTTCCTGGGCTTCGAACCGGACGAGGTTCTGGTCTGTGGCGGCGGTGCCCGAAATCCCGAGCTGCTGCGACGGATCCAGGCCCGGCTTCCGGGATGCCCGGTCCGGCCTCTCGAGAGTGCCGGGTGGAACGGCGATGCGCGCGAGGCGGCGGCGTTCGCCCTGCTGGCGCGGCAGCATGTACTCGGCATCCGTTCGGACCTCGGATGGGCCACGGGCGCCGCGACACCCCGTATTCTCGGAAAGATGACACCAGCGTGATCCTCGCCGCCCGTCTGTTCCTGGAATCCCTGCGATTCGACCTCGAGCCGGAGGACGAAGTGCGCCGGAGAGCCGAGCGCGCCCTGGCGCTCGGTGCCGGGGGCTTCGTCATCTTCGGCGGCGAGGCAGAGCGGATCGCCCATTGGGTGGCGGAGTGGCGCTCTGCCACCCGTCACCGCCTGTGGATCGCTTCGGACCTGGAACGGGGGCCGGGACAGCAATTCGGGGGCTTGCCCGAGCTCCCCCCTCCGTTGGGCCTCGCGGCCTCTCCTGATCCGCTCGAAGCGGCACGAACGGCGGGCCGGATCACCGGCCGGGCGGCTCGCGCCATCGGCGTGAACCTGGTGCTCGCCCCGGTCCTGGATCTGGACGTCGAGCCCCGGAATCCGATCGTCGGCACTCGCAGTTTCGGATCTCGGCCGGAGGAGGTCGGCCGACTCGGGAGAGCCTGGATCGAGGCCTGCCAGGCAGAGGGAGTGAGTGCCTGCGCGAAGCATTTTCCGGGGCACGGGCGAACGACCGCGGATTCGCACGACGAGCTCCCGGTCGTGGACGCCGGCAGGACCGAGCTGACGGAGGACCTCGAGCCGTTTCGGGCCGTGGCTGACCTGGTGGCTGCGGTGATGACCGCGCACGTGGCCTACCCGGCGCTCGGCTCTTCGCGACCGGCGACTCTCGAGCCGCATCTGCTGGAGGACCTGCTTCGCGACGAGATGGGCTTCGAGGGGATCGTGGTCACCGATGCCCTGAACATGGGTGGGTTCACCGAGGCGCTGGACCTGCCGGGCGACCCCGACGGCACCGCCGCCGGAGCCGTGGCCGCGCTGAATGCCGGCTGCGACCTGCTCCTGTACCCCGCGGATCTCGAGCACTCGGCGGCGCTGCTCGACCGCGCGGCGCTCGCGGACGTGCGCACGGGCGATCGGCTCGAGACGTCCATTCGGAGGCTGGAGGAGACGGCCCGTCGGGTCGGTGTTCCCGCCCGGATCGCCGATCCGCCGGCCCCGAAAGTCCAGATCGTCGAGGACGAAGTGGTGGCCGAGAAGCTCGCCCTGCACTCGATCCGGCTCGCCGGCGAGCGTCCTTGGCGCATCCGCCCCGCGATCCCGCTTCGCATCGTGACCGTGTGGGACGACCGACCGGCCCCGTCGCGCGCCCCCCTGGGTGCTCCGTTCGCCGGGGAGCTGCGGGCGCGAGGGTGGAACGTGCTCGGGCCGGAAGCGCCCCCCCCGCTTTCGAAGGCCGATCCGACCGTCCTGCTGGTCGCCTCGACTCCCCAGGCCTGGAAGGGCACCGCATCGCTCACCGCCGCCGGACGCCGCGCCGTGGATGAGGCCCTGGCCGCCCACCCGGGCGCCTGGCCGGTCGTGTTCGGGCATCCCCGCCTGCTCGATGAGCTCGGAGCCGGGGGGCGTGGGATGGTCGCGTGGGCCGCGGAGGAAGTGATGGAGCGGGCGGCCGCCATCCGACTGGATGCGGAGCTTCGACGGGCCGAGAGCGGAGGATCGGGAGCTTTCTTCGCGTGATCGCGCTCGACTGGTGGATCGTCGGGCTGTACATGGCGGGCACGCTCGCGCTCGGTGTCTGGCTGGCGCGGAGGGCCAGCGGCGGACTGGTGGACTTCTTCGTCAGCGGCCGATCGCTGCCCTGGTGGCTCGCCGGCACGTCGATGGCGGCAACCACCTTCAGCGTCGACACCCCCCTCTACGTGACCGGTCTGGTCGCCCGCCGCGGGATCGCCGGAAACTGGGAGTGGTGGGCGTTCGCCCTCTCGCACCTGCTCCTCATCTATCTCTTCGCCCGGCTGTGGCGCCGGGCCGAGGTCGTCACGGATGCGGAGCTCACCGAGATCCGCTACGGCGGACGGCCGGCGGCGGTGCTCCGGGGCAGCCGGGCCTTTCTGTTCGCCGTGCCGATCAACTGCATCGCGATCGGCTACGTGATGCTCGCCATGCGCAAGGTGATGGAGGCGTTCGACCTGCTGGGCACCCTCCCCGCATGGCTGCCCGGCGACGAGCGACTCTGGATCGTGGTGGCGCTCTCGGTGTTCGTGATGATCTACGCCGGGATCTCGGGCCTCTGGGGAGTCGTCGCGACCGATTTCTTCCAGTTCGGTCTCGCGATGCTGGGCGCCCTGCTCGTGGCCGGATTCGCGATCGGCGATATCGGAGGCCTGGCCGCGCTGAAGGAGGGCGTGATCGCCGCAGGACGGGAGGACGCGCTGCGACTCGTGCCTCGTCCAGGATCGCCGGATCTGCCGATGGGCACCTTCCTCGCGTACCTCGGGATCCAGTGGTGGGCCTGGCGTCGGTCGGACGGAGGCGGAGAGTTCGTGCAACGGATGTCGGCCTGCCGGACGGAGCGGGACGCCGAGGGCGCCGCCTGGCTCTTCAACCTGCTGCACTACGTGGTGCGGGCCTGGCCCTGGATCCTGACCGCGCTGGCCGCCCTCGTCATCTTCCCGGATCTGGAAGACCCCGAAAAAGGCTACCCCCTCCTGATGATCCGCTACCTGCCGGCCGGGGTGCTGGGGATCGTGATGGCGTCGTTCGTGGCGGCGTTCATGTCCACGGTGTCGACGCAGATCAACTGGGGCGCCAGCTACATCGTCAACGACCTCTATGCTCGCTTCCTGCGACCCGATGCCAGTCAGCGTCAGCTGGTCGCTCTCGGCCGGCTCGCCTCGGTGTTCATCGTCGTCGCCGGCGGAGTGGCCGCTTTCGTCGCTGACGACATCGGAACCGTGTTCCGGTTCATGATCGCGATCGGCACCGGACCGGGCGCCGTACTGATCCTTCGCTGGTTCTGGTGGCGGGTGAACGCCTGGGCCGAACTGGCCTCGATGCTGGCCGGTTTCGCGATCGCGCTGCTCACCTATCTTCCGCTCTGGAGCGGGATGGGCTTCGGACTCAGGCTGACGGTGACCGCGTTCGGGGCGGCCGCGGTCTGGCTTCCGGTCATGTGGCTCACCCCGCCCGAGAAGGACGAGACCCTGGATCGCTTCTACCGGCGCGTACGCCCCGGCGGACCCGGATGGAAGGCATCCCGGACCCGCACCGGCCTGGCACCGGATGCGCCGCTGCGCCGCGATCTGGCGCGAACGCTGTTCGCGGCCCTGCTGCTGTTCGGGGCGATGTTCGCGCTCGGCGGCGCGCTGCTGCTCGAGCCGGTCACGGCCGCGAGCTCGGCAGCGGTCGCGATCGTCGGTCTGATCGGCCTCGCCCGGCTTCGACCGAAGAACGACCTCTCAATCGGACCGTGAACGCATGACCCGAATTCGCCGCTTCGAGACTCGCGCCGCAACCGGCACGAACATCCGCGCTCGGTTCTCCGGCGTCCCGTGGCTCTCCGCGGCGGCGCTGCTGCCGCTCATCCTCGCCGGGTGTGCCTCGTCGGGGGATCCGGGGCCACTGCCCCCCGGTGTGATCCGCAGCTCGCTGCCGCCGGTACCCTCCGTGACCGGGCCGCTCTCGGTCTACGTCGAGTACCCGGACTCCCTGCAGCGGATCACGGCGCGCGACTCGAACTTCGTGTTCGGTACGGTCGGGACCGGTGACGCCACCCTGATCATCGACGGAGAGTTCGTCGAGGTCGAGCCGAACGGCGCGTTCCTCGCCTGGCTTCCGGTCCCATCGGCATCGCACGGCGACACCGCGGAGTACCGTCTCGTCGCGAGACGCGGCGCGGAGACCGACTCCCTCGTGCACCCGATCCTCGTACCGGCGGATGCCGTTTCGCCGTGGGAGGAAGGGACGCTGCTGGACCCGGCACCGCTCGGCGTTCGCGCCGAGCGCTGGGCCTGGCCGGACGAGCCGTTGAGCCTGGAAGTCCGGGCCAACCCCGGGGCCGAAGTCGAGCTCATCGCCGGCCGAACCACGATTCCGCTGCCGCCCGGCAGCGGCGATGTGCGGGTGCTCACCCTGTCCGCGGAGCAGCTCTATCGGACCGCCTGTGTGCCCGAGGACTGCAACTGGTCCGAGGAAGCCGACTCGCTGCGGCTCGAGGTGCGAGCCCGCATGGGCGAGGATGAGCAGGACGAGCCGCTCATCCTGCCGTTGCGGATCCTCGATCCGATCCATCCGCCCGTGGTCCGGCTGCGGGACGTTCCGGACGAGATCAACGGCAACGATGGAATGGTCGCGGCGCGTCCGGCCGCATTCGGTCCCTATCGGTGGCGGTTTCCCGATGGGACTCGCGCGATCGTGGATCTGCGGGTCGGTGACCGGATCCGTCTGCGAATCGCTCCGGAGCTTCACGCCTGGGTCACGATGGAAGACGTGGAGCTGCTTCCGGGAGGGACGGCGGTGCCGCGCTCCGCCGTGGGTGACCTCCGCTTCGAACCGAGCGGGGACCGCGTCACGCTGAACCTGCCGCTCGCGGCCGCGCTTCCGCTCGAGGTGACACAGCCCGACCCGCGAACCCTCGAGATCGTACTGTTCGGGGCGACCGCGGTCACCAACCGCATCTCGCTCGGACCTTCACCCCGCGTGATCGACTCGGTCGAGTGGTCCCAGCTCCCCGGGGCGAGGATGCGGCTGCGCGTCCACTTCAGAGGTCCGGTATGGGGCTGGCGTGCCGGATACGACGAGAGGGCAGGCGGTCGTGCCACGCTGCGCCTTGAGCTGCGGGGGGCGCCCGCGATCGATCCGGACCGGCCCCTGGCGGGCCGACGAGTCGCCATCGACCCCGGGCACCCGGGAGCCGGTGCGACGGGGCCCACCGGCTACTACGAAGGGGACGCGAATCTCGCGATCGGCCGGATCCTTCAGCGTATCCTCGCCGACCGCGGTGCGGAGCCGATCCTGATCCGGAACGACCGGGAGCAGATGGGACTCTACGAACGCACCACAGCCGCAGAGGACGCCGACGCCGAGATCTTCGTGTCGATCCACAACAATGCTCTGCCGGATGGAGTGCGGCCGTTCGGGCGCGAGGGGACGAGCACCTACTACTTCCACCCGCAGGCGGCGGGCCTCGCAGCGGCGATCCAGGAAGGGATGCTGGAGACGATGCGGCTGCGCGACCTGGGCGTGTTCTGGGGCGATCTCGCGGTGTGCCGGATGTCGTGGATGCCGAGCGTGCTCACCGAGGGCGCGTTCATGATGATGCCGAAGCACGAGGCGGCGCTGAAGAACCCCGGGTTCCAGGAACTCTACGCGCGCGGCGTGGCCGATGGGATCGAGGCGTTCCTGGCCCGGATCGCGTTGGACGGAGGCGGAGAATGAATGCCGACGAGCTGCGCACGGCGTCCGGCCCCACCCTCGGCGAGGGCGCATGGGTCGCTCCCTCGGCCGACGTGATCGGCGACGTGACGATCGGCGCGCACGCCAGCATCTGGTACCAGTGCGTCCTCCGAGGCGACATCGCGCCCATCACGATCGGGACGGGGACCAACATCCAGGACCTGACGATGGTTCACGTGGACGTGGATCGCCCCTGCCGGATCGGAGCCGGCGTCGGAATCGGGCATCGCGCGATCATCCACGGGTGCGACGTGGAGGATGGCTGCCTGGTCGGAATGGGCGCCGTGATCCTGTCGAACGCGGTGATCGGAGCCGGGTCCGTGGTCGCGGCGGGAGCGCTCGTCACGGAAGGCAGTCGGATCCCGCCGGGGAGCCTCGTGGTGGGGGTGCCGGGGAGAGTCGTCAGGTCCGTGGATGACGAGCTCCGGGCCCGGATCCGGATGACCGTGGACCACTACCGGGCCCTCAAGGAACTGCACGCGGAAGGTCGCTGGCTGCCCCCGGGCTGACCCCGGTTTCGGCCTGAAAATTCGCACCTTTCCGGCCCAGTGTAACAAGCCGAAATCGGCCCTTGCACCCCATATGTAGGGGGGTTACACTTCGTGCACCCCAAGATATTGGGGTGTGCGCGAACAGTCCCCGAGGCTGTTCGAGGTCGGCCGAGCTTGTCCCGCCCGGTCCGCAGTACAATGCCTTATTTCAGCGTCGAGACGTGACTTCGGGGTGCGCGTCACCCCCGGGGCGGTCGTCGCCATGCGGGGCGGGAACGGGTCGGCAGGCAGAGCGGGAAAGTCCGGTCGTCGGGACCGGTGAAGATAGAAGAACGGAAGCGTCAGCAGAACGGCCACGACAGGAAAAGCAGCGAGGACACACCGATGCACGTACCCGACACGACAGTCGCCCCGAGGACCGCCACCGCGCCGGACCATCTCGAATCCACACCCGCAGATCTTCCGGAGCCCCGGCTGTCGGAGAACGCCCGCACGGTGCTGGCGAAGCGCTACCTGAAGAAGGATGACAACCTCGAACCGAACGAGACGCCCCACGACATGTTCTGGCGAGTCGCGCGCGTGATCGCCGAAGTCGACGCCCGATACGGAGCGAGTCCGGAGCGCGTGGAACAGGTCGCCCGGACCTTCTACGGGATCATGGCGAACGGCGAGTTCGAGCCGAACAGTCCGACTCTGATGAATGCGGGCCGTCCCCTGGGACAGCTGTCGGCCTGCTTCGTGCTGCCCGTGCCGGACAGCCTCGAGGGCATCTACGAGACGCTGCGGGACATGGCGCTGATTCACCAGTCGGGAGGCGGTACCGGCTTCGGATTCAGCCGACTGCGGCCCGCCGGCGACGTGGTGAAGTCCACGATGGGCGTGGCCAGCGGACCCGTGTCGTTCATGGAGGTATACGACGCCTCCACCGAGGCGGTGAAGCAGGGCGGCACGCGTCGCGGCGCCAACATGGGGATCCTCCGGGTCGATCATCCGGACGTGCTGGAGTTCATCGACTGCAAGGAGGAAGGGCACAAGATCACCAACTTCAACATCTCCGTCGCGGTCACGGACGACTTCATGAACGCCGTGCAGCGGGGCGAGAGCTACGCGCTTCGGAACCCGCGGGGCGGCGAGCCGGTCGGGGAGCTGGACGCGCGCGAAGTGTTCGAGAAAATCGTCTACGGGGCGTGGCGGAACGGCGAGCCCGGCGTCTACTTCATCGACGAGGCGAACCGCTACAACCCGGTGCCGCGGCTCGGGTCCTACGAGGCGACCAACCCCTGCGGCGAGCAGCCGCTGCTGCCCTACGACGTGTGCAACCTGGGGTCCGTGAACGTCGGCCTGTTCGTCCAGGACGGCCGGATCGACTGGGACAGCCTGCGGACGGCGGTGCATCGGGCCACGCATTTCCTCGACAACGTGATCGACGCCAACCAGTACCCGCTGCCGCAGATCGACGAGCTGTCGAAGAACATCCGCCGCATCGGTCTCGGCGTGATGGGCTGGGCCGACATGCTGGTCAAGCTCGGCGAGCCGTACGGTTCGGCCCGCTCCATCGAGCTCGGTCGGGAGCTGATGCGTTTCGTCGATGAGGAGGCGAAGGTCGAGTCCGAGCGTCTGGCCCGCGAGCGGGGGGTGTTCCCCGAGTGGGAACGCTCGATCTGGGGCCCGGACGACAGTTGCGCGCGGGACGAGACGGAGGCCCGGATCCGTCCGATGCGGCGGCTGCGGAACTGCAACGTGACGACGGTGGCTCCTACGGGGACGATCTCGATCATCGCCGGCTGCTCCAGCGGCATCGAGCCGCTGTTCGCGGTCGCGTTCATGCGCAACCAGGCCGGCGTGCTGATGCCGGATGTGAATCCCGAGTTCGTCAGGGTAGCGAAGGAGGGCGGCTGGTATTCCGAAGAGCTGATGCGCCGCATCGCCGACGAGGGGCACATCCACTTCGACGAGGTGCCCGACGAGGTGCAGGCGGCGTTCGTCACGGCGCACGACGTGACTCCCGAGCAGCACATCCGGATGCAGGCCGCCTTCCAGCAGTACACGGACTCGGCGATCTCGAAGACCTGCAACTTCCCGAACGCGGCGACGGTCGATGACGTGCGGAGGATCTTCGAGCTCGCCCACGAGCTGAACTGCAAGGGCGTGACCGTCTACCGCGACGGCTCGCGGGAGGCGCAGGTACTGTCCACCGGCAAGACCGCGCGCAAGGTGGCGGCTGAAGCGGCCGCGCGGGGCGTGCATGCTTCCCCGGGAACGGGCCTCGTGGACCCGGAGACGGTCGCCGCGTTCGAGAAGCTGGACAACACCGAGCTGGCGGCCGAACTGGCCGGCGCCCTGGCCCGCGTGGAGGAGCTGGAGGGAGAGCTGGAGGAGCAGGGCGAGACCATCGCGGCGCTCGAGGGCGGGTTCATGAAGCAGCCCGGCATGCGGAAGCGCCCGGCCATCCTCAAGGGCGTGACGCGCAAGATCGACTCTCCGCTCGGCGACATGTACGTGACGATCAACGAGGACGAGGAGGGCCGTCCGTTCGAGGTGTTCGTGGCGCTCGGCAAGGCGGGTGGACCGGCGATGGCCGATGCCGAGGCGATCGGCCGCCTGATCAGCCTCGCGCTGCGCAGTGGGATCTCACTGCGTTCGGTCCACAAGCAGCTGCGCGGAATCTCGTCGGACCGGGCCGTAGGCTTCGGTGCCAACAAGGTGCTGTCGAGTCCGGACGCGATCGCGCAGGTGGTGGAGCGCTACCTGGAAGAGAAGGAAGGCATCCAGCAGTCGCTGCCGATCCCGGAGGTCGGGGCGGCCAAGCAGACGAACGGCGGGACCCAGACTGCGGAGAAGCCGATCATCCACCGGTTCGAGGCCCAGGCCGCGATCCAGTTCATCGGTACCTGCCCGGACTGCGGCTCGAGCCTCGAGTTCGCCGAGGGGTGCATGAAGTGTCACGCCTGCGGCTACAGCGAATGCGGCTGATCTCCGGATCGACCGGGCGGTAGCGGGCCCGGCGGTGTGCTCCTCCTGGACGCGCCGCCGGACAACATGGCAGGTGGGACAGCGACAGCCCGGCCCCAGTGGCCGGGCTTCGCATTTCCCGGAGCCGTTCCCGGCCTTCTCGCCCCATGAATCGCGATGCGTTAGCCTTTCCATTCAACTCCAACGGCAGGGAGCCATGAAGCAGGTCCTCGTTCTCGGGGCCGGACGAAGTGCCCCGTTCCTCGTGCACCGCCTGCTCGAGATGGCGGTCGAATCGAACTGGTTCGTCACGGTCGCAGACCTGGACCCGACGGCGGCCGAGTCGCTGATCGCGGGCCACCCGCGGGGTGCCGCGATCCGGTTCGACGTCAACGATGCGGCGATGCGGGACGCGCGGATCTCCCAGGCCGACGTCGTGATCAACATGCTGGCGCCGGCCTTTCAGCATCTCGTGGCGTGGGATTGCCTGTCGCACGGGACGCACATGCTGTCGGTCTCGTACCGGGACGAGGCAGTCCGGGCCCTGGACTCCGACGCGCAGCGACGGGGAGTCCTCATCCTCAGCGAGCTGGGCCTCGATCCCGGCATCGATCACATGTCCGCCATGTCCCTGCTGGATCGGATCCGCGACACTGGCGGAAGCGTGCGCGCGTTCCGCTCCTACGGGTCCGGCGTGCCGGCGCCCGGCCAGGAAGTGAACCCGCTGGGCTACTGGGTGACCTGGAATCCCCGCAACGTGGTCATGGCCGGAGCCGAGGGCGCCCAGTACATGGAGGATGGGCAGATCAAGCTCGTTCCCCATCACCGCCTGTTCCGCCAGACGTGGCCGGTGCAGGTGGAAGGGGTCGGGGAGATGATCGCCTACCCGAACCGCGATTCCGTGGCGTACGGCGCCCTGTTCGGGCTGGACGATGCGGAGACGATCCTGCGGGCCACGATGCGGTGGCCGGACTGGTGCCAGACCTGGGACGCGGTTGTCCGGATCGGACTTCCGAACGAGAGCCTGCGGATCCCGGACCTGGCCGAGCGGTCGCCGGTGGAGGTGCTCGAGATGTTCCTGCCGGGCAACGGCCGGGCGTCGTCCGGCGGAGTGTCCGGAGTCGAGGCGAGGGTTGCCGCGCTGCTGGGACTTCCCGTCCAGGGAAAGGTGATGACGAATCTCCGCTGGCTCGGCCTGTTTTCCGAATCGCGGCTGGGGTGCGAGGGTCGGACCCCGGCCGAGATGATGATCCACCTGCTGCGCTCACGCATCTCGATTCCCCCGGGCGGCCGGGACATGGTCGTGCTCCTGCACCAGCTCGACGTCGTGGGGCCCGACGGCAGCGAGGAGCGGGTGACCTCCACGCTGGTGGCGGAGGGAGACGCAGGGTTCACGGCGATGGCGAGGACCGTGGGGCTCCCGACCGCACTGTCGGCCAGGCTGCTGCTGAACGGGGAGCTGACGCTGACGGGGAGCCTGATCCCGACCCACCCGGCCGTGTACCGACCCGTGCTGGAGGCGCTCGAGTCGGAAGGGCTGGCGTTCTCGGAAACGCGGCTGCCGCTCACACCCGCGGGGGTGGGCCGGTGAGCGAGCTGGGCCGGTTCGGCATTGTCGGCACGAGCCGCAAGGAGAACGAGCGTCGCATCCCCGTGCACCCCGCCCACTTCGACCGGATCCCCGGCGCCGTGGCGCGGCGGCTGGTGTTCGAGCGCGGCTACGGAGAGCCCTTCGGGGTCCCGGATGCGACCCTGGAGCGTCGCTTCGCAGGTGTGGCGGAGCGGGCGGAACTTCTCGGTGACTGCGACGGCGTGCTGCTGCCGAAACCGGTGCCCGACGACCTGCGGGAACTGCGTGAGGGCGCCGTCCTGTGGGGCTGGCCGCATTGCGTTCAGCAGCGCGAGATCACGGACCTGGCCGTCGAGCGGGACCACACCCTGCTCGCGTTCGAGGCCATGTATCTGTGGTCCGACGGCGCGCGCGGCATGCACCTGTTCTACCGGAACAACGAGCTGGCCGGCTACTGCGCCGTGCTCCACGCGCTGTCCCTGCGGGGGGAAACCGGGCACTTCGGACGTCCGCTGAGGGCGACCGTGGTGAGCTTCGGTTCCGTGAGTCGCGGCGCGATCCGGGCACTGCAGGGCCTGGGGATTCACGACTTCGAGGTATATACTCTGCGACCTCCCTGGGCGGTGCGCGACCGGATGGCGGGCGGACTGTTCGGTCGCATGGTGCGCGATCCGGAGGGCCTGGCGCACGTACTGGAGCCGGACGGTACCCCCCGTGAGATGGTGGAAGCGTTCTCGGATGCCGACGTGATCGTCAACGGAATTCTGCAGGACACGGATGCCCCGGTCATGTTCATGGCGCCGGGGGAAGAGAAGCGGTTGCGCCCGGGATCGCTGATCGTGGACGTAAGCTGCGACCGGGGCATGGGATTCCCGTTCGCTCGCCCCACCTCCTTCGACGATCCGACTTTCGACGTCGGGTCCGCCATGTACTACGCCGTCGATCACACCCCGAGCTGGCTGTGGCGCAGCGCGAGCTGGGAGCTCTCGGACGTGATCGTGGCGTATCTCGGCCGGGTGCTGTCCGGTCCCGAGGCGTGGGACGAAGACGAGACCCTGCGTCGGGCCATCGAGGTGCGCGACGGCGAGATCCGCAATCCGAAAATCCTCAGCTTCCGGGCGCGAGAGGAGCGTGCCTGACCCGGTTGCCTTCCCGGGTCGGCCGGGTCAGCCCTGGCCCAGGTACCGTTCGGGGATCGGCAGGCCGGGGGTCTCCGCCTGCCAGTAAACCTGCAGGACCCACCAGCGCTCGCCGTCGTACATGAGCTGGAAGCTGTTGATGCCGCGCATGAAGTGCGTGCCCGCCTTCATCTCATCCGCCGTGCGGTACGATTCGTAGGTGCTGAACACGTGCGCGATGTCGCCGAACCGCTCCTCGATCCGGTGGGCTTCCGTCTCGAAGAAGCCGTTGGCCTCGAGCTGTCCTCCCGCCGTCGCGATGTACTCCTCCGGGCTCCACACGAGGTAGCGAGTCGAGCCGTCCGAAGCCCGACCCGCGGGCACCAGCCGGGCCTCCGGCAGAAACAGCGACCGGAAGCGGTCCCAGTCCCGCGCCTCTCCGGCCGGTCCCGAAATCACGTCGTACACGGTGGCGAGGATGGCGTCGATGGACTCCACGTCCTCCGCGCGAGCCGGCGGAACCCCGGCATCGGCGGGGGAACGGGCCTGGTCCTGAGCCCATGCCGGTCCGGCGCTCACGAGCAGGGCGGCCGCGGCCATGAATAATCGGTTCATCATCTCCACTCCTGGTCGGGGAAAGCAGCCTCGCTCCAATCAAACCCCCGAATTCCCGCAAACGTTGGGGGAACTCACGGCCTCGGCACCCGGTACCCGATCGCATGAGCGCACGCGAGGGCAACCCGATCCGCGGTCGGTTCAACGCCTGGTTCCTGGCGAAAGCGGAGCCCGGCATGCACCGGGAGTACGGCGAGACGAAGCGCCGCCTGTTCGGCGACATCCCGGACACCCTGGTGGAGCTCGGTCCGGGATCGGGGGCGAATTTCCGCTACTATCCCCGAGGCACGCGCGTGATCGCGGTCGAACCGAACCCGATGATGCTGGACCGCATGCACTCGCAGGCCGAGCGGCACGAGATCCGGATCGATCTGCGTCACGCCGGCGCCGAGGGCATGGAGGTGGAGAGCGAGAGCGTCGATCTCGTCGTTTCGACCCTCGTCCTGTGCAGCGTGGTGGATCCCGATCGGGTGGTGGCCGAGGTGAAGCGGGTGCTGCGGCCCGGCGGCCGCTTCGCGTTTCTGGAGCACGTCGCCGCGCCGCCGGGGACCTCGAAACGCAAGCTGCAGGACACGATCCATCGCCCCTGGCACTGGCTCGGCGAGGGGTGCAACCTGAGCCGGGACACTGCCGGGACGCTGAGCCGCGCCGGTTTCGCGTCGCTGCAGATCGAGCGCTTCGAGTCGGGGTGGTCGTGGGCGCCCTGGGCTCCCCACATCGCGGGCATCGCGATCCGCTGAGGAAAGACATGCACACGGCCCGACGCACCGAGCAGTTCACCGAATCGGTCATCCGCGAGATGACCCGGGTCGCGGATGAATGCGGCGCCATCAATCTCGCACAGGGCTTCCCCGATTTTCCGGCGCCCGACGTCATCAAGGAAGCGGCGATCCGGGCGATCCGGGACGACGTGAATCAGTACGCCGTGACCTGGGGAGCTCCACGCCTGCGCCGGGCCGTCGCCGCCAGTTACGACCGCTGGTACGGGATGTCGGTGGACCCGGAGCGGGAGGTGACGGTCACCTGCGGAGCGACGGAAGCGATGGCTTCGGTGCTGCTCGCGCTCGTCGATCCGGGCGACGAGGTGATCATCCTCGAACCGTTCTACGAGAACTATGGTCCGGATGCGGTGCTGTGCGGCGCGAAGCCCGTGTTCGTGCGGGTCGAGCCGGGGGCGGGAATCGATCTGGACCGGCTCGCTGCGGGTTTTTCCCGGGCGACCCGCGCCATCGTCCTGAACACCCCCAACAACCCGACCGGTCACGTGCTCACCCGCAGGGAACTGGAGACGATCGCCGAGCTGTGCCGGCGGCACGACGCCTGGGCGGTCACCGACGAGATCTACGAGCACATCCTGTATGACGGCATCCACACCCCGATGGCCACGATTCCCGGCATGCGGGATCGCACGGTGACGGTGAGCGGCGCGTCGAAAACGTTCAGCGTCACGGGCTGGCGGGTGGGGACGATCGTCGCCCCGGAGGCAGCGACGGGCGCGATCCGGAAAGTGCACGACTTCCTGACCGTCGGCGCCCCGGCTCCGCTCCAGGAGGCCGTCGCCGCCGCGCTGGAGACCCTCGGAAACGCTTATTACCGGGACCTGTCGGCCGCCTACCGGGCACGGAGGGACCTGCTCGTGGCGGCGCTCCGCGCGGCCGGCTTCCGCTGCGAGGCGCCGGCTGGCGCCTACTACGTGCTCGCGGACTTCTCGGGGCTGTCCGACGAGGACGACCGTACCTTCTCGCTTCGGCTGGCCCGGGAGGCCGGCGTGGCGCCCGTACCCGGCTCGAGCTTCTACGCACAGCCGTCGGACGGACGGCGGCAGGTGCGATTCGCCTTCTGCAAGTCCGATCCCCTGCTGACCGAGGCCGGCCGGAGGCTGACCTCCCTTACTGCTTGACCCCAATATGTAGTGGGGATATATTCTGCCCGGTACAACATGTTGCGGTTCGCGGGGAAAAGCGGACCGTTCCCCGGGGATACCGGTGGACAAGCGGCGACCTGCCGTGGAAAACCGGCCCCCCCCGAGTTCCCGGGGCGAGTAGTTGACAGTGTGTTGAGCGGCTCCTTCAACATCGGGCGTGGCACACAGGTGGACCGGAGAGTCCGCAGGGTCGCGCGACTGCCAGTGTTTCGAACACGGTGAGGAACCGATGACCGAATCGATGGGCAGTGCGAACGCGTTTCATGCGCTGGCCCCGGGCCGGACCGGACACGCGGTGCGGAGGCCGGCGATCACGGATCGCTGGATCCGGACCGCGACCGTGGCGAACCGGATCGCGTTCGAACAGGAGATGAAGCGGGAGCGGCGGTCGGGCATCGACTCGCGGCTCAAGCGGTTCGTCAAGCAGGGACGCGCCCGTCAGGCGTGAGCGGAGAGCACTAGCGAAGCGACACCGCAAACAGGATGACGCCGAAGGTCGGGACCGCGCCGACGGCGCGGATCGACCGACGGGCGCTCGAGGCCCCGGAGTGATCCGGGGCCTCGCTGCATCTATGGAACGTCCGGCCCGCGCCGCGTTAGTATCAGGCCGCGATGGCGGGCATGCCGCCATCCCCGTACCCACGTCAGGATGATCCAGCGCGATGGTCGACTCCGCGGACCCAGAAGTCGCCGGGCCCCACAGTTCAACTCGGGCTCTGCAGGCTCGCCGTTCAGCCGTCGTAGTACATGTCGGGGGCGTACCGGTCGGCGGTGATCACCCGGTCGTCGTCCAGTCGATGACCAACACCGACACGGCCGACGTCGTCGGCACGGTGGAGCAGGTGGCGCGCCTGGCGGAGGCGGGCAGCGAGCTGGTCCGGCTGACGGTGAACACACCGGCCGCCGCGCGAGCGGTGCCGGAGATTGCGGCCCGGCTCGCCGATGCCGGCGTGACCGTGCCGCTGATCGGCGATTTCCACTTCAACGGGCACATCCTGCTGCCGGGACACCCCGACTGCGCGGCGGCGCTCGCCAAGTACCGGATCAATCCCGGCAACGTGGGAGGGAAGACCTGGGATGCGAATTTCGCCCGCATCGTCGAGTGCGCGATCGAGCACGGAAAGCCGGTACGCATCGGGGTGAACTGGGGCTCGCTGGACCAGCAGCTTCTCGCATCGATGATGGACGAGAACGCGAAGCTGGCGGAGCCGCGCGACGGGCACGAGGTGATGATGGACGCGATGATCGAGAGCGCGATGCGGTCGGCCGCCGTCGCGGAGGAGATCGGTCTGCCGCACGACCGGATCATCCTGAGCGCCAAGGTCTCGGCGGTCCGAGACCTGGTGACCGTGTACCGACGCCTCGCGCCGCTCTCCGACTACCCGCTCCACCTCGGCCTCACCGAGGCGGGGATGGGCCGCAAGGGGATCGTGGCGAGCACCGCGGGACTCTCGATCCTGCTCGCCGAGGGGATCGGCGACACGATCCGGGTGTCACTCACACCGACGCCGGGCGGCGACCGGAGCGAAGAGGTGCGGGTCGCGCGACAGATTCTCCAGTCGCTCGGCCTCCGCAGCTTCGAGCCGCAGGTCACGGCCTGCCCCGGCTGCGGTCGAACGACCAGTACCTTCTTCCAGGAGATGGCGCAGGAGATCGAGACGTACCTGCAGGAGCGGATGCCCGAGTGGCGGGGCGCCTACCCGGGCGTCGAGACGCTGAACGTCGCCGTGATGGGCTGCGTGGTGAACGGGCCCGGCGAGTCGCGGCACGCGGACATCGGGATCTCGCTGCCCGGCAGCTTCGAGGCGCCCAGCGCCCCGGTGTACGTGGACGGCGGGCACCACTCCACGCTGCGCGGCGAGCGGATCGTGGCGGAGTTCATCGAGATCCTGGAGGCCTACGTGGTGAGACGGTTCGGGACGGAGGCCGTGCTGACGGACTGAGCGGCGGGGTCAGGCCGTCTCGAACCGTTCGACGCCGTCCTCCAGCCGTCGTTCCAGCTCGCCGATCACCGCCAGGTGACGCAGCATCGCGAACCGTTCGCGCAGGAACAGGACGAGCAGACCGCCGGAGGGCGTCCGCTCGCCGCCTGTAACCACGTCCCACGCCGTACCCGCGCCCGCCCGGACGGCGACCCGCGTCCGCTCCAGCTGCCGGAGCAGGCTCGCCTTCCGGTCCTCCAGAAACGGCGTGCCCGGTTGCACCGCCACCGTGTGGCTGGAGCAGACGATTTCCGGCGCGAGTGCAAGAGAGCGGTCCAGCGAGTCCAGGTAGAGTCCGAAGCTGTCCTCTTCCGGGTTCGAGATCCGCAGCGGCGACTTCCACTTGAGCAGGAACTGATCGGCCGACAGCAGCAGGCGGTCGGTCTCGTGGAACAGCATCAGGTGACCGGGAGCGTGCCCTTCCGCGAGCAGCCAGCGCCAGTCGTCGCAGCCGGGGACCGGTCCCGCGTCCCCGGACACGGCGTCGGACACGGGGGTCTCCGCGAACGGCGCCTCCCCGACCGGCTCGGACTCGGGAGCGAGCTCGCGCACGATCTGGTCCGGCACGCCCATCCGCCGGAGGGCCGCGCGGCCCCGGCTGGATGCGGGTTCGCGGTTCCGCATCTCGGCCAGCGCGTGCTCGTGGACCAGCAGACGGGATGGGGTCCAGCGAAGCAGCCCGCCGGAATGGTCGAGGTGCGTGTGCGTGAGCACGGCGCCGCGGGCCGACTCGGGCGCCAGTGACAGGGCCTCGAGTCCCGCCCGGAGCGCCGCCGTGGATTCGGGCATGTCGGCCCCGGTGTCCAGCAACCAGGGAGGGTGGCCGGCCGTCGCCTCCAGCACGAACACCGATGTTACGCCCGGCACGAACGGGTCGGGCAGCGGAATGCGGACGCAGTGCGGCGAGATCCGCTCGGGCGGCCCGCTCGGATCGAGCTTCTTCACCGCGCTATCGCCGCTTCACGTGGATCGGAGTCGCTTCCACGTCCCGCAGCTCCCGGACGGCGCCTGCGACCCGCTGGATCAGGGGCGTCGTGGCCAGCTCCCGATCCTCCAGCCGGGCCACGACCTCCAGGCCTCGTACCGAATTGGTGAGAAAGGCGCCGTCGCAGTCCAGCAGAACGTCGACGGTCCAGCGGCCCTCGATCGTTTCGACGCCGACCGCCTCCGCCGCCTGGAGGACCCGCTGCCGCATGATGCCGGGGTACAGCGGCAGCCCCTGCTCGGGCGTGAGCAGCCGGCGGTCCCGCTCGAAGAACAGGTTCGACGAAATGCCCTCCGTCAGGAATCCGCCATGCACCCGGATCGCCTCATCCACGCCCAGCCGCCCGGCCTGGCGCGCGGCCAGCACGTGGGGCAGGGCGCTGCAGCTCTTCACCTGCGGAATCGAGGGAAGCGGAACCGCGCCGTCGGAAAGCAGGCGCACCACGGGTCGGCGGGGATCCGGCAGGGAAAACAACTCGACCAGCGCGACCGACTCACGCTCCCGGCCGTACCCACGTGTCTGCCCGGCTGCACTCCACTGGCAGCGCAGCACGCCTTCGCCGTCCGTTCCCGCTCCGAGTCGGTCGGCGATCGCCACAAGCTGGTCCACGATCCTGGTCTCGTCCTCGAAGCCGGCCGGCGGCGCGAGCATCAGGAGATCCGCGCCGGCGAGCAGGCGGGCGGCGTGCGGGCGCGCATCCAGCAGCCGCCCCTTCTCGATCCGCATGCTGGCGAACAGACCGTCGCCGTAGTGAACGGCGCGATTCAGCTGTCGATACTCCGACTCCGGTTCGCTGGCGCGGCCCGCCAGCCAGATCCGTCTGGCGCCTGCGTTCATGTCTGTTCGCACCTGTCGAGTTCGGCCCGGGCGTGACAGCTTGTCGGACGCGAGTGACCGGAGAAACGATCTACACAGCGGACAGGAGACAGCTTTTCATGCCCCAGGCAATGCAGCGAATGACTCTGCTCGCCGCCACGCTCGTGGCGCTCGGAGCGCTCGGGTGCGCCAGCAGCCGGGAAGTCGTGGTCGGGACCGACCCGGGAGGATCGGGCGGCGCGTATCCCTCGGCGGCGGGGCCGACCGTGAACACGGCGAGTCTCCAGTCGGAGCTCTCCCGTCTGATCGTCTCCCAGAAGGCCTACTACGAGGAGAACGGGTACTACTCGGGGGATCTCGGCAGCCTCGATTTCACCCCCGGTTCGGGCGTGCGGATCGATATGCTGCAGGGGGACAGCGACGGCTTCTCGGCGATCGCCAGGTCCGGCGATGCGGAGTGCGCGGTATTCTCGGGCGACGTCCGGGCGCCCCGCGGGTACGTCAGCATCCCCGACAGGCCTGCCTGCCGGGGATGACACTCGCGCAGGTAGTGGATCCGCCAATGCTGTGAGGAACGTCCGGAACGGCCCGGAGGGGAGCGGCGCTCAGGTGCGCTGCTTCCGCCTCCGCGCGTTGCGGGCCAGCCGGCGCTGGGCCGCCTTCTGCTTCCTGCGTTTCGCCTCGCTGGGCTTCTCGTAGTGCCTCTTCCTGCGCATGTCCGCCAGGATTCCGGCCCGCTGCACTTTCCGGCGGAACTGCCGCAAGGCCTTCTCGAGATTCTGCCCGTCCGCGATCTGGATCTCCAAAACTCGCTCACCCCTTCGGTAACGCGACCTGCGCGGCGCTTCGTGCCCCGCGCGAATGCATACTTCCAAGCCCCTTAAACTACCGTCATCGGCACCGGTTGGACAAGTTCGCGGCGGTCAGCTATCGAAGCGGAAGCGAGGCGCCAGGCGGTCACGGACCTGCTCATCCAGTGTTCTGAATCCGGAACCGGAACCGGCCGAACCGCTGACGTCGCGCCCCACGGCAGGCCCGGATTCCGACTTCCGTCCCGAGCTCGCGGACCGTTCCCGGCTCCGGCCCCGGCTCCGATCACCGCGCCCGCCTCCGGCAGTCCGACGGGGGGCCTGCGTTTCAGGGGTTCCGGAATCGGGGCTCCGGGCTTCGGTTCCGATCGAGACCACGTTGCGCGCCCGCGGGCCCCGGTCGGCCCGCTCCACCTCGAGCTCGACCTCGGCCCCGTCCTTCAAGCTCCGGAACCCTTCCCCCTGGATGTCCGAGTGGTGAACGAATACCTCGTCACCATCCTCGAGCTTGATGAATCCCCAGCCCTTCTCGGTGTCGAACCACTTCACGTTGCCGCGCAGTCGTGCCATGTCGGTCCGGTTCCTCGCATGCGTGTCGCCCTGTCTGCCGGGGCCGACCGCCCGGGTCGGCCGGCCTTGAGATCGGGCCGGATTGTAGGTCGGGTGCGGCGAACTTACAAGGTGCGAGCGACGGTGCGACATTGCCCGAGCCTCGTTCCAGAAACTTGACCCACAACATATGGATGCGATAGGTTCCGCGAGCACCAGATCTTGTACTTTCGGCATCTGTACGGGATCGACGGCCGAGTAAGAGCGAAGAGGGTAGCGGGCGGCGCCCGGCGGGCGATCGAGGTGGTACCAGGGCCCGTCCATTGCGCTTCGCCGATCTGGCGAGGGCGCCGTTCCGCACCGGTTCGAATCCACGTCGGCCAGCCGATTTTCCCGTGTGCGGCGCCAGCCGCGCAAAATTTGCCCGGACCCCGTTCCGGGCGGTACGTTCGTGGACCGAACCCCACGGCCCCGGGGTTCCGTTCGGTCGCCTACCGGTGGGTAAGGAGTGGTGCTATGGCGGAGGCTATTCAGATCGCACGGGACGGGTCGTTCATGCTCGGAGAGCGATCCTACCAGATTCCCGATGTGTTCTCCCCCCGAGAGGTCTTCAGTTATCGACGTCTGCTCGAGCCGATCCCGGACATACCGGGTGGAACGAGCCTGAGCGGTGAGCAGCGCACCCGGCAGAAGGCCTATTTCTTCCGCCGCGCCGCGGCCTGCGTGATTCCTGGACTCGAGCCATCCGCCCTGGAGTCCCTTCCGTACGGGACGCTGCAGGCGATACACCGATGGATCGCTGCGCATCGACCGGAACTCTGCGACGATAACCGCCTCATCGCCTGAGCCCACGAAGGCCCGGCTCCCGCCGCTGACGGGGGCCCGGGCCGGCAGTGTCCGGGAATCCGCCCCCCGGGAAACCAACAACATCTGCGAGCACGGAAGACCGTGATGACCGAAAGCCCAGCGTTCCGGCGCGCCAAGATCCTGTGCACTCTCGGCCCCGCCAGCCGCGATCCCGAGACGTTCGCCAGCCTCGTGAAAGCGGGAATGGACGGTGTCCGGGTCAACTTCTCGCACAGCTCCCACGAGCATGCGGCGCAGGCCGTGGAGCTGGCGCGAGCCACCGCCGCGGAATATGACCGGCCCATTTCGGTGCTGGCCGACCTGCAGGGCCCGAAGATCCGGGTGGGCAACCTGGTCACGCCGATCCAGGTCGAAGCGGGGGACTACTACCTGGTCTACCCGGAGGAGGATCAGGTCCCGCAGCCGGAAGACGGGTACCACGTCATTCCGAGCACCTACCCGGACCTGGCGACGGACCTCGGGCCCGGAGACAGGGTGCTGTTCGATGACGGGCGGATCGAGCTGACGGTCAGCGAGATCCGGCCCGACGGGGTGCTGCTCGAGGCACTGGAGGGCGGGGTGCTGAGCTCCGGGAAGGGCATCAACCTGCCGGGTACGGAGGTCGGCGCTCCCAGCCTGACCGAGAAGGACCGGGAGGATGCGGAACGGGCCCTGGACCTGGGGGTGGACTACATCGCCCTGAGCTTCATCCGTCGGCAGGACGACATGGACGAGCTGCGGGCGCTGGTGCAGGGCCGGGCCCTGCTGATCGCCAAGATCGAGATGGCCCAGGCCCTGAGAAACCTGCACGGCATCCTGGCCAATGCCGACGGCGTGATGGTGGCGCGCGGCGATCTCGGGGTGGAACTGGACTTCGAAGAGGTCCCGCTGGTGCAGAAACGGATCCTCCGCCTCACCAGCGAGACGCCGAAACTGGGAATCACGGCCACGCAGATGCTGGAATCGATGATCGTCTCCTCGCGTCCGACCCGGGCCGAGGTGTCCGACGTGGCGAATGCGCTGCTCGACGGCACGGACACGGTCATGCTCTCGGCAGAGACGGCCGTCGGCGCCCACCCCGTCGATTCCGTGCGCACGATGGCCCGGATCATCCGGCGGATCGAACGGGAGCCGGTGACCGGAGCCGACGCGCCGGGCGCCCGATTCCGCGGCCTGGCCCCCGTGCACCACACCGTGAGCGGCGCGGTGGCCGGCGCGGCGGCCGAGGCCACGGAACGACTCGGTGCGCCGTTTCTCGTGACGTTCACGAACAGCGGCTTCACAGCGCGTCTGCAATCGGCCCAGCGGCTCGACGTACCGATTCTGGCCGTGACGGATCAGCTGCCTACCTGGAGCCAGCTCGCGCTGTTCTACGGCACCGTTCCGCTGCTCCTCGAGGGCGAGGCGAACTATGAGGCGATGTTGAGTCTCGCGCGCACCTTCGCCCTGGAGAACGGGCTCGGAGCCGAAGGGGACGCGTTCGTGGTCACGGCGGGGGTGCCGTTCCACGTGCCGGGCACCACCAACTACATGCGCATCGAGACTCTGTGAACCACCGTTGAGGGCACGGCAGTGAAGCTCCGGTTTCTCGGCACTGGCACCTCGTTCGGGGTCCCGGTCATCGGTTGCGGCTGCGCGGTGTGCCGATCTTCCGACCCGCGGAATCGGCGCACCCGGCACGGGGTGCTGCTCGAGGCCGGGAACCGCCGGCTGCTCGTCGACACGCCGCCCGAGCTCCGCCTGCAGCTGATCGCGGCGGACGTCGGGCAGGTGGACGCCGTGTTCCTGACGCATCCGCACGCCGACCATCTGCACGGCATCGACGACCTGCGGGCGTTCACCGGCCAGGACGGTCACACGATTCCCCTGTTCCTCGCCTCCGAGCACGAATCGGAAGTGAGGTCGCGATTCTCCTATTTCCTCGGTCCGCACCCGAGTACGCAACCCGGTACGGTGATCCCGGGCCTCGAGCCGATCCCGTTCCGGGACCGGGAGCGGATCGAGGCGGCGGGTTTCGACCTGCGGGTCATCGGCTTTCCGCACGGGGCGTTCACCAGTTTCGGCTTCCGCTGCGGTGACCTGTCGCTGATCGTGGACGCGAAGCGGGTGCCCGGCGACGCGTGGGAGCTGCTGGCCGGCAGTAAGGTCGTGGTGCTCAATGCCCTGTGGTACGGCTCGCCGCACCCCACCCACTTCAACGTCGAAGAAGCCCTGGAGGTGATCGAGAGGATCGCCCCCGAGCGGGCGATCCTGACCCACCTCACCCACCGCCTGGATCACGCGGAGCTCGAACGTTCGCTGCCGCCCGGCGTGGAACCCGCATACGACGGCCTGGAGTTATGTTTCTGATTGCCGGGTACCGGGGGTCCGTCTATATTCGCGCTCCCGAAAAAACGCCGAATCGCCAGAGGCCCGCTTGACACTAGACTCGATCCGCAACTTCTCCATCGTGGCGCATATCGACCATGGTAAGTCGACGCTCGCCGACCGCCTGCTGGAGCGCACGGGCGCCGTGGAGATGCGGAAGATGAAGGAACAGATCCTCGACTCGATGGACCTCGAGCGCGAGCGGGGGATCACGATCAAGTTGAATGCGATCCGGCTTCCGTATCGTGCGCGAGACGGGCGCGAATACGAGCTCAACCTGATCGACACGCCGGGACACGTGGACTTCACGTACGAAGTCAGCCGGAGTCTCGAGGCCTGCGAGGGCGCTCTGCTGGTCGTCGATGCGACACAGGGAATCGAAGCGCAGACGATCTCGAACCTGTTTCTCGCCATCAACGCCGGGCTCGAGATCATCCCGGTGATCAACAAGATCGATCTTCCCGCCGCCGAACCGGAGCGGCGCCGGGACGAAGTGTGCGATCTGATGGGGATCGATCCCGACGACGTCCTGTTCGCGTCGGCCAAGGAGGGCAAGGGGATCGAGGAGATCCTCGAGGCGATCGTGGCCCGGGTGCCCCCGCCCACCGGCGACCCGGGCGGGCCGCTGCGCGCCCTGATCTTCGATTCGATGTACGACAAGTACAGAGGCGCCGTGCCGTTCGTCCGCGTCGTGGACGGCGAGATCCGTCCGGGGCAGACGATCGGGTTCGGGAAGGCGAGTGCGGAGTACGAGGTCGACGAGGTGGGCTTTCTCCGGCTCGGTTTCCGGCCGACCGACGTTCTCGCCACCGGAGAAGTCGGATATCTGACCGCGCAGATCAAGAACATCTCCGACACGAAGGTCGGCGATACCATCGTCGACGCCGAGCACCGGACGACGGACCTGCTGCCGGGCTACCAGGAAGCGAAACCGGTGGTGTTCGCGGGGCTCTATCCGTCCGACTCGGACCAGTTCGAAGAGCTGCGGGACGCACTGGGAAGGCTTCAGCTGAACGATGCCAGCCTTCACTACGAGCCGGAAACCTCGCAGGCACTGGGCTTCGGTTTCCGGTGCGGATTCCTGGGTCTCCTGCACATGGAAATCGTCCAGGAGCGGCTGGAGAGGGAGGCGGACCTCGACCTGGTGACGACCATCCCCAACGTGGAGTACCAGGTCACGCTGACCAACGGGGACCTCGTCTCGGTCGAAAATCCGAGTCGTATGCCGGAACGGGGCGTGATCGAGGCGGTCGCGGAGCCGTTCGTGCGGATCCACATGGTCACTCCGGCGGAGTACATCGGGGGCATTCAGGGGCTGTGCCACGAACGGCGCGGCGAGTACGTCGGGCTTCACTATCTGGATTCGAACCGGGTGGAGATCCGCTACGACATGCCCCTGGCCGAGATCGTGCTCGACTTCTACGACCGGCTGAAGACCGTTTCGCGCGGCTACGCGGCGCTGGACTACGAGCTGGCCGGGTACAGGAAATCGGACCTGGTGAAGCTCGACATCCTGCTCAACGGGGACCCCGTGGATGCGCTGAGCGTGATCGTTCACCGTGAGCGGGCGTACGAGTACGGAAGGAAGGTGGCCCGCAAGCTGAGGGAGCTGATTCCGCGGCAGCAGTTCGAGGTCGCGATCCAGGCGGCGATCGGTCGGGACGTGATCGCGCGCGAGACGGTTCGCCCGCTGCGCAAGAACGTCACCGCCAAGTGCTACGGCGGCGACATCACGCGGAAGCGGAAGCTGCTGGAGAAGCAGAAGGAAGGGAAACGGAGGATGAAGCAGGTGGGATCGGTCGAGATCCCCCAGGAGGCGTTTCTCGCGGTGCTGCAGGTCGGAGAGTGAGAGACGCCGACGAGCCTCCGATCCAGCGTCTGGCGATCCGGGCGCCGAATCACCTCGGCGAGCTGGTGCTCGCCCTGCCGGCACTCCACGGAATCAGCGAACGCGAGCGCCGCGAGACGGGCACGGCGCCGATCGTGCAGGTGGTCTCCTGGCTGGTGCCGCTGCTCACGCTCGCGGATCTGGACGCACGGATCCTGCCTCTGTCGGACCGCAGGGACATCGCTGCCGCAGCGCGGGAGCTGCGCGGCTATGGCGCGCGGCGCGGCATTCTGCTCACGCCTTCGATCTCCTCGGCTCTCATTTTCCGCGCCGCGGGACTGGGCTCGCGCCGCGGGACCGGCGGCGGCGGGCGGGCCTGGCTGCTGACGGACGTGGTGGACCGTGACGACCTGCTGACCGACCATCGGGTAAAGGAATTTCTCTCCATCGCCGATCTGCCGGTACCCGAGGGCGAGCCCAGCCATCCGCGACTCGTCGAGCTGGACGGTGCGCGCACCGCGTGGGCCGATCGGAGGAAGGCGATGCGGATCCCGCAGGATGGTCGCCGGCAGGTTGCGCTGTTTCCCGGCGCCAACGGCGAAGCGAGGCGCTGGCCGTCCGAGAAGTACGCCGCCCTTGCCCGCTCGCTGGCCGGGCTCGGCTGCCGGGTGCTCGTGCTCGGTGGTCCGTCGGACCGCCCGATCACGGCGGAAGTCGTGGCCGCGGCGCGGACCGACGACGGCAGGCTGGACGAGAACGTGTTCGACCTCGGCGGACGGACATCGCTCGTGGAGTTGGCCGGGGCGCTCGAGGAGTGCCATCTTCTCGTTACGAACGACACCGGTCCGATGCACCTCGCAGCCGCGCTCGACCGCCCCATCGTCGCGCTCGAGGGACCGGCGGACGTCCGGCAGACGAGACCGCTCGCCAGTCGGGTCCGCCTGGTGGGACGGTTCGATCTTCCCTGCGTGCCGTGCGTGAAGAACGAGTGCCCGCGCAGCGGCAGCGGAACGATCCTGGAGTCGGCGGAGCGTGAATGCCTCCGGCTCGTAACGGTGGACGAGGTGCTCGAGGCCTCGGTCGCCAGCCTTGAGGAGGCGTCGACGTGAGCGACAGTCGGCATATCGTGGGAGTGGATCTGGGGGGCACCTCGATCAACGTCGGGGTGGTGCCCTTCGATGGAGGCCCGGTTCTCGGCATGCGTTCGGCGCCGACCCAGGCCGACAAGGGCCCGAAGTACGTGGTGGACCGGATCGTCGATCTGATCCGCGAGACGATGCGCGAAGCTCAGTCGGAGGGCGGGTTCTCCGACGAGGCGATCCTTGGCATCGGTCTGGGATCGCCGGGGCCGCTGGACCGCAGGACCGGAACCGTGATCGACACGCCGAACCTGGGGTGGCGCAACTTTCCCCTCCGGGACCTGATCTCCAACGCGGTCGGGCTGGAGGCCGAACTCGACAACGATGCCAACGCCGCGGCCCTCGGGGAATGGTGGCAGGGCGCGGGCAAAGACGTCGACACGCTGGTGGGCGTGACGCTCGGAACCGGCATCGGCGGCGGGATCGTGCTCGGCGGCAAGATCTTCCACGGGATCTCGGACGTCGCCGGCGAGGTCGGTCACATGACCATCGACTCCACCGGCCGCCGCTGCAACTGCGGCAACTACGGCTGCCTCGAGGCCTACGCATCCGGGCCCGCGATCGCCGCGCGAGCGATCGAGGGGCTGCAGTCCGGGGAGCCCAGCCTGCTGCCGTCGATGGTCGAGGGCGAGCTGGCACGCATCACCGCCGAGACCGTGTATGAGGCGATCGTCGCCGGCGACGACTACGCGAAGGAGGTCATGCGCGACACCGCCCGGTTCCTGGGCACAGGCATCGCGAACCTGATCAACATCCTGAACCCGGGCATGGTCGTGATCTCCGGGGGCGTGACGCGGGCCGGCGACCAGCTGCTCGAGCCGCTCAAGAAAGAGGTTCGCCGCCGGTCGTTCAGCCGTGCCTCGGACAGCTGCCGGATCGTGACGAGTGAGCTCGGCAGCATGGCCGGGGTGATCGGAGCTGCCTGCGTGTTCCGCCAGGAACGGTTCGGCGACGACTGAGATGCGGCGGCTCGGAGTCCTCGGCACCCTGGTGCTCGACACGATCCACCTTCCCGGTCCGGGCGAGGGGGCAGCTTCGGACCCGCTCACCGACTGGGGCGGGATCGCCTACACGCTGTCGGCGCTGGAGGCGGTCGCGCCGGATGGGTGGGAGGTGTTTCCGATCGTGAAGGTCGGGTCCGACCTGCGCGAGCGAGCGGACGATTTCTTCGCCGACCTGGAACGGGTTTCCTCCCGGGAGGGCATCGTTTCCGTCGTTGAGCCGAACAATCGGGTGGATCTCTACTACGGATCCGGGCCCCGCCGCTGCGAGAAACTCACCGGCGGCGTGCCGGGCTGGACCTGGCCGGAGCTCGGCCCCCTGGCCGACGACTGCGATGCGATGATCGTGAACTTCATTGCCGGCTGGGAGCTCGACCTCGAGACGGCACGGCGGCTGCGGGCCGCGCATCCGGGCCCGCTGTACGCGGACATCCACTCGCTTCTCCTCGCCGTGCGCGACGACGGAGTCCGGGTACTGCAGACGCTGCCGGAATGGGCGCAGTGGCGCGCCTGTTTCGACTTTCTCCAGATGAACGAGGAAGAGCTCACGGCGCTGGCCGGCGACTCCGGTGACCCGGAGGCGACCGCGCGCGAGACGGCGCGCAGCGGACCCCGGGCCCTGTTCGTAACCCGCGGTGCGACCGGAGCTTCCTGGTACGAGAGATCCGGAACCACCGGCCACGAGGCGCCCGAGGCGATTGCCCCCGGCTTCATCGACCCGACCGGTTGCGGTGATGTGTGGGGCGCAGCCTGCGCGGCCTCCCTGCTCGACGGATCGAATTCCGCCGAGGCCGCTCGCCGGGGCAACCGGCTGGCCGGGGCCGCGGTCCGTCACAGCGGCACGGGCGGACTGGCGGACGTCCTGCGCGCGGCGGCTCACGCCGGAGAGCCGGCGTGAGCCGCGTGATCGAAGTGCCGGAGGTGCTGGACCACGTCGGGTTCGAAGCGCTGGTCGCCACCCTCGCGGAGCTCCCGGACGAGCAGGGCCTGCGACTGCTGTTCAACGCCAAGCACGTCCGCTGGGTCTCGCCGTACGGCATCATCGGCCTGCTCGCGGCCGCCCAGGTCTCCAGGCAACGCACCGGACTCTCGCCCCGGATCGAGGCCCCTGACAGCCGGGAGGTGCGGAGCTACCTCGAACGGATGGACTTCTGGCCGGCCGCGCACCGGGTGTTCGACATCGAGGCGGGCGTCGCCCGTTCGCATGGAACGTCGGACGCCCTGCTGGAGATCACGTCCATCCGGTCTCATCACGACGTACATGCCGTCGTGGAGCGGGTCCGGGAGCGATCGGCTTCGATCCTGGAGAACCAGCTCCACTATCCGAAGCCGTCGGTGATTCAGTTCAGCGTCATGCTTTCCGAAGTGTGTCAGAACATCATCGAGCACGCGGATGGAGAAGGCTGGGTGTGCGCCCAGACCTACAACTATCGGCGTCGACTGGGACGGGATGTGTTGATGCTGGCCGTCATGGATGTAGGGGTCGGGTTCGAGGGCTCGCTGGCCTCCGAGCACGCACGTCGATTCGGAGAGTCCTGGTCGGCGGCGACCGCGCTCGAAGCCGCGCTGCTGTTCGGCGAGTCGCGGTTTCGTGACCCCGGGCGCGGGCAGGGCCTGCAGGCGATCCGCAAGCAGGTGGCGAAGTGGGACGGAATGCTGGCCATCCGGAGTGGCGACGCGCAGATCGCGCTGGTGCCCGACTGGGACGACTACCCTTCCATGCAGCGATCGCTGCCCTCCTTCCCGGGGGCGCAGATTCTGATCGTGATGCCGGCTCGTACGGAGGAGGGACGGTGAGCGGAGAGTCCTGTCCGGCGATCGCGGTCGCGAGCCTGTACCAGCGGAATCTGGTGACCCGACAGACGGGCCGTGCGGTGCGGGATGGCATCGAGAGGCTGATCTCAGACCGCGGCGAAGCGATCGCGGTGGTCGACTTCCGGGACGTGGCGGTCATCGACTTCAGCTGCGCCGACGAAGTCGTGGCCAAGCTCGTCATGGGGACGGAGGGAGACGACAGCCCGGAGGGGCCCCACTTCGTGCTGATCCGCGGCGTACACGAGCACCACCTGGATCCGGTGGAGGGCGCGCTGCGCCGTCGGGGACTGGCGGTCTCCGCCGAGCGGATCGGCGGCGAGCCGGTGCTGCTCGGCGAGGTGGAGCCCGAGGCCGTGATGGCCTGGCGGATGCTGTCCGACTGCGGCCGGATCCGGTCGGACGAGCTCGCCCGCCTCATGGGGGTCGAGCCCGATTCCTGCGACACGCTGCTGTGCGAGCTGCTGCGTCGGAGACTGGTTCGTCGCAGCGGGGACAGTTTCGAGTCGCTCTCGTTTTCGGCATCCGCCGCGCGGGAGGTCTCCGTGAGAGGGGCGCTCGTGGAAGAGGCGGATTCCGCTTCCGACCGCGATCAGGCGCCGCACGCGGGCGAATGACCCGCTCCGCAATCCGGCGCTCGATCGTCGTCGGATCCTGCGGCTTCCTCTGGCTGCTGGGACTCGCGCTGACCTGGATCTGGTTCGACCTTTCCCGATCCGCCTCCCAGCCCTCCGGCACCATCCAACTGGGCGGACTGACGTCCGACGTCCGGGTCCATGCCGACAGCTTCGGGATTCCGCACGTGTTCGCGGCCGACGAAGCCGACGCTCTCCGGGCCCTCGGCTACCTTCACGCCACCGACCGGCTGTGGCAGATGGAGCTGTTCCGTCGGATCGCGGCCGGCCGGCTCGCCGAGCTGTTCGGTGAACAGGGCGTGGCCACGGACCGCTTCGTCCGCACCCTGGGCACCTGGCGTGCCGCCGAAGGGGCGGCCGGGACGCTGTCCCCCGAGGAGAGAGCGAGAATCGAGGCCTACACGGCCGGAGTGAACGCCAGGCTTGCCGAGCGACCCGCCCTGGCACCCGAGTTCCGGCTGCTGCGCTTCCGGCCCGAGCCGTGGACCGTGACCTCGACGCTCGCGGTCGGGATGGTAATGAACCTCGATCTCGCCGTGTGGCACTCCGAGCTGTCGCGGTTCTGGGCCTCCCGGCACCTGGATTCGGCCCGTTTTCAGGCGCTGACCGCGGGGTATCCCGAATGGGGTCCGACCATTCTGGACGGCGACTGGGCGCCACCACCGCCGGGACCGGGGTACGCGGGCGGCGAGGCGGGTGAAGCGGTCCAGACGGTCCGACCGGCACCGGCGAGGCAGACCGGGGCGGCTGGCGCCGTTCCCCGTTCGAGGACCGGCGAGTCGCCATTCCGCG
>Ga0209536_100001957_pt1 | contig 33703 bp, 38 predicted proteins | sample DeeMarSeWOR28_12_FD_187461 | JGI IMG/M metagenome (GOLD analysis project Ga0209536, IMG submission 187461) | Marine sediment microbial communities from White Oak River estuary, North Carolina - WOR-2-8_12 (SPAdes) (version 2) | ecosystem: Environmental > Aquatic > Marine > Intertidal zone >...
ATGACTTTTCCTCAAATAGATCCGGTTTTATTCTCCATTGGTCCCCTGCAGGTCCGCTGGTATGGATTGATGTATGTTTTAGGGTTTGCCGCCTCCCTGCTTCTTGTCAAACACCAGATAAAAAAATTCGGGTTCAAGGAGCTTGATGTTCATTTTGAAAATCTCAACCTGGTCCTTATCATTTCACTGGTTCTGGGCGGCAGGCTGGGTTATGTGCTTTTTTATAATTTGCCGTATTACCTGGGCCACCCCACTGAAATCCTGGCTACCTGGCAGGGGGGCATGTCCTTTCATGGCGGCATGCTGGGCCTGGTTATTGGCGGTGTTATTTTCTGCAGGAAAAAAAGGCTGGATTTCTGGCGCGCGGCAGATTTTTACACGGTCACCATACCCATCGGCCTGGGACTAGGCCGTATCGGTAATTTCATTAACGGTGAGCTCTATGGCCGGGTGACCGATGTGCCATGGGGCATGGTTTTCCCCGGCGGCGGCCCTCTGCCGCGCCATCCCTCCCAGCTGTACGAGGCATTTCTGGAAGGGGGGGTGCTTTTCCTGGTCCTCTGGTTTCTCAAGGACAGGCAGGCCCCACCATCTTCGTGGACCCCGGGCAGCATGGTTGCACTTTTTCTTGTTCTCTATGGAGTTTTGCGGATCTTTGTGGAATTCTTCCGGGAGCCGGACGCTCACCTGGGGTTTGTTGCTGTCGGCATGACCATGGGACAGCTGCTCAGCAGCCTCATGATTGTAGCCGGTATTGTTATTTTTCTGATCAGGAAGAAACAGACAGCGTAAAATTGAGCCTTCAGCATAATCGTCATACGCTCTGACGATAGACACAGCTGTCTGCTGTCAGCAAACTTTTCCTGATCTTTTTCTTGAACCCTGTCCTCGTATATTTGTTCTACCTCAAAACAAGCCCTGCTAGCTTTTGGCCAAAATTTATACAGGAATGCTCATTCATCAAGCCCCAGTTTTTTGAGCTTGCGCCAGAGAGATACCCGGTCAATGCCAAGGTACTTTGCAGCCTCGGTCTTATTTTCCCCAACTTCTTTCAGGACCCACTGGATATAGGAGCGCTCCATTTCCTCCAACGAAGGATACTTGTCACCTTTTTTTCTGAAAGTCTGCAGGGCCGCACCGCGCAAATCGTCAGGCAGATGGATTTTTTCAATACTTTTACCGCGGGTTAGGGCTACCCCACGCTCAATTATATTCTCAAGCTCTCTGACATTCCCGGGAAAGTCATAGTGCATGAGGATATCCATGGCTTCTTCGCTGATTGATTCAACATCCTTGTGCATGAGAGTGCTATATTTTTTGAGAAAATAAAGAGACAGCAGCGGAATGTCATCTTTGCGAGCTGACAGGGGTGGAATTTCTATGGAAATAACGTTAATCCTGAAATAAAGGTCCTGCCGGAAATGACCAAGTTTAACCTCATCCTGCAGGTCGCGGTTCGTGGCGCAGACAAAACGGACATCCACTTTGATGGGCGCAACACCTCCCAGGCGCAGCAGTTCCTTTTCCTGAATTACCCGCAACAGTTTAACCTGCATGGGCAATGGCATTTCAGCAATTTCATCAAGAAAAAGGGTGCCGGCGTCGGCCATTTCAACGAGGCCTTTCTTGACGCTTTCCGCCCCTGTAAATGCCCCCTTTTCGTGACCAAAAAGCTCATTGGCCAGGAGTTCTTCTGTAAAGGCGCCGCAGTTGATTGACAACATCGGTCCTTTTCTTCGTACACTGTTGTGGTGGATGAGATTTGCAACTAACTCTTTTCCTGTGCCGGATTCCCCGGTGATGACAATATTGGTGTCGGTTCCTGCTACCTGTTTCACCATTTCCAGGATCTGCTTCATCAGGGAATTGGTAGTGATGATCTGTGGTTTGCCTTCAAATTGCTCCAGCTGTTCCCTGAGCTTTATGTTTTCTTTTTTAAGCTCTTTTTTCTCCAGAGCCTCCTTGACAACCTTCCTGACTTCGTCAAGCTTAAACGGTTTTGCTATATAATGGTAAGCACCTGCCTTCATGGCACTGATGGCAGAGTCCACCGTCGCATAACCGGTTATCATGATAACTTCGGTGCCCGGATGCAGTTGCCGCGACCTGGTCAGGATCTGCATGCCGTCAACTTTTTCCATCTTGAGATCTGTCAGAATAAGATCGAATTCCTGCTCATCCAGGAGGCTCAGGGCCCTGGGGCCGCTCTGGGTCCCTGTAACTTCATAGCCCTCTTTTTTTAAAACGTACGTCAGGTTGTTGAGCGCGATTTTTTCATCATCAACAACAAGTATTTTGGGCACCTCGTTCATGCTGATCCCTCCTTTGTAACAGGCCTGTCAGGGAGCCAAATGATAAAGGTTGTGCCCTGGCCCAGCCTGCTTTCTACCCGGATGGACCCACCATGCATTTCAACAATATCATGGACAATGAAAAGCCCCAGCCCTGAACCATGGCCCACATCCTTGGTCGTAAAAAAAGGGTCGAATATCTTGTCACGGATTTCCGCAGGTATTCCCGGCCCATTATCCTCGATCAGTATTTCCACTTCGCGTCTTCCCTTGTTTTTTTTGGAAATTTCGCGGCACGAAATCCAGATCTTGCCATTTTCACCAATAACGTCTATGGCATTTTTTATGAGGTTCAAAAAGACCTGCTGCATGCGCTGCTTGTCAACCGTGATTTTCAGATCTGCGGGGATATCCAGGTTTATTTCTACATTGCTCGGGGCCTGGCCCCGTATAAGGGTTATGGTCTTTTCAACCAATGTTTTCAGTGGCAGCTCCTGCCAGGCAAACTCGCTGATCCGGGAAAATTCCAGCAGGGTACGGACAATATCCCTGGCCCTGTCGGACTGCTCCAGGATCTGGGTGATCAACTCTTTTTTGAAATTTTCATCCAGCTCTTCCAGATCCTCTGCAAGGATCTGGACTGACGAGGACACATTGGACAGGGGGTTATTCAGTTCATGGGCTACACCTGAGAGCAGCGTTCCAAGCGAGGCAAGTTTTTCGGACTGCACCAGCTGTCTCTGGTGCATCCTCAGTTCCCTGGTCATACGGTTGAATGCCTCCAGGAGAGACCTTATTTCCTCGTCTTTTACCCCCACCGGGGCAAGCATGAAATCTCCACGTGAAATTCTTTTTGTATGGTCTTCCAGGGTTTTGAATGACTTGACAATGTCCCTGCCTAAAAGTGTGGCAAAAAATATACAGAGGAAAATGAAGAGCAGCACGGAGAAGAAAAGTACAAGCCCTGTTGTGCTGAGAAGTTTTTTAATTTTCTGGCGCTTACTTATTGAGCTCTGCTCAGCTATGTCTGTCAGCTTCTTCCCGATTGTCCTGATTGCATTTTCAATAATTAGGCGATCTTTGGCAGGGAGGGAGTTTTTCGATGCTAACATACTCATGCCATGGAGCTTTGTGATATTTTCTTTATATGCCTGTACTGAATTCCACAGGTCAGTATACACTTCCTTCCCCATGATAGGAGTTAACACTTCAGCATTATCAAGAAGGTGTTTGCCGAGTTCATTCAAAAATGCTGTGTTATCAAGGTAATCCTCTTCCTTGCCATAAAGAAAATAGTTCTTTTCAAAGCGGCGAACCTCCAGGGTCATATTGAGAAAATCATCTATTATTTCAAGTGTTTCTAGTTTGTAGCCAACCTCATGCACAATGCCGTAGGTCAAGCCTGCCATGGCGACAATACAGAGCAGAAGAAAATAGAAACCGAGGGTTATTTTCTGCCGGATACCTTTGGGGGCCATGTATACACTTCCTGTTCTGGGTTCGTTGCGAAAGCATCCATAATGGAGGGGAGCATTTTGTCAGCCAGATCGCAATAATCATCTAATAAAAATTATTCCTCAAGCTACACCCGAATGTTGCACATTGCAACAACATCTTTCAGTTTGTAACACAGGCTACAACACACTGAAATTAATACATTTTATTCTACGCAACAAACCAGGCGTTGCATTATGCAACACAGTGTTTTTAGGGCGCACATCTGTAACATGTTGAAATTGATGAATAAATAAAATTCTCAAAAGTGGCACGCAAAATGAAATAATAAAAGTACAGGCAGCGTGCCTGGAACTATTTATGAAAATTACGAAATAACGCGTAGAGGAAACAAAAATGAAAACAAAAATTACATGGTTTGACAGGATGATGGCTGCAGTGACCTTTGCTGAGGCGAATGAGCAGGATACCGGCGAAGGGTTTTTAAACAGCAGCGGGCGCAAGTCAGAGAGGAAACAAAAAAAGGCGGAATGCAATACCGTGCTTGGCACTGACCTGCATGGGGCTGAAGTGCATTCTTAATGAGTAATGGAGGCGGGCGTGTCTTTCTTTAAGAACGGAAAGGAAAAATTTCAGCAGGCAATGGCTGCTGCAGCTTTTGCCGAGGTCGGTGAGTTTGATACTGCGCAGGAGATTGCCGGCAAGAACAAGAATGCCCATAAGAGGGTGCTGATTGTCCTGGAGGGCGATGAACTGGGCATACGGATTTTGAACTATGCCCTGGACCTCTGCAAAAGACTCGGTGGGCAGCTTGAGATTCTGCACAAGCAGGGGCCCAAGCATGTGGATATTACTGAAACAGAACTATGGCAGGAATTCACCAAGAAGGGGGGGCAGGTAGCTTGTAATTCACTGGGGTCGAATGAAAGCCTGGATGACAAACTGACCGAATACGGAAAAACAAGGCGTGATATCCTCTGTGTCGTTCTGAGGATTCATCTCATGGACAAGAAGCCTAACAAAAAGCAAGAGGAGAAGGCCTGGTCACCAGATTGGATCATGGAAAAACTCAACTGTCCGGTCATGGTGTACTCGTAAGCCTGACGACTGAATTAGTCCTCATTTAAAAGAACAATTTTTTCTGCAGGGTGAGGGGTATGCCTTACAGAACCAGGATAACTCTATATAAATATTAACAAAAATAAGGAGTTGAAATAATGGATGCAAGTCTAACAAAATTTGACAGAAACATGGCTGCTGCAGCCTTTGCAGAGGCAGGCGAATTTGAAACGGCAAAGGAGTTCCTTGCCGAGAAACAGGCAACGGCAAAAAAGCCGGAGCCTGCAGGCGTAAGAAAACCGTATGGGAAGATGATTATCTTCGGCGCCATATCCCTTTTCGGGTATGTTCTCCTTATCACCAACCAGAAGCTGGTGACAGAAGCTTTTACCATGGGTGGTTGGCATGCTGCGTACCCGGTTGGGACGGCGCTGATATTTTCCTTTGTCCACGGGGCATTTGCCAGCAACCTGCTGAGCGTTTTGGGCATCGAAGCTAAAAAACACTAAAAGCCTCAAAATAAAAATACAAACTAAATTGATATAAATTTAAGGTTAACAAGGAGCCAATAGAAATGAAGAAATTACTGTTTATCATACTCGGGGCTTTACTCATCTTGCCCATGGTTTCAACTGCACACGCAGGAGGTCCTCCTCCAAAGGATGTTATGAAAGGCGTGTTCTTGAGTGTTGATGACGCCAGCAGAACAGCCCAGTTCAAAAAGTCCGGCACTGAAGAAACAACAGCGCTTGTCCTGGGAGCGGATATGCAGCCCGGCGATGTGCGGCTCAACAAGAAGGTCATGGTGAGCCTGGACAAGCATGCCGGTGAAAATGTCATCAAGTCCATTGACATTATGTTCATGGACATGAGTGTCACAAAAATTATCGCTCTTCTGGTCATCGGCCTTATCGGCGGTCTCTTGAGCGGCTTCATTGGGTCCGGCGGCGCCTTTGTTCTGACACCGGCCATGATGTCCCTCGGCGCTCCCGGAGCGATTGCGGTTGCCAGCAACATGTGCCACAAGTTCCCCAAGGCTATGGTTGGGGCCTACAAACGATATAAATACGGCCAGGCTGATATCAAGCTGGGACTGGTTATGGCAGTAACCGCTATTGTCGGCGTGCAGATCGGTATAAAGATCCAGAAGTACATCCTCAACCATTTTGGCAATGCAGGTTCCAACCTTTACGTCAGCTTTATTTTCATGGTCGTCCTGGTATTCGTCGGTGGCTACGTACTCTACGATGCCTACAAGCTTTCCAAGGGTTCTGATGAAGCCAAGGTTTCAAGTCTGGCCCTGCGCATGCAGAAAATCAATCTCCCGCCCATGATGTATTTCAAGGTGGCTAAAGTCAGGCTTTCTGCCTGGATCACCATTCCGGTTGGACTTTTTACCGGTATGCTGGCTGCAACCATCGCCGTAGGAGGTTTTATCGGCGTGCCCGGCATGATCTACGTTGTTGGCGCCTCTGCCGTGGTCGCCTCGGCCACGGAATTGATAATCGCCTTTGTCATGGGCGCGTGGGGTTCCATCCAGTGGGGCTTGAGCGGCCTGATTGACATCCGTCTGACCCTGCTTATCCTGGCCGGCTCTCTGATTGGCGTGCAGCTTGGTGCTTTGGGGACCACATACGTCAAAGACTATATGATCAAGCTGGTTATGGCCTCCACCATGCTGATCGTTGCCGTTAGCCGCGGGGCCAAAATTCCCGGCTACCTGGCGGATCTGAACCTGCGCCCCGCCCTGGAGCCGCAGACCGCGCACTTTCTCAGCCAGATTAGCTTCTGGGCCTTGGTGGCAGCGCTTGCTTCGGCAGGACTGATAATATCAGTTGCCATGTTCAGGGGAATGGTGCAGGCAAAGTCAGAAGCCAAGGTAAAGGAGATTTTTACCCATGGCTAATTACAGGAAAATTCTCGTAGCCTATGATGGTTCTGCATCGGCCAGGAATGGGCTTGCGGTTGCCAGCCATCTGGCAAAAGAGGATAAAAGCTGGATCAAGGTCCTCACCGTATTGCCGAGCTATGAAGGGGATCTAGAGCTCGTCGGGGTCTCCAATATCAAGGAAACCATCGAAGGGCCTGGAAGAAATCTTCTCACAGAGGCCCAGGAAATTGCCGACCGTGAAGACGTTCATATCCTGACCAACATGACCCAAGGGGAGCCATACGATAAAATTGTCCATGTTGCTGAAGATGAGAACTGCGACCTGATTGTTATGGGCCGCAGGGGGAAGAATCAACTGGAAAGAGAACTTGTTGGCTCCGTTACGGCACGGGTTATCGGTTATACCCGAAAAGATGTCCTGGTGGTACCTGAAGGCACGAAGTTGACCCGCAAAAATATTCTTCTGGCTACGGACGGTTCCCCCAGTTGCGAAACAGCAGTGGACAGGGCCATAGAGCTTGCCAGGGAACAGTCTGCAAGCCTGACAGCTGTTTCGGTAGTTTATACCAATGACGAATATCTGGCCCTGGCACCTGGTATAGTTGAAAAGCTCATCGCCAAGGCTAAAGAAAAACTTGCTACTATTAAGCAAAAAGGCAAAGACGCCGGTGTTGCCATTACTAGTCTGGTCAAGGAAGGCGAGGCCTTCGAGGCAATAACTAACCTGGCGCAGAATAATAATATAGATCTGATCGTTATGGGATCACATGGCAAGAAAGGTCTGCAGCGGTTGCTTATGGGCAGCGTTACGGAAAGGACAATAGGCTATGCCTCCTGCCCGGTGCTTGTCGTGCATTAATTATGACAGCCTTGCATATTGAATAGCAGTACAACAGGGCGACAAATATAGATAAGGGGCCGTATCAATACGATATGGCCCCTTTTTTGTGCCCAAGTCTTATTGCGTAGTAAAACAACTATGCAAAATCGAGGCTGACCGGGCAATGGTCTGAGCCGAGAATGTTGTCCAGAATCGATGCATTTTTTATCCGGGCTTCACTGGCAGGATCCACGCAGAAGTAATCTATCCTCCAGCCGATGTTTTTTGCCCTGGCATTGAAACGGTAACTCCACCAGGTATACTGTTCCGGCTCCTGGTTGAATTTCCGAAAGGTGTCAATATAACCAGCGTTAATAAAGGTATCCATCCATTCCCTTTCCGGAGCAGAATATCCCGGATTTTTCTCATTCTGCTTGGGATTTGCCAGGTCTATGGGCTTATGGGCAACATTGAAGTCACCGCAGATGACGACTGTCTTCTTTTCTGACAGCCGATCAACAAAATTATGAATGTCGCGGTTGAAGGTTAGCTTGTAATCAAGCCTAATCAATCCCGGCTGAGCATTGGGGAAATAGGCATTAACCAGGAAATAATCTTCGAACTCGAGGGTAAGAACCCTGCCTTCCTGGTCATGTTCAACAATATCCATGCCGTAGAGAACGTGCAGTGGTTGTACTTTCGAGTAGGTGCAGACGCCGGCATACCCTTTTCGTTTTGCAGGAAACCAGAATGCTTCGTAGCCGTCAATTTCAGTTAGGGTCTTGGGAAGCTGATCGGGCATTGCCTTGATCTCCTGGAGACAGACGACGTCAGCATCAAGTTCATGCAGTATGTCTACAAATCCTTTTTTTTCAAGAGCACGCAAACCGTTCACATTCCACGAGATAAGTTTTCTCATAACGCTTTTGTCTATTTTTTTCTTCCCTGCGGGTAATTTTCTTGGGGTTACACCAATTTGGGGACAGAATTGTTCAATTATGCAGCGGTCGCAGAGGGGGCGAACCGGTTTGCAGACAGCCTGGCCAAAAGCGACCAGGATTGAGTTGATGCGGAGCCAGTATTTGCCCGGCAGTTTCTGGCGTAACATCATCTCGGTCTCAAGCGGGGTTTTTGTCTCAACATAGCCCCAGATATTCATGATCCTGTGGACATGGGTGTCAACGCAGATGGCCGGCTTCTCAAAGGCCACCACCACAACAAGATTCGCGGTTTTCCTGCCAACTCCGGGCAGCGTGACAAGTTCCTCAACAGTATCGGGAATCTTGCCGTCAAATTGTTCTAAGGCAGCAGGTAACTCCTTGAGATATTTTGCCTTATTCTTATAAAACCCGACAGGATATATGAGCTTGAGAATGTCTTTTTCCTCGAGCTGTGAGAGTGATCTAATGTCCGGCGCCTTTTTAAAAAGGCGGGTTGCGGCTTTGGCCGTTGTTGCATCCTTGGTCCGCGCCGAAAGGATTGTGGTGACTAGAATTTTAAAGGGATCCCGTGTCTGGACCGCTATCAGGTCAACTACAGGCACATCATAGCCGGGAACTTCTTTTTCAAGAAGTGGAACAACAGCATCAATATCAAAGGTTTTTGTTGCAGGGTCCATGGTATTAATAAATTGAAATTAAAGAAAAAATTTAATATGCCCTGCTTTTTTGCAGAGCATTAGAATATACTGAAATAGAATATTTAAGGAAAACATTCAACACCATTATGTGCCAGTTTTTTCTTTTTTCCGAAGGAGTTACATCTTGCTCCAAAGAGCGGCTCAGGTTCTGACTGCATCATAAAATGGGCAGTTCGGTATGCACTTTCAAATGTTGCAAATTGCAACGCCAATGTTGCAAAAGCTAAAAAAAATGCAGATGGCCTTGACATTTGCCATAGCAAAGCATTATGAATAGCCACTCATTTTTTTTAGTGGCGCAATGTGTTTTTTCCTGAAATTTACATAAAAAATTGAAATTCTTGAGGAGGAAGTAATGACAAAAAGTATGTTGCGAAGACTTGGGGGAATACAAGCATCCCTTGTTTGCGCCCTGACGCTTAGTCCTATCTGGGCATTTGCCAGTGAGGCTGGGGCATCAGCCCCTGTTCCTCCTGCCAGCACCACCGCATGGTGGGTCTGGCCCGTGGTGTTACTGGTTGTAACCTTTATAATGGGCATCGTTGCCGTACTCGGTGGTGTCGGAGGCGGCGTTCTTTATGTCCCGATCATCAGCGGTTTTTTTCCATTCCATCTTGATTTTGTCCGTGGAACCGGGCTGCTGGTGGCCCTGTCAGGTGCCCTGGCAGCAGGGCCGGGACTCCTGAAAATGAACATGGCCAGCCTGCGGCTCGCCATTCCGGTAGCACTCATCGCCTCAACCATGGCGATTGTCGGCGCCATGGTTGGCCTGGCCCTGCCGACAAATGTTGTCCAGATACTGCTGGGCGCCACTATTCTCGGCATTGTTGTCATCATGTTCACTGCCAAAAAATCTGAGATCCCGGAAGTCAAACAGGCTGATCCCCTGTCCTCTGCCCTGCGCATCTGCGGCATCTACCATGAGGCCAGCAGCGGCCAGGATATAAACTGGTGCGTGCATCGTACTCCCATGGGCCTGGCCACCTTTATCATCATCGGTTTCATGGCCGGCATGTTTGGTCTCGGCGCCGGCTGGGCCAACGTTCCCGTACTCAACCTGATGATGGGTGCGCCCCTGAAAATCTCGGTTGCGACCAGCAAGTTCCTCCTATCCATCACTGATACGTCGGCTGCCTGGATCTATTTGAATAAGGGCTGTGTCATCCCCATGATGGTCGTGCCGTCCCTGATCGGCATTATGCTGGGGTCCTTTGTCGGTGTGCGGATCTTAAAGGTGGCAAAGCCGACCTTTATCCGCTGGATGGTTATAGCGATTCTCGGATTTGCCGGCATCAAGGCCCTGACCAAAGGTCTCGGAATTGACCTTTTCTAGTTCTATAAGGAGGATTCAATCATGGAAAAACTAACAGTCAAAATGTCTACTAAAGCCACAGATGAGCAGCTTCTGTATGCTACAATCCTTGAAAAGGGCATGCTCGTCGGCCTGGTATTGATGTTTATTACCTTTGCCCTCTATGTTTTTCGCATTATGCCGGCGGCGGTCCCCCTTGCTGAAATTTCCGGGTACTGGAGCCAGCCGGTGCACGACTACCTTGTGGCAATCAATACAAACTTTCTCCACTGGGACCACCTGCCCACCGGCTGGGCCTGGATCAAGCTTATCGGCAAGGGCGACTTTCTCAATTTTATTCCGATTGCCATCCTTTCCGGTGTGACGATCATGTGTTATCTTGCCATCGTGCCGGGACTCTTCAGGAGGGGAGACAAGGCCTATGCCATAATGGCCTTGGCCGAGGCCGCCATACTGGCCCTGGCAGCCAGTGGCCTGCTGGCCGTTGGCCATTAATTAAAAGATTTCAAAGTCTTTTCCTGTAATAAAGCCCTGCCAGGTATACGGCAGGGCTTTTCTTTTTTATGCCGTGATCAGCCCGGCGCCGGGCTAAGCTGCTCCATGCAGGCAGGCAACTGCCCGAAGATTCCGAGGTAGCTCCTTCAGCTGTAAAATTTATGCTGGCTGAAAAAAGACAAAGCCGGCGGCAGATAAGAGGAGGCTCAGGGATTGAAAAATTGAAGAATATAGTTGGCTGCTATTAGAAAAATTACAGTTGCAAGGATGGCCTGAATTGTTTTTTCCGGTATAAATTTCTGCGAGCGGGCCCCGAGATACATACCCAGAAATCCCCCGATTCCGAAGAGAATGCCAAGCAACCAGTCAGGCGGAGCAGGTTGACCATTATAAAAAGGGACTATGCTGTATATGGCAACACCGGCAATAGAAGTAACAAAGGTTCCAAACATTGCAGCACCGGCAACCGTGTGCACGGGGATATGCAAAAATGCCACGCAAAATGGGGCAATAATGGCCCCTCCGCCTATACCGTATATCCCGCCTATAACTCCGACAACGAGGGCTAGAACAAATATACTCACTAGACTGAATTCCACCCTTCGGGCCTGAAAGTCAAAGCCCATTTTCCTGAGATTGTACGTGACATTGCTGACCCTGAAATTAATAGTATCCTTGGCGGTTTTGGTCCTGGCAGGACGTATGATTTTTTTTACCACACGTATACCGATATAGAACAAAATTATGCCGACAAAAAGCTTGAAAGCTTTCGGGTCCGGGAGATAACGCACCCGTATATAATAACCGGCCAGAACCCCGGGCAGAGTGCCGCAGGTGATCGCCAGGGCCAGGGGCCAGACCATTCGCCCTTCCCTTGTATATCGCATGATGCCACCAGGTGTTCCTACCACGTTGTAAAGAAAATTAGTTGCACTGACTGAAGGTGTTGTAAAGCCCAGAACGCTCATCTGGAAGGGAAGAATAAGAAAAGCACCGGTTATGCCTGCCATGGATGAAAAGTAAGAAATTACAAATGCTATGACCGGAGGAATGAAAATAGAGGTTTCAACACCCGAAACCGGAAAGAGAATATGAAAACCATCCATCTTTTTCTGTGAAGTTTAAGTTATCCGTAAAAATACTTATAAAAAACTGTTGTTTTTTCAGAGGTTTTAATTACATTTGCGCTAGCATAGATCATTTTACTGGTTGCTGAAAGAAAAAATCAAATTTGCGAAGCGGATTGGCGCTCCTCAAACGGCCTGGCTTTACATGCGATATATTTACACCTTTCTCATTATGTTTGGGTTCTGGATTCTGCTCTCGGGCAAGTTCGATCTCTTCCATCTGACCCTCGGGGTGATTTCCAGTGCGCTGGTTTCTTTTCTTTCGGCTGATATTCTCATGCATGATGCCCGGAAAAACGACCGGCTGGTCACAGGGTTCCGTTTTTTGGGCTATATTCCCTGGCTCCTGTACCAGATCGTCCTGTCAACCATACATGTGGCCTTCCTGGCTCTGCATCCAAGAATGTTGAGCAAGATAGATCCGACCATCGTTACCTTCAAAACAAAACTGACCAGCAATATTGCCCGGGTTGCCCTGGCCAACTCCATCACCCTGACACCAGGCACCATAACCATCAGGATTGAAGAAGATGTTTTTTACGTGCATGCCATCAGCCGCCATGCTGCCGCCGGCCTACCGGGCGAAATGGAAGACCGGCTTGCAAGGGTTTTCGAGAGGAAATAAATGGACGCATTTTTTCTGGGAATAGCAGTTACACTCTGCCTTATGATGCTTTTGGCGTTATACCGTGCAATATCGGGCCCGACAGCCATTGACAGGATCATGGGTGTCAATGTCATCGGCACCAAGACCACCATTCTCCTGGTGTTGATCGGCACCCTGTATCACAGGGTCGATATGTTTGTTGACATAGCCCTGGCCTACGCCCTGCTGAATTTTATAGTTACTATCGGCGCTTCCCGTTATTTTCAGCATCACAAAAATCTTCAGCCAAGGGGCTACGGCTTCCGTTTCAAAGCGGAGGAAGACAAATGAATAGTGTTATCATATTCCTTATTGTCACCGGGCTCATTTTATTCTTAGCCACAACAGTTGGACTTTTGCGCTTTCCAGACTTTTATTCCCGTATGCATGCCGCCGGTAAGGGGGACACCCTTTCGTCCCTCTTAATGTTAGGTGGGTTGGCTCTTTATGAATTCCACGAAATCAATGTCGCCACATTACTTGTCGGCGCCAAAATCCTTTTGATCGCGGTCTTTATTTTCATGGCAAGCCCCACGGCTACCCATGCCATAACCGATGCCGGATATGAGTCTGGTGTCAAGCCCTGGCAGAAGGAAAAAACAGCAAGTGAGGACGAGGGATGATCTGGCAGATTGATTTAAGCGTCCTGTCGCTTATAGTACTGTGCGGCTTTGCCACCATCATGGTCAAGGATCTGCTCAGCGCTGCCATTATTTTCGGGGCATACAGCTTTCTCATGTGCTTGCTGTGGACAGAGATGGGTGCCGTGGATGTGGCCTTTACCGAGGCCTCGGTAGGCGCCGGCGTCAGCACCATTCTCTTTATTGCGGCGGCCTATCAGACAACCAGGATAGTCAAGCCCAGAAAATCAGGGCGTATTTTTGCCAAGATCGTTGCGTTGGCGGCTTCGGTGGCTATGGGACTGGTTCTCCTGGCAGCCCAGACAAACTTTCCTGGTTTTGCTGATCCGGAATCCCCGGCCAGCCTGCACCTTTCTCCCTATTATATCACCCAGACCCTGGCCGATACTGCAGTGCCCAACATGGTAACCTCGGTGCTTGCTGACTACAGAGGGTTTGATACCATGTTTGAAACGGCTGTGATCTTCACGGCCGGCCTGGCGGTAATCGCCATCCTGCGGCGGGTCAAACATATCGACCGCTGTGAACTTCCCGATCCCTATACCATTTCAGCGGGCTCCCAGGATAATATCATCCGGTTTGTCAGCCGCCAGCTGGTGCCGTTTATGCAGCTGTTCGCCCTCTATGTTGTGGCCCATGGTCATCACAGTCCAGGTGGCGGTTTCCAGGGTGGGGTAATTCTTGGTGCCAGCTTCATCCTCCTGGCAATCACCTATGATATTCAACTGGTGCAGCAGCGTATGAATGAAAAATGGAATATCCTTTTGGGCAATATCGGGGTGCTGATTTATGCCTCAATCGGTTTTATCTGCCTGCTGCTGGGAGCCAACTTCCTGGATTATTCCATGTTGAGCAAAATACTGCCGGCCACCGATCCGGTAATGGCCCGCTCGCACGGCATGCTCGGTATAGAAATCGGCGTGGCCATTGCTGTTATGGCAATTGTCGTCACCATTTATCTCAACCTGGCGAGCAACGGCAAACTTGACAAGGGCTTGTAACGTTATCCGCTAAAACGGCTTGAAGGCGCTATGGAATACTTGGTTTCCCATTATAATTACTGGGTCTATATCCTGCTGATGATGGTCGGGCTGTATGCCATGCTGGCCAAGAACAACCTGATCAAGAAGGTAATCGGCATGTCCATCTTCCAGACAGCCATCATTGTCTTTTATGTATCCACCGGCGCCAAGCGCGAGGCATCCATTCCCATCATTGCCCATGGCCACGGCCATGATGCTGCCCACACAGTTATTGAGGCCGCCCACTATGCCAACCCGCTGCCCCATGTCCTGATGCTAACGGCCATCGTGGTCTCAGTCGGTACACTCGGAGTGGCCCTGGCCATCTGCCTTGGCATCTACCGGCGCTATAAAACGCTTGAGGAAGACGAAATTCAGGAGCAACTGCATGATTCTCTATGAGCAGTCGCCGGCCCTGCTGGTCGTAATTCCGCTGTTGAGCGCTTTTGCAATCAACATCTTCGGGCTGTATAACAGGCGGCTTTGCTTTCCAATTGCCTTTCTGGCCCTGGCAGCCACCCTTGGTGCTGCCACTATGACCCTTGCCCGTGTCTTGCAAGCTGGCCCTATCAGTTATCGGCTCGGGGGCTGGCCGCCGCCGTTCGGTATCGAATACGTCATTGACCATCTCAATGGGCTGGTGCTGGTAACCATAGCTTTTGTCAGCTTTCTGGCGGTTATCTTTGCAAAGCTCAGTGTAGAAAAAGAACTGCCGGACAAAATCCCCCAGTTTTATACCCTTTTTGTTCTCCTGGTCACCGGCCTTCTGGGCATGACCGCAACCGGTGATGCTTTCAACCTGTATGTGCTCCTGGAGATTGCCGCGCTTACAGGCTATGCCCTTATTGCCCTGGGAGACAACCGGGCCCTGGTGGCGAGCTTCAATTACGTGATCCTGGGGACCATCGGCGCAAGTTTTTACCTGCTCGGAGTAGGGCATCTCTACATCATGACCGGCTCTCTGAATATGGGGGACCTCTTGACTATTCTGCCAGGACTCTATGCAACCCGCGCTATCTTTGTCGCCTTTCTCCTGGTGCTCTGCGGCGTCTGGTTAAAGATGGCATTTTTCCCTCTGCACACCTGGCTGCCCAACGCATACACCTATGCGCCATCTGCTGTGGGGTGTTTGGTTGCTCCCCTGGTGACGAAAGTTTCGGTCTATATCATGATACGGGTCATGCTGTCGGTCTTTTCCTCTCATTATGTTTTTGAAGTCCTGGCCCTGACCGGGCCCATCGTGTGGCTGGCGGTCGCGGCCATCATTTTCGGCTCCATCCAGGCCCTGGCCCAGGATAACCTGAAAAAGATGCTGACCTATCTTATTGTGGCAGAAGTCGGCTACATGGTCGGCGGTGTCTGGCTGGCCACCGGTTACGGTATCAGCGGCGCCATCCTCCATATTGTCAACGACGCCCTGATGACATTCTGTCTCTTTGTTTTTGCCGGCATCGTGACGTATAAAACGGGCGGCCACATGCTGTCCGACCTGCAGGGGCTCTATAGAAAAATGCCTGTCACCATGACCGGGTTTACCGTTGTCGCCCTGTCCATGATCGGGGTGCCGCCCACTGCCGGTTTTTTCAGCAAATGGTACCTCATCCTCGGTGCCATCGAGGCGGGCAGCTACCATTTTATGGTGGCATTGCTGGTGTCCAGCCTGGTCAATGCGATCCTGTTCTTTCGGATCATTGAAATAACCTTTTTTGAGCCCAAGATGGATCATCATACTGGCCACGCTCCGGAAATAACCATCAACGAAGCACCTTTTTCCATGCTGATGCCGCTTCTTGTGGTCGCCCTTGGCTTGATTATAATCGGAATCTATTCCGGTACGATTGTTACGAATATAATCCAACACTCAGTGCCTGGAGGATTGTTATAAATTGAAGAACGAAGATCCTACAAAAAACTACGTGATGAAAGCTAAAAACTGATTGCAGACAGCTGACAGCTCAAAACATGGAAACCATAATATCCATAAAACCGCTTCTTGCCGTGCTGGTCTCACTGGTGGCCGTGGGCCCCATTGTGGCTTCCGGCAGCAGGCCCAACATGCGGGAAGCCTGGACCTTTCTGGCCGGTATTATCAAGTTTGGCCTGGTTGTATCAATGGTGCCGCTGGTCCTTCGGGGCAACGTCCTAGAATACACCCTGGTTGAGGTCTTGCCCGGTTTGGCCATCCAGTTCAGGGTGGACCCAATGGGCATGCTCTTTGCGCTGGTTTCCTCCTCGTTGTGGATAGTGACATCTGCTTACTCGATCGGCTATATGCGCGGACTTGACGAGCACAGCCAGACGCGCTATTTCTCTTTTTTCGCTGTGGCACTATCAGCCACCATAGGCGTGGCCTTTTCGGCCAATCTCTTTACCATGTATCTCTTTTACGAGATGCTGTCGCTCGCCACCTACCCCCTGGTTACCCACCACCAGGATGACGAGGCCCGATTTTCAGGGCGAAAGTATCTTGGATTTATCCTCGGCACTTCCATCGGATTTGTCCTGCCGGCCATGCTCATGACCTATTTTGCGGCCGGCACCCTGGATTTTGCCCACCAGGGGATAATGACCGGACTTTTCTCCAAGTCGACCATGACTGTCCTGCTTCTTATGTTCGTCTTCGGGTTTGCCAAGGCCGGCATCATGCCGTTTCACGCCTGGCTGCCGGCTGCCATGGTAGCACCGACGCCGGTATCTGCCCTGCTGCATGCCGTGGCGGTAGTCAAGGTCGGCGTCTTCTCTATTTTCAGGGTACTTACCGGTATCTTCGGTACCAATCTTCTGCTGTCACTCAACCTTGGTACACTGCTCTGCTATATAGCCGCCTTCACCATCCTGACCGCCTCGCTGATCGCCCTGTCCCAGGACGGCCTGAAGCGGAGGCTGGCTTTTTCCACCATCGGTCAGCTGTCGTATATCGTCCTCGGGGCCAGTCTGCTTTCGCCCAAGGCTTTGACCGGCGGCCTGGTGCATATTGCCATGCACGCCTTTGGCAAGATCACCCTGTTCATGTGTGCCGGGGCGATATTCGTTGCCACCGGCAAGAAATATATCAGCGAAATGGTCGGTATCGGCAAGCGCATGCCGGTGACCATGACCGCCTTCCTGGTAGGCAGCCTGAGCGTTATCGGCCTGCCGCCCACCGGCGGCTTTATCAGCAAGTGGTTTCTTGTCCTTGGCACCCTTGAGGCTGACCAGATCGTAATGCTTGTCGTGCTTTTGGGAAGTTCCCTGCTCAACGCCGCCTATTTCCTGCCCATCGTTTACAGGGCCTTTTTCTGTACCCCGGAAGAATCAATGTTTGAAGCAAAGGTCCAGGAGGCTCCGCCCTGGTGCGTCGTGCCCCTGGTGGTCACCGCTATATGTTCCATTGGGCTGTTCTTTTATCCGCAGCCCTTTTTCGATCTGGCGAGCCTTGCTGTTCAGATTATTGTTGGAGGATAGACTATGGAGGACAAAGAACTCATGGAATTAAAACATGATCCGGTACCGGGTTACCGACCGGCCTTTTATATCGTGTTCGGCATCAGCCTGGTTTATCTGGTCATCATTTTTCTCTTGGCATCGCCGGCATCGCATTAATTGTTGTTATGGAGCACAACTATGAATTCAGAAAAAAAACATGTTTTTGATAATCCTAAAAATGTCAAGCGGGTGCTTTACGGTCTCTTTACATCTTTAGTCCTGCTCCTGGGCCTGGAGCCATTTGTCCACAAGCACCCCTATTTTGCCTGGGAAAACTGGTTCGGGTTTTATGCTATTTACGGCTTTGTCGCTTGCGTGTTGCTGGTCTTGGCGGCAAAATACCTACTCCGGCCTTTTGTCAAGCGGGAAGAGGATTACTATGATTGAGTTCATCCCTCCGGCATTTATCTATATACTGGGTGCCCTTGTTGTACCGCTCCTGCGCGGCAGGGTTAAGTCGGTCTGGATGCTGCTCCTGCCCTTGGTCAGTTTCTTCTTTCTGATTAATACCCAGGTCGGCACCTCCTGGGAAATAAGCTTTCTGGGATTTGATCTGGTACCGTTCAAGATTGACAGGCTGTCCCTGGTCTTTGCCTATATCTTTCATCTCATTTCCCTTATCGGCATTATTTACACCCTGGGCATCAGGAGCGACCTGGAATACGTCGCCGGCCTGATCTATGCCGGCAGCGCCCTGGGGGTGGTTTTTGCCGGCGACCTGTTCACCTTCTTTGTGTTCTGGGAAATGCTGACTGTCAGCGCCCTGTGGCTGATCTGGGCGAAACGCACCAAGGAATCCCAGGGTGCCGGCTTCCGCTACCTCATGGTTCATGTTTTTGGGGGCCTCATCCTCCTGGCCGGAATCATCATGTATATCAGCGAGCAAAAATCAATCAGTCTTGGATTTATCGGGCTGCACAGCCCGGCAACCTACCTGATATTCATCGGTATGGGGGTCAATGCTGCCTGGCCTCTGCTCCATTCCTGGCTGACCGATGCTTACCCGGAATCAACTGTGGGCGGGGCTGTATTTTTAAGTGCTTTTACAACAAAAACAGCTGTTTATGCCCTGGCCAGAACATTTCCCGGTACGGAACCTCTTATCTGGATAGGCGCCGTCATGACCGCTTTCCCAATCTTCTACGCTGTTATTGAGAACGACCTGCGCCGGGTGCTTTCATACAGCCTTATCAACCAGGTCGGCTTCATGATGGTGGGCATCGGTATTGGCACGGAGCTGTCGATCAACGGTGCGGCCGCCCATGCCTTCGCGCATATTCTTTATAAATCCCTGCTCTTCATGTCCATGGGTGCCGTTATATACCGTACCGGCAAGATAAATGCCACCGACCTTGGCGGCCTCTATAAATCCATGCCCTGGACCGCCCTTTTCTGTTCAATCGGCGCTGCCTCCATTTCAGCATTCCCTCTGACCAGCGGTTTTGTCAGCAAGTCAATGGTCCTCGACGCTGCGGCCCACGGCCACATGTCAATCGTTTGGCTGACCCTGCTTTTTGCCTCTGCCGGTGTGTTTCACCACTCGGGTATCAAGATCCCATTTTTTGCCTTTTTCGGTCATGACGCCGGGCACCGGGTCAAAGAGGCGCCGCCGAGCATGCTGATCGCCATGGGTATTGCAGCCTTTTTCTGTATCTTTCTGGGCTCCTACCCGGCTTTCCTCTATTCCATTCTGCCGTACCCGGTTGATTTTGTTCCCTACACCTCATCTCATGTCCTGTTTCAGCTGCAGCTGCTGATGTTCTCGGCACTGGCTTTTACCCTGCTGCTGCTCTCCGGTATCTATCCAGCTGAAATCCGGGCAATAAACCTTGATGTCGACCTTGTCTACCGCAAGGGCGGGCGGCTCTTCTATAACCTAATGGACAGGGGACTCAATGCTGTGAACCGAGGGGTGGAACAGTTGCTTGTCCGGGTGTTCTTGGTGAACCTTACCACCTTTGTACGAACGCTTCCTGCCACTATGCTGGCAAAAATATGCTGGCCTTTCTGGAAAAGCGCTTTCGATGCTCCGGGCCAGAAAACAATTATGGAAAATCTCAGGAGAAGGGCGCAGTCCGGTTTTTATCCCATCAGCATAATGGGCTTTTTGGCAATTATCTACTTCGGCCTCTTATTCCTGCTTTAAGCTGTATGCGCCTGAAGATTAAGGAAAACGAAATATTTTTCCTGCAATACGGTACCGACAAGCAGCATTTTGCAGGCCCTGACATGCTTTACACAATCTTTAAGTTCCTCCCATCCTAACTTGTCAGGACTCACCACACCGTTCGAATCTATAGCTGCCAGTTGAATTCTACAAACTTGGGAGAGTAGGTCAGGATGAGCGGGTATAATCTCCGTTGTTTCCATGTGTCAAGGCGGAATTATTGTTGACAGGTCTTTTTGAGACATATATAAAAAATTGCGGGGCACGACGAGGAGCGTCGTGTCTTTTCACGGCTGACCGGGTTTTGCATAGTATGCATAAAGTGGTTAGTATAAATATATCAAGACGGTATAGGATTCAGGATCTGGTATTTGTCCATAATTGAAAATTATTGACCGGAGGGGGAGTTAATGAAAAAAATTATATGCTTACTAGTTATTGTGGTTTTCATGGCAGGTGGAGTGCCCGTGACGTTTGCCGAGGAAGACCCAGTGGCTACCCCCCCGGAGGAAGCAGCTGGCCAGCAAGAAGAGACAATACAACCACCCACTGTGTATAAAGAGGGTTTTGATACGACTGGCGCGCTCGTTTTTGGTGCTGGCCTGATAGGCTTAATTGCTCTTATGGCTACGAGCGATGATGTAACTGGTGGTGGTCACAGCGGCCACAGCGGACATGGTGAATAAATAATTCTGCTATACAAGCCAGCGGCAGTTGTTTAGGAAAGTCTCTTTGTGCACTTCCCGCTTTTGATTCCAGATGTGAAATAATGAGTGTGTCTTATTGCTGGCAGATCGCCAGCATATTGCAATGTGGGTTGCTTTCCCGGACAAGAGAAGCTTGCTGTTGACTCGACGTGTTTACTTCTGGCATTTTGGACAGAAAAAAGTGGAGCGTCCTGCCATGATTTTTTTTGCAATGGGTGTGGCACAGGAATTACATGGCAGGCCCAGCTTGCCGTATGTCTGCAGTTCCAGCTGAAAATAGCCGCTTTTACCGCTTTCGTTGACAAAGTCGTTGATAGTCGTGCCGCCGCTTTCAATAGCTTTCTGTAGAACCTGCCTGCTGCTTTTCACGATCTTCCCCCATTCATTCATGGAAAGCCTGTTGATATTTTTAGTCGGATCTATACCGGCGTGGAAAAGAATCTCGCAGGCATAAATATTGCCAATTCCCGCAACTACCCGGCTGTCCATAAGAAAGTTTTTAATAGGCCTTTTTTTACCGGCGGCACGAACCCGAAGATACTCGGGGGTAAAGTCCCGGCCCAGAGGCTCAGGACCAAGATTTGCAAGAACAGAAGCAGCAAGGTCATTGCCAGGGGCAAGAACCTGGATGAAGCCAAAACGCCTGGTATCATTGAAACGGAGCTGCATATTGTTATCAAGCAGCAACCGGAGATGGTCATGCTTTGCCCGGGGAGCACCTGCAGGAAAGATTCCCAGTCTGCCCGTCATGCCAAGATGTACGATAAGGAAGGCGCCATTTTTCATCGCGATCAGAAGAAATTTGGCGCGTCTGTCAACGGCCTTAATTTGCGCGCCCTGGATATATTTTTTTAAATATTTGCGCGGCATGGGCAGACGCAGCTTTTTATTCCCGGTCACCATGCCGAGTACTTTGCGTCCCGGCAGATGTTTGTGCAGACCACGTCGGATAACCTCTACTTCTGGGAGTTCTGGCATTGTTTTATATTTCTTTTATATTTCTGATAGTTATAGTTTGCTCTCACCTTCGGCAAGATCTTCAAGTCCCGTCCTGTCAAGGATTACAATCTGCGGGCCATTTATCCTGACCAGCTCTTTGTTTGTCATCTTGGTAAAAATCCTTGAGAGGGTCTCTGGGATTGTGCCCAGAAAACTTGCCAACTGCGACTTGGCAATGTCGAGTTCAAATTCATCGATGCTGCCGTTTTTGTCGCTCAGATAAAGGAGGTAGGAGGCGAGCCTTCCCGGGACCTCTTTAAGGGAAAGGGATTCAATTAAATTGGAAAACTGTTTCAACCGTTGCGAAAGCGAGGCCAGCATGTTCATGGCAAGCGATGGATTATCATGGATGAGTTTAATAAAATCTTTCTTGGGGAAAAAAAAGAGCCTGCTGTTGTCCATAACTTCAGCATAGGCAGGGTAACGCGACCCTTCAAAAACAGGCACCTCTGCAAATGGTTGCCCCGGGCCAAAAATATGCATGATCTGTTCCTTGCCGTCCGGGGACACCTTGTAGACCTTGACCCTGCCGCTGATGATTATATAAAAGCCGATGCCGTCATCGCCCTCAGAAAAGACGAGCTCACCCTTTTTGTATTCCCTGTCAGAAACTATTCGTGAGACCTCATCAAGCTGCTGCAGAGAAAGGCCGGTAAAAATATCCACCTGAGATAAATGTTTTCTGATATCCATATCATAGACCTTTTATGTGCCGATACACGGGAGAGGGTTCAGGTAAAAGTATCATCCCTTGCTGTCAGTGCCAAGACATAATCTCCCAACGCAGTTACAGCAACGCAACATTTTTCAGTGACCGGATTGCCGCTCATTACGGTATGATTCCAAACAAAAATGTATTGCCATAAAGCCTGACCTTTCTGTGCCGGCCCTTCGCGTATATCTGTCAGTTCAAGCTCGAGAAATCCGGGCAGGGACCGTGTGTTTGCAACCTTGCGCAGAGCCTCTTTAGCCGCCCATAACCTGGTAAGGCCTGCAGAGCTCTGGAGTTCCCGGGATGCATTACACAATGACAGGACAAGTTGCTCCTCTTTCGGAGTGCAGAAACGGTCGCGTACTTTTACAACCCGATCTGTCACCTTCTGGATGTCTATGCCGCAAAGCCCTTTACTGACAGCCATGGCAGCAGCCAGACCACCACTGTGAGAGATTGAGATATCAGGCAAAACGTTCCTTTTTGTATCAGCATATAAAAAAGGCCGGCCGTTTGAGTCAGCTATTACAGCGAGTTGGAACCAAGGCACAGGGTTTTGCTTGTGGGCAAGCACGTCTGCCCCAACATACCTTGCCGCAAACCGGCCGCCAAGCCATTCTCTCTTGCGCTTGTCTGAGGTCAACGTATTCAGGTAAACCTGCTCTGGACCTGATAAATAGCGAGCCATAAAATTCTGTTCCGTAAATTTCAGCATCTGTTCCTCGAGCCTGCGAAGATCAAGGAGTAGATACGCCATGTTATGCTGATATTCCAGCAATTCCCGGTACAGGGGAACAGAAAGGTTTTCAACAGCAACTATACAGTCTTCAAAGGGGAAATCCATACGATTCTATCAGCTGGAGCGGCCTGAGAGGGTTTAAAGGCAGATCAAGAGTGCACCCGAGAAATACCTTGCTATTTGTAATGAAAAAAGTTCTTTTATAATAGATGGTTGTAATATATTTGTAAGGAAAAATCATATATTTTACGTGTAATTATGTTGCTGGTTTTGGAAGAATTGTATGGAATGGCTGGCCAAAGCAACCGCATTTGACGTACTGGTGCTTGTAATTTTTCTGCTTTTCCTGATCCGTGGCATCTGGATAGGCTTTATCCGCCAGATTTCCTCATTGATTGCCATGCTTGGCGCATTTTTCCTTGCAGGTCATTTTGATAAAGAATTTTATCGATTGATCCTGCCTTATTTTCATAACTCCAATACAGCCTTTCTCTTAACCTATGTCCTGTTGTTCATTGGTTTTTTCTTCCTGATCAAGCTTGTGGGCCTGGGGCTGAGCAAAGTCATGGATATTACGCTTTCGGTCTGGTTTGACAAGGCAATTGGTGGACTTTTTGGCATTATCAAGGGGATATTTATTGCCAGTCTTATCTATGTCGTCGCCACAAGCTACATTTCAGGATCGAACAAATATCTGAATAAATCAATTGTCTATCCCTTTCTTGCGCAGAGCTCCAAGGTTATCCTGACATTTATCAGAGACCATGACCTCCGGTCTTATTTTATTCCGACGGAACCGGCCATTGACCTTCCCTATTTAGACAAGTTGACTGACGAAGCACAGGTGGCTGAGAAAACTCTTTAAATAATTGCATCAAAGTACCCGTTTCTCCAGCCAGAGCCTGCATGTTGGGCATACAGTCTTTTGTCGCCTTGAAACCCATGGCCCTCATTTTCTCCTGTACCAGTCCGCCAATTTCTCCGGGTTCATCCCAAGGAGGTAACCGATAATGATTGCCTGATTTATGGCAGTTGTTCTCAAAACCCCCAACTGCACCCAGCGCCGGGAGGAGGTTTTTGCAGCCAGAGGAAGGATTTTGATACATCCTTTGCGTTTCAGACGCCGCACTAATTCAAAATCTTCCATAATGGGCAGGGCGGGATATCCTCCCACAGAGGAAAACATATCAGCCCTGACAAAAATGGCCTGGTCGCCATAGGGCATTTGCAGATAGCGGGCGCGCAGATTGGCCAGCCATTCTATGATGCGCAAACCAAGGCCCCGGCCCTCAAGAGCGAGGCGAAAGGCGCCGGCCGCAACTTCTGGCCGGCTCATAGTATCTCGTACCTGTTTCGCAAACCCCTGGGGCAGCCGGGTATCGGCATGGAGAAAAAGCAGTATGTCACCCCGGGCTGTCCGGGCGCCCGCATTCATCTGCAATGCCCTGCCGGCCACAACACTGTAAACCTGAGCGCCCAGCGCTTTTGCAGTCTCAACAGTATTGTCAGTGCTGCCACCATCGATCACAAGCACTTCTAAGCCAGGCAGAGAAAGCATTACCGGCAGAAGCTCTGAAATGCTTTCAGCCTCGTTGCGGGTCGGTATGATGATTGAAATGCTTGAGGTCTTCCGGTCTGTCGACATCACTTAATTTTTCCAGTAATTCGATGGATAAGCCTTTTTGTTCGGCCAATGTAAGGGTTTTTGCCAGTACGGTATCCGTCCCCCAGCCCATGTTTTTGAAAAGTGATTTTTCATAATGGCTTAAGCCGATTAAGTAATAACCACCGTCCGTGGCTGGCCCCAGTACGAGGTCTTTATGACGGAGTGATCGAAAAGCCTGGGTCATGTGAGAGGCTCGCAGACCAGGACAGTCTGCCCCGATAATGACAACGCGTTTATGGTTTTGTTGAAAAGCGAAGTCAAAGGCCCTTTGCATCCTTTTGCCAAGGTCTCCGCTGCCCTGATGCTGATATTGAAAATCAGGCCCAAGCCACCTCCGCATTTGCTCCAGGCTGCCGCCTTCAAAGTAGACGACGGCCCCTATGGGACCTGATTGCAGGAATTGTCTGACCTGCGATATGGTATGTTCGGTAAGTTTTTTTTGGATCTCTGCCGCACCCTGGTCGCCTAAAACTCTGGCCAGGCGGGTTTTTGTTGTGCCCGGTTCAGGATAGCGGGAGAAAACAATTAACTTTTCCAGGGCTTCGTTGCTTTTCATCCTTTGAGGAATTGATTATGATAAATTAATTATGCTTTGTTAAATTATTACGTTATGTACCATGAACAGGGAAAAAAGAAAAAAAATCTCTCCTCCTGCCTATAACAAAAGAACCTACCGCCAGGCAATTATTGCTGATGACCTGGTCTCAACGTTTGTGACAGTTAAGGAGACGGACCTCCACATCCTGGCAGCAAGAACTGCTGCAAAGGAGGGATATCATTCTGTCCACCGCTACCGAAATCAACTGGAAAACTACATCAGCACCCATCCTGATTTCCTAACAGCTTTGGTGCCTTTGGCGCAAGACACCCTGGCGCCACCCATAGTCAAGGATATGCTTAATGCTGCCACTGCAGCAGATGTTGGCCCCATGGCTGCAGTTGCCGGGGCCATTGCGCAATATGTCGGCAGGGATCTTCTTGATTATGGTCTGCCTGAGATAATGGTTGAAAACGGGGGGGATATTTTTATAAAAAGAAACAGGGATTGCGTGGCAGCTATATTTGCCGGCCAGTCACCGCTCAATCAGAAAGTAGGAATCAGGATACCGGCTGCCCTGATGCCGGTTGGGCTCTGTACCTCATCAGGCACGATTGGCCATTCTCTCAGTCTCGGAATGGCGGACTCAGTTACAGTACTGGCTCCATCAGCACTGCTGGCCGATGCTGCAGCTACCCGTCTCGGCAATGAGGTGGCAACAGCCGGCACGAAAAACATTAACCACGCGCTCACCCTTGCCAGGAGTATTTCCGGGCTTCTCGGCGTGGTAATTATCTGTGGGAAACAGATGGGGGTCTGGGGTGAAATTGACCTGGTAGGACTCCACTAGAAATAGTTGGCTAAACATGCTATATCCAAGTAATAATAAATTTTGATGAGGACACTGATGTCACATATCCAACCCGTTATACTTGCCGGTGGAACAGGTACGAGGCTATGGCCCCTGTCTCGGGAGCTTTATCCCAAGCAGCTTTTAAACCTGACCGAGGATGTCTCCCTGCTGCAGGCAACCATCAAAAGAATTACCAGCCTGCCCGACATGCTGCCTCCCTTGATTGTTGTGGGTCATGAGCACCGGTTTCTGACCCAAAATCAGATCGAAGAATTGGGCCTGAAGGATAAAGTCACCATTATTCTTGAGCCGGTGGGGCGGGATACAGCATGTGCCATATGTGCCGCCGCAGTCTATGCCCTTACAAGGCAGGATGAGGATACCGTTCTGCTTGTGCTGCCTGCAGATCACCTGATCAGCGGGCAGGAGGCCTTCCTGCAGGGCATTGAGGAGGCAAAAAGACTTGCAGCCGACGGCTATCTGGTAACCTTCGGCATTACACCGCACAGCCCGGAGACAGGCTACGGCTATATTAAAAAAGGGGAAGGAAACAAGGTTCTGTCCTTTGTTGAAAAGCCTGACAGAAAAACGGCTGAACAATATCTTGCCGAGGGAAATTTTTACTGGAACAGCGGCATGTTTGCCTTTTCAATCAAGACATTTCTGGCCGAAGTAAGAAAACATGCACCACAGACCTGTGCATCCATGGAGGAGTCTGTAGAAAAGGGCCAGGCAGATGAACCCTTCTTCCGGCTGGATCAGTTGAGCATGGAGGCCTGTGCCTGTGAATCAATAGACTATTCATTGATGGAGAAATCTGAACGGGTCGCTGTGGTTCCGGTTGATATGGAGTGGAACGATATCGGCTCATGGCAGGCTCTCTGGGATGTTTCTGCCAAGGACCCTGATGGCAATGTTGTGCATGGCGACGTAGTTTTGGAGGATGTTACCAACAGTCTTGTTCGTGCTGAAAACAGGCTGGTGGCAGGAGTCGGCCTGTCAGACACTTTGGTTGTGGAAACAGCTGATGCCGTTCTGGTAGCGCCTCTCGCCAAAGCCCAGGACGTCAAGAAGATTGTCAACCGCATCAAGGCTGACAAAAAAGAGGAATATCGGCTGCACAGAACAGTCTACCGTCCTTGGGGGAGCTATACTGTGTTGGAAGAGCAGCCACGCTACAAGATCAAACGCATAACGGTCAACCCAGGTGCAAAGCTGTCCCTGCAGATGCACCATCATCGTTCAGAACACTGGGTGGTGGTCAAGGGAACCGCCAAAGTAACATGCGGCGACAACATCTTCCTTGTGCATGAAAATGAATCTACCTATATATCTGCAGGCCAGAATCACAGGCTGGAAAATGACGGCGTCATTCCCCTTGAACTCATCGAGGTCCAGAACGGCAGCTATCTGGGAGAAGATGATATAGTGCGGTTCGATGATGTCTATGGACGATAAGGGTCAAAAACTGCCATGACAAGCAATAAACGACGCGCCAAACGAATTTCAGTCGAGCTTCCGGTCACCGTTTATCTCTATGACAGCAAGAATGAAACCAGGACTGGTGACCCTCTTGACGGCCGTATCAACAATTTTTCCCCCCTTGGGGCCGCCCTGATTATTCCGTCAATCATGCTCAACGGGAAGCATCTCTTCTATACCTGCAATGACAATCCGGACTTCGTACTTGAGTTGGTTTTTGAGCTTAGCGATTCGTCTGGAGAAACAATAACCGTTCCTGCCACCCCTTTATGGTTTGACGTGAACCGTGAATCAGATACAAAACAGTTTGATGTGGGCCTGAAATTCCTTGCAAACACTAAGAGCGAAGAAATAAAAATGCTCAGCAAACTGGCGCTCAAGGATGAAAAGAGGCTTGTTTCCCTCTGGAAAAAATTCTTCTAGTAGTTTTCAATTCTCTGCCGGAACCAGCGGATTAGCTCATTGCGGGCCTTTGTCATGTCGAGGTGATATATTTCCCTGGGAAAAAGCAGGTCAGCCACCCCTGAGTCAAAAATTCTTTTTACTTCGTACTCGTCGTGGGAAACATCCTTCTTATAAATGTAATCCAGGTATGTTTTGTTGGTGTGCACGATAAATTCAACGCGCATGCCCCCCATACGGGCAAAAAATTTCATCATTGGAGTAGAGGCGGAGCTGCCGATGTTTGAACTGGTGTGGCTGCTGCCTCCATCAAGGGTGTCGGTAATATCTTCAAGGGTCATGAATGATTTTGCCCTGATGGCACTCTCGGTCAAATGTTTCTGAAACTGCTTTACCTCTGAAGTTGTATCCAGAACGCCCAGCAGGCCCAATTCATCATCAACAGCTACCGCCGGATTTTCCTCACCCTTGCGGATCAGCTTCAGCACCTTTGCTTCCGGGGGCTTTTTGCGCACGCTTACATAGATAGGGACCTCCTTGCTATCAGAATGGAACCGGCGGCGCTTTATAAGTGTCAGCTTTTGTCCGTGTTGCGGAGTAATCCGGGCGGCCTCCTGTTCACTTAAAATCTTAACATCGGTACAGGAAAAATTTTCCGGTTCATGATGGCTCAGCAGGTAAAAGAGCTTCAACTCACCTATTTTGATATCAGGACTCCAGACAAATCCATTCAGGAAGTGAAGAAATTCTGCAAACTTGTTTTCAATATCTGTTTCCCTTTCCCGTTGATCGATGGAGCCGGCAAGGCTCATCAGAATAAGTTTTCGTTTGGCTTCAAAACGGGCTTTCTTGTGATAGCGGTTATCGAACAGGATCAGCAGCAAGTCAACCGGGGAGCTGGTGATATCAATTTCATTTGTTATCTCTATAAAGGGCGAGTAGCGGGAAAGGACCTTGTTGTTCAGATAGCGGATAACGGAGTCTGCAGCCTGTGAATAACTGTCAACCCTGGAGATTATCTCTCTTTCGCTGCCATGGATGCCGAACATGTTACCAAGTAGCAAATAGGCGCGACGGTCTGCTGCCAGGCGTTTTTCCCGGTCTTTTATGAGAAGCTGGATCTCTGTGTAGGAATTGACATTTAACAGTTCGAGTATCTGGTTGCGGGTAGCCCTGTACTTGGCAACCAGGTTTTTCCGCCGGAGTTCAGCAGCCCTTTTGCGTGACAGGGAATTGAAAATACTTAGCCCCGGCGGTGTATCAGCCGTGGCAAAAGGGCCATCCTGGTCCAGCAAGGCATATATGGTATTACCCCAGTTTCGCGACATAATGCTAAGCAGAAAGTTTTTGCATCATGCGAGTCATTGCACATGATGAGTCTGAGAAAAATTTCATTTCTCCAAGCAGAGTTCATTAATGAATAAGTGAGAAGAAATTGTCAAACAATTTTGTGAACTGCATCTGTATAGTTTCTTTATATTTCTGCGCATCCTGCAACAGGGTAAGAGTATTAACCGCCTTGTCATTTATACTCGCGAGCCATTTGGCATCCATGGTTATCCAGTTTTTTACATTAGCCGGGGCGGCTGCATGATTGTCAAACTGCAGACCCAGGATATGGGGACGCCCATGCAGAGAAATTGCTTCGACCTGGCATTCTGCTGATGTGGCCAGGATGGTGACACAGCCTGGAAGGGGTTCATGAACTGCCTGCCCATGCCATTTGAACAAGGGCATTTGCTGTGGTAACTCTTTGAAAACAGGATGGTTTTTCCCTTCGTGGGTCAAAAAGCCCTGTATGTATCCAAGGCTGGATTGAAAATTAGGCCCGACCTTTGCGCCAAGGACATCAGCGAGCAACTGGTGGCCCAGACAAAAACCGAGGTACGGAATATCCTGGGCAAGGGCCTTTTTGATGGTTTTTTTTTCTGCAGTTAAAAAGGGGTAAAGGTGTTCCTGGTCAACATTCGGTCCGCCACCGAGAACTATTAGGGCCATATAGCCTGTGAGGTCAGGGATAGCCTTCTCCCAGACACGGATGATGTCCATTTTAATTTTGTGGCGTTTGACAGCGCTGAGAAGAAATTGTCCCGGGCCTTCCCATGGATTGTGCTGAAAAACAACAACCTTTCTGGCCATAATCAGATTCGTTTGCGGTTAGTATGCTCATTCAAAGTTGAATACTTTTTTATGTGGCCCTTGGAACAGCCGCAGTTGCATTCCTGTTTTTCTAGCGAAAAGAACAGGAGAGTATTGCTCCTAAAATTGCGATCAGTGATGTCGCTATAAAGATTTTATCAATACGGTCCATGATCGGATGCTCGCGTAAGGAGTTAGAGATGCAAACAGCCTGAAGAACAGGAGGCCGGTCGGGGGAGAGACCGGCCTCCTTACAGGGAGGAGGATAAGACCCCATGTTTTTCCAGACTAAAAAGATAGGCTTGCCGAAACCCCACCATAGATAAAGTTATCATCATTGCTGATGCTTGCAGCTTCAATCAAATCTCCCGCATCGCTACTGAGCGGGAAAGACCAGTAGATTTCCGGGGTAATGGAGAGATATTCATTGACCGGGAATGACATGGATGCTGACAGCAGGCCGTCATGAAACTCGTTGTAACTCTCACCGTCATCCAGGTAGCCAAAGGACAGGCCAAGGTCCAGGCTGTATTTTTCAGCTATCATAAATGAGTGGCCGAAACCCAGGTTTGCATACCAGGCACCGGCAAAACTGTCGGTGTCGTAATAGATGGTCAGCGACGGGGCCAGCAGGATATCATAGCTCACTGTGCCGTAGAATTCCTGGGTATCATCGGTCCCGTCCAGGGCATAGTAAATCCACCCCACGCCATAACCAAGTTTTTCGTAGGCACCGTCATATGAGAGGGTGTAATCGGTTTCGTTCCACTTATGGCCTCCTGCAGCCTCATAATCGGTATCAAGGTTTGCCCAGAGGTTGGCGCTGAAACCCTTGTATGATGTAGTCAGGGACGGCTGGATGACCATGGAGCCATCACTGAGTTCGAAGCCGCGCCAGACGTACTTTGAGTAAAAGCCTACCGAGGCATCGGCAGATGGCACTTCCTCTTCTGCCATGGCAGCCGGTATGCTGGCTGCCATGAGAAGGGCGGTTGCTGTAATTCCGGTAATTAGTTTTTTTGTTCTGTTGATGTTCATTGTCGGTTTCTCCTTTAGTTATAGTTTTCTCTTATCCCCATTTCGTATGCGAAATGCGTTTTTCTCCTATTGGTGATTATTACTTTTTCATTGTGAATTCTGGGTAGGCTTCAAGGCCGCACTCACCGATATCCACTCCTTCAAGTTCTTCTTCTTCACTGACACGGATGCCCATAACCGCCTTAAGAATGGACCAAACAACAAAACTTGTTCCAAAAACCCAGGCAAAAATTACCCCAATACCAGTGAGCTGTGCTGCCAGTGAGCCGTCAGGGTTGGTGAAGGCCACTGCAATCAATCCCCAAATGCCGACTACACCATGTACTGATATGGCACCAACCGGGTCGTCTATGCGTGCCTTGTCCATAAAGACGATTGAAGGAACAACGAGAAGACCGCCGATGACCCCGACAATCGTTGCAACTAAAGGGGTTGGAGTTAAGGGTTCAGCCGTGATAGCGACGAGACCGGCCAGCGCCCCGTTCAGTGCCATGGTAAGATCAGCCTTGCCGAACCAGACCTGGGAGAGCAGCAGCGCAGCAACCAGGCCGCCGGCAGCAGCCATATTGGTATTGACAAAAACCATGGAAACAGCATTTGATTCTTCGATAGTGCTGATTATGAGTTCAGAGCCGCCATTGAAACCAAACCATCCAAGCCAGAGGATGAATGTCCCGAGAGTAGCAAGAGGCAGGTTGGCGCCAGGTATGGCTTTGACCTTGCCGCCTTCGTATTTGCCTTTCCGGGGGCCGAGGAGAAGAACACCTGCAAGTGCAGCCGAAGCGCCGCAAAGGTGGACTACACCAGATCCGGCAAAGTCGGAAAAACCGAGGCTGTCTAGAAAGCCGCCGCCCCACTTCCAGTAACCTTCAACTGGATATATAAATCCGGTTAAAACGATGGCGAAAAGAAGAAAGGTCCAGAGCTTCATTCGTTCAGCAACGGCACCGGAAACAATAGACATGGCCGTGGCTACGAAGACGACCTGGAAAAAGAAGTCTGCCATACCGGAATAATATATCTCTCCACCGCTTTTCAAGACATCATCAACAGCATTATCAGGACCGAGCAAAAAACTGAAGCCGGGGATGAAGCTGTTGGGGCCGCCGCCGTACATAATATTGTAGCCTACGAACATGTACATGATGCAGGCTATGGCATAAAGCGCCACATTTTTTGTTAAAATTTCAACAGTATTTTTGCTGCGGACCAGACCAGCCTCCAGCATTGCAAATCCTGCAGCCATCCACATGACCAGAGCGCCGGATATGAGAAAATAAAAGGTGTCAATTGAGTATGCCAGATGAATAACTTTTTCAGCCACCCCTGGCTCTTCAGCAAATGCCGGCGAAGCAGACAAGGCAGTCAACCCCAGCATGATAAATGATAAATGTAATAGTCGTTTCATTGTGCTATCTCCTTAAATTACAAAATTGTAAAACTAAATTGCATCCTTATCTCTTTCGCCGGTTCTTATGCGGCAGACCGTTTCAACCGGAAGGACGAAAATTTTCCCGTCGCCAATTTTCCCGGTTTTAACTGCTTCAATAATAGTTTCAATGATCTGCTCAATCTGTTCATCGTTGGCAACAATTTCTACTTTTACTTTGGGTATAAAGTCGACAACGTATTCTGCGCCCCTATACACTTCCTTGTGGCCTTTCTGCCTTCCAAAACCTTTAACCTCGGAAACAGTCATACCGTGCAGACCAAGGCCCGAAAAGGCTTCTTTCAAGGCGTCAAGCTTGAAAGGCTTGATAATTGCTTCAACTTTTTTCATTTTGTCCTCCATAATTTTCATTATTGTAAAAGAAAGTCTTCACGCATTTTTTATAAGTCTACACTTCAACAACTGTGCCAAAATGAGAAAATAATTTTCTTTTAGTTTATAACTATTTAATATTTAATTAATAAATAAATAAACGAGGGCGCGCTGTACTTGGAAGAGTGATAAAAAATTTTTCAAAAATGTAATAAAATTAAATTTTAGCAAACAAAATTATAACATTTATGTAATTAATATAGAGTCCGGCAACTGGGGGGCGCATGGGAGGCATACTGCTGGTCTGGTGGGTTGCACGTAGGACACAGGCAGGTTTCGCCTGTCTATTATTATAATTTACATATATGTAATAAATAAAAGCAAATTTATAACGTCTTTGTAATATATTAAGTTGCCTATTAAAGTAATATTAAAGTTTTTTCTATAATTTTAGCATGTTAATCGATAGGCATATTTTTGGCATATGATTTGCTTGTAATTTTGTTATCCGTTACTGGCAGCACAATTTTGTATAACTTTACAATTAATTATTAAGAGGAGGAAGGTTGAGTGAATACCGGAGATACAGCATTTATGCTCATAGCAACAGCCCTTGTGATGTTTATGACTCCTGGG
>Ga0209536_100001958_pt1 | contig 33699 bp, 35 predicted proteins | sample DeeMarSeWOR28_12_FD_187461 | JGI IMG/M metagenome (GOLD analysis project Ga0209536, IMG submission 187461) | Marine sediment microbial communities from White Oak River estuary, North Carolina - WOR-2-8_12 (SPAdes) (version 2) | ecosystem: Environmental > Aquatic > Marine > Intertidal zone >...
TTCAACTCGGAGATCGAAATCGAGCACGCATCAAGTGGTCAGGCGGGTTCGGTGTCGCTGGAGTTCGCGTACCTCGACTATTTCATCGCCGGGCCCATCACGGCGCGTGGTGGTCTGGTCCTAGTGCCGATGGGCTTCATCAGCGAGCAGCACGAGCCGACGACTTTCCTCGGCAGCGAGCGCCCGGCTACCGAGCGATACATCATCCCGACGACCTGGCGTGAGAACGGGCTCGGCATCTTCGGTCAGGTCGCGGGCTTCGAATACCGCGGCTACGTGGTGAACGGGCTCGATGCGATCGGCGATGGCAGTTCGAAGGCCATGGGTTTCAGCGCTGAAGGCCTGCGCGGGGGTCGCCAGAAGGGATCTAAGGCGGTGGCGGAAGACTTCGCGGGCGTGGCTCGCGTTGACTACGTGGGCGTACTGGGGCTGTCGTTCGGCACGTCCGTCTATGCCGGCAATTCCGGCCAGGGCAACGTCGTTCCCACGGATTCGTCCGCGACGATCGGAGCGCTGACGGTGATCTGGGAGGGACACGCGCAGTACCGTTCTCACGGCCTGGACCTGCGCGGTCTGTTCGCGCTGGCCCATGTCGATGATGTCGTCGGCATCAACGCGGCCCAGGGTTACACGGGAAACGAGTCGGTGGGCGAGCGCCTGAAAGGCTGGTACCTGCAGGGCGGATACGATGTTCTGCACGGAGCGAACACAGAACATCAGTTAGTGCCGTATGTGCGTTACGAGCAGATCAACACGCAGGACCGGATCCCCGATGGCTTTTCGGCGGATCCGGCCAACGACCGGCAGATCATCACGATCGGCGCCGAGTGGAAGCCGATCCTCAACCTTGTGGTTAAGACCGACTACCTGATCAACAAGAACGAAGCGGACACCGGTGTGAACCAGTTCAACGTCAACATCGGCTACTTGTTCTGAGCGGACGGAGTGAGAGTGCGGTTTAGAGTTCTCGGATGCCTCGCCGGCTTGGCTATGCTGCTGGTATTGATACCTGCGACGGCAGTCGCGCAGTTGCGAATGACGCAGCCGGAAGCCCTCAGGCTCGCTTTCCCAGAGCCGCTTGTTATCGAGCGCAAGACGGCCTTCCTCGATGATGTACAATTGGCGACGGCGCGGCAGCACGCGGGCAGCGACGTCGAGGTCGATCACAGCGTCGTCACATACTACGTAGCTAGCCGCGATGGGGTCACTGAGGGTGTAGCGTACTTCGATGCTCACCGGGTTCGCACTCTTCCCGAAGTCCTCATGATCGTCGTGACACCCGAGGCAGTGGTTCGTCGCATCGAGGTGCTCAAGTTCTCCGAGCCGCCCGAATATCTGGCTCCCGAGGGCTGGCTGCGGCAGTTCGAAGGCAAGCGATTGGCCTCGGATCTCTCCCTGAAGGGCTCGATCGTTAACATCACGGGAGCGACGCTGACCTCGCGGGCTATTACGCAGGCGTCCCGTCGCGCGCTCGCCCTGCATGCGGTCATCGACCCTTTCGATCAAGAAGCTCGACAGGCGGATCGATGAATCGATTAGAGAAATGGAGTCTGTGGGTTTCGTTCTCGTTTACAGCGATCACTGGCACCGGCCTGCTCTGGACCAAGTATTTCATGCACACCGATGATCCATGGGCCGTGGTGAATCATCCCCTCGAACCCTGGTTGCTCAAAGCGCACATCGTCGTGGCGCCGGCGCTGGTATTCGCTCTGGGCCTCATAAGCTCGAAGCACATCTGGCAGCACTTCAAGGCCAGGCTAGCGGTCGGACGAAGGAGCGGAATCGTGACCGTTCTGATGGGTGCAGCCATGATTCTGACTGGCTATCTGATACAGGTCGTAACGCACTCCGCTCCGCTACAACTCCTGGCGATATCCCATATCGCTGTCAGTTTCGTCTTCTTGGTTGGCTTCGTTGCTCACCAACTGCTGGTCGGCACTCGCCCGCTGCGAAGGTTGAGAATGTCGATCAATAGAGCAATAGAAGAATAGAACTCTCGAAGTCGAAGTGCCTCCCTGAATATCTGAACGCACGTGTTCGTACCACGCCCACCTAACGCGCACGGAAATCTTTGCAGCTACAAGGAAAGTATGTACTGGGCGAACTGCGCCGGGCCGTATTTCCCGTCTCCGTAAGCGTCTGCAAAGAATATGGTTACGGTACAGAACCCCCAGCTCTCTCTGCGGCTTGTCTCTTGCGTTCCTCAGTGTCCAGCGCACAAGAAGCTAGGACGGAGGCAAGGGATGGCTACTGGGAAGCTGGAAGAGCGGGTTCGGCAAACCGCTGGGACTGCCTCGCAAAGTGCACCTGCAAGGGTGACGGTCTTCACGACCGATGAAGCCCTCCTGCGATCGCTATTCAACCTGCTTGGGGAAGAGGAGTATCAGCTTACGGGTGGACGGCCGCCTGGATCGCTGGCCGCCTTCCTGTTGGACCGACGGACCGACGCAATCGTGCTGGACCTCAGGTTACCGGCTCAGGCGCGTGCTGAGGCGGGAAGACAGATCCGCGAGGTTCCCAGCAGGCCTACGGTGCCGATCATCGGCGTGTGCGATGCGGAGACGCCCTACGAAGTGCGCTTGACGGCTCTCGAGGACGGCTTCTGGGATGTGTTGGAGCTGCCTGGCTCGTCGTCCGAGCTGGTTGCGAAGCTCGGGACCTGGATTCTGCTGAAGAGAGATGTGGATGGCTTGCAGGTGACCAGCCTGCTGGACGCCGAGACCGGCCATTACACGTCGCAGGGAATAAAGCGGCGGCTGAGGGAGCTCGCCGCGTTGACTCAGCGAATCGACACCGCGCTCTCTTGTGTGGTGTTCGGTGCTGATCGCACGAGCGACACCGAGAAACCGAGCGCGGATGCGCTGGCGGAGACAGGCAAGGAATTCTCGCTCGCGCTGCATCACAGGACTCGCAACTCGGATGTGGTCGGGCGTTTGGAGGCATTGAAGTTCTTGGTGCTCGCGCCTGATACGCCTCCGCCCGGTGCCTTAAGATTGGCCGAACGCTTCACCACGTTCTCGTTGTCGCGACTGGTGGCCGGTGACTTGCCCGTGACGTTCAGTGCGGGCGTGGCCGGAGTTGAAGGTCGGAACGGGCAGGTCCAGGCCAGCCCCGAGCTGCTGCTGAACGCGGCGAATCGGGCCCTGAACCAGGCTCGCACGGCAGGCGCGGCTCAAGTGGCTGCCGCCTGGGGAAACGTCTGAGGATAGGTGAAAGGGGGAGACTTTGTCGAGGAAGGTGAGCGATGACAAGGTGCGGCTTCGCGAGCTAGCCTGTCAGACCTTGGAGGCGTATCGGAACCTGAACACGGTCGCCGCCGAAGCGTCCTTGTTGGGGCACCAGCAGCCTGACGGCGACGGGTTGGCTCGGGCCGGTGAGTTGCTGGAGTCGGTGATAGCCGAGATCAAGGGGACGGCCAAGGCCGTTGCGGGCTAGTCGTTTCTAGCAGTCCAACCTCGCGGCACCTCTTCGGTCTGGTCGCGCTCGGCGCCCAGACCCGTTGGGCGAGTGCGCTCCCTTAGGCCTCTCCGAACTCGGGCAGCTTGATTCGCTGTGTGAGCGCGCCCCGATCCACGATGACGAAGTGGTGGCTCCGACTGTCCACCAATCCTTCTCGCTTCAGATCAGCCAGTACCGTAGTCACAGTTTCCCGTGTGGATCCGATCAAATCGGCCATCTCTTGATGGGTGAACCAGTAGGGAACCTCCGTACCCCGTTCCGTCGCCACACCATATCGATCGGCCAACCAGAGAATCGTGCCGGCAAGTCTCGATGGGACATCGAGGAACGCGAGCATCTTGATCCGCTCCTCCATGTGCAGCATGACGGATCCGGCGTGGCGTAAGAAGTGTCGGGCTATCCCGGGGTCTCGTACCCACAGCTCTCTGAGCGCATCGGCTTCGATACTGAGAAGTTCGCTGCCCTCTGCGGCCGAGGCTGACATCGCCCTGCGCGGCATATCCGCCAGTGCTTCGAGCCCGAAAGCCTCGCCTTCAGCGGCGAAACCGACCGTGAGGTCGCGACCATCCCAGTCCCTGTCGCGGAGTCGAGTGCGGCCCCTAAGCACGAAATGTATCGCGTTGGCTGGCTGACCGAGTTCGTAGATGCTCTCGTTCTTACGGTAGCTGCGTACCGTTCCTAGCGCGCGCAGGTCGTCGACCTGGGAGAGCGTCAGGCTCTTCAGCACGGCCATGGGCCTCTGGCCGAATCTCATAGCCGATACCTCCTATGAGCGCGTGACCTGGAGGCGGCCGAGCCGCCCTCGGTCAACTGCATGATCGGTAACTCGAATCCTAGCGCCTACGCCTCGCCTCGGCAACGGGAGCGTAGGAGATTTCACAATAATGCCGATGTCGGAGTTAGGAAAGATCGTCTTTGCCACACCAGCGGCCGCGGGTTTGGAAACTGGCCAGGCGAGGCACGGTGAACTTTTCCGGCCGTTTTGGCGTTGCAATGGGGTCGGCCGTCGGTTAAATAGGGGGCTCACGCCCCCGGCCCCTACCATCTATAGAGGACGATGGCAACAGACGGATCTCCGAAGCGGCAGCAATTCGAGAGCGAAGCGCTGGTCCACCTGGACACACTGTACAACGTCGCGCTGCGGCTCTGCGGTAATGCATCCGATGCCGAGGATCTGGTCCAGGATACCGTGACCAAGGCGTTCCGCGCCTGGGACAAGTATGAACCCGGTACCAACTGTCGTGCGTGGTTGGTCACGATCATGCGGAACACTTTCATTAACAAATTCCGGCGTGAGAGCCGGCGGCCCAGCGCCGTCCAGTTCGATACGATCGAGGACGTATCGGTCTTCGAGTCCGTTCAGGACCAGGATCCGGAAGGGTCGTTCTTCCATTCCGTGGTCGACGACGAGGTCAAGCGGGCGATCCAGGATTTGCCCGAGGAGTTCAGGATCCCTGTGGTGCTCAGCGATGTTGAGGGAATGAGCTACGCTGAGATCGCGAACATTCTGGACTTGCCTGTCGGGACCGTGAAGTCCCGGCTTTTCCGCGGGCGCCGCCGTCTGCAGCAGCGCCTCTATGAGTATGCTCTCGAGATGGGGTACATCCGATGACGGCGTTCTGGAAACTGGGGAATTGGATGGGCAAGGCGATGCCACCGCCGGGGGGCATAGACTGTTGCGGCGTGATGCAGCAACTCTACGAGTACATCGACGGTGAACTCGATGAAGAGAGCGTAGAGAAGGTCCGCCAGCATCTGGACAAGTGCAAACGGTGTTACCCGCGCTACAACTTCGAACGGGCGTTCATGCGCTTCGTTGGGGATCAGGCGCGCGTCGCAGCTCCGCCGGAGCTGCGGCGCAAGATCTTTGCGAGTATCCTGGAGGAGGAGAGCGAAAGCTGAGATTGTCGTATCCCTTTCAAGGAGAGCCGCTTGAAGCGCTACCCCGCATTTGATCCTCCTGAGTATCTCGATTGGTCTCCCGATGTCGAGGTGATGAAAAGGTATCGGGACACGATCGAACTTGACGCGTCGCGGCGGCAGCTCATCGAGGGGCTCTCCGCCGAGCGGTTGCTGGACCTTTATGCCGGAATGCTGCGTTTCCGACTCCACGACATCGCTCTCAAGCGTTGGGTGCGCCAGGGCGTGATTTCGAAGGCCTGGCTCGGGACCGGCGAGGAGGCAGCCACCATCGGTCCTGTCCATGCCCTCAACCGCTCGGGGCCGGACGGGGATGTGGTCGGGCCGATGATTCGCAATGCCGGCGCCTGCCACGAGATGGGAATGCCGATCGCTGACATGCTGCGCGCCTATCTGGCGACGGCGGACTCGCCCAACGCTGGACGCGACCTTCATGTCGGTGGCAGACGATACGGCGTCGTGGCACCGGTCAGCATGGTCGGCAGTCTCGCGCCGGTCATGGCCGGCTACGCCCTGGCATTCCGCATGGGCGACACCAAGCGCGTCGCGCTCACCTGGGTGGGAGACGGATCGACGAAGACCGGCGAGGTTCATGAAGCTTTCAGTTTCGCCGCCGCGCAGCGGCTGCCCGTAGTGTTCATAATCCAGAACAACCAGGTAGCCTTGGGTACCCGTGTGGATCAGCACCACCGCGGTGCTGACTTTTCGGAGTGGGGCCGACTGTATGGTGCCGAGACCGGGCCGTTCGATGGGAACCATGTCCTCGATGCCTACGCCGCAACCTGCTGGGCGGTAGAGCGATGTCATTCCGGTGCGGGTCCGGCGTTTCTCAGTGCGGAGACGTTCAGAATGGGCGGGCATGCCACTCACGATGAAAGCGAGGCTCGCAAGCTCTTCAGCGCCGAGACCTTCTCGGAGTGGGGACGCCGCGATCCCATCGGGTGTTACGAAGCGTGGCTGACGGACTCGCCGCGGGACCTGCGCACCGGTGAGCCTGCGTCGTTCGGCGCCGCCGCCGAGTCCAATCGTGAGGTTTTGGCCGATATAGAGGCTGCGGTCACGGAGGAAGTGGAAGCCGCAGCCGAAGAAGCACTGGCCAGCCGCGACCGGATGCCCGATTCAGAGTCCGCTGGCGAAGGTGTGTACGGGGACCGGCCCGAGAGTGGGCCGGACGGGCGAGCGACCTTCTCCAACTAGCGGGTGCCCCTCAGGCCTTTTCCTCGGCGCGGTTCGAGATTTTGGCGATGACGTCGCTGGAACTGTGTCCGGGCACGAGGTTCGCCAGCTTCACTTCACCGCCGTAGCCAGTCACGAAGTCGGCTCCCACCACCTCGTTCACTGTGTAGTCGCTTCCCTTGACCAGGACATCGGGCCGCAAGTGCTGTATCAGCGCTAGGGGCGTGTCCTCCGGAAACAAGACGACCAGGTCCACGGAACTCAGCGAGGCCAGCACCAGAGCTCGGGCGGTCTCGTTCTGTACCGGTCGCTCTTCACCCTTGAGGCGCCTCACCGAGTCGTCGCTGTTCAGCCCCACGATCAAACGATCGCAGGCGGATCGGGCCTCTCTGAGTAGCGACACATGGCCGGGGTGGAGGAGGTCGAAGCACCCGTTCGTGAAGCCGATACGGAATCCCTGGGCTCGCCAGCGGGCCACGACCTCGGCGGCCGCCCGGGCCGAGACCACCTTGGCCTCCGACGACAGAACTTCGGCTGTCATCAGGGCGTTGGCCAACTCGTCGCGGCTCACGACCGCGGTTCCGACTTTGCCGACGACCACGCCCCCCGCGATGTTCGCCAGTTGGGCGGCGGACGCGAGCTGGGCACCGGCTGCAAGCGCTACGGCGGTCGTGGCGACGACCGTGTCGCCCGCACCGGAGACATCGAACACCTCCAAAGTTCGCGAGGGCAGGTGCAGCGGATCGGCGCCGCCTTCGATGAGGCTCATGCCCTGTTTCGAGCGACTGACCATGATGGCACCAAGGCTACAGCCCTCGATCACTGCGCGCGCCGCCGCCGTGACCTCGTCGTCGCTGTCACAGGGCATGCCGGTCGCCACCGCCAATTCCGCCTGGTTGGGCTTCAGAACCGTCACGCCTGAGTAGACCGCGAAATCACTCCGTTTGGGATCGGCGATGATCGGCACACCGGCCGAGCGGGCTATCTCGATGACGGAGCCAAGCACCCGGTCGCTCAGGACGCCCTTCGCGTAGTCGGAGATCACGACGACATCGACTTCGGGTAGAGCCTCCTCAAAGCTGGCCAAGAGTTGGCGCTCCGTGTCGGCTGTCAACGGCCGAGTCGTCTCCTCGTCGGAGCGCAGCAGCTGTTGGCCGTCGGCGATGTAGCGCGCCTTTACCGTCGAGGGCCGGCCAGCCTCGACGACGAGGCGTGGCCGCAGTCGGTCTTCCATCTCGGCCAGAGCCATCATTTGGTGGCCGGCTGTGTCATCACCTACGACCGCGATAAGTTCACAGCGTGCACCGAGCGCGACTACGTTACGCGCCGCGTTGCCGACTCCACCCAGCATGGTGCTCTCCGAGCTTACGCGGTGCACCTGGATCGGTGCCTCTGCCGAGATACGGTCGACCGCGCCGTAGACGAATCGGTCGTACATCAGATCGCCGATGCACAGCACGCGCGCTTCGTGGAAGCTCTCGAGAATGCCGTGTAAGGCGTGGGCGTCCACTTACACCAAGCCCATCTCGAGTTCCAGCGCGCCGCAAAGCATGTGACCCAGCAGGATGTGCATCTCCTGAATACGCGCGGTATTGTCGGATGGCACGATCAGCAGGGGGTCCGCGAGCTCTACGAGGTCGCCACCGTCGCCACCGGTCATCGCCGCCGCGTCGAGACCCAGTCCGCGAGCGGCCCTCAACCCCGCCGCGACGTTCGGGCTGCGCCCCGATGTCGACAGGCCGACCGCGACATCGCCGGGCCGGCCGAGGGCCTGGATCTGCCGGGCGAAGATCTGCTCGAAGCCCATATCGTTGCCCACCGCCGTCAGTACCGATGTGTCCGTGGTCAGGGCCAGTCCGGCGATGGGCGTCCGATCGTTTCGGTACCGGACCACCAGTTCGGCTGCCAGATGCTGGGCGTCGGCGGCGCTTCCACCGTTTCCGAAGAACAGGATCTTGCCGCCATTCTTCAGGCTGGTGGCCCAGACTCGCAACATCGCCGCGAACGGCACAGCCAGTGCGTCACGGCACCTGGCCGCAACCTCCAGGTGGTCAGCGGTCTCCGCCGCGAAGTAGTCCTTCGGTATCGTGTCCATTGGAAAGGAATATCAGGATGGAAGGTGGCCGTATCAAGGAGCTACCTGTTGAAGCGGAACCGGGTGGCTGATATGATTGCCCGAGCCACTTGACCGTGCGGACCGTACAGAAGGATTAGACGATGAAGGACAGCTCAGTCGCCTTCTTCAAGCGCCTGCTAGCCATTCCCGGGCCGTCCGGGTACGAGGCCGCGCCCGCCCGCGCCTGGCGCGAGGAAGCCGAGACCTTCGCCGACCGTGTCTGGGCGGATGTCGCCGGGAACAGCTTCGCTGAGGTAAATCCCGAGAGCGAGCCGCGCGTGATGCTCGCCGGACACATCGATGAGATCGGCCTCATGGTCAACCATATCGACGATGACGGCTTCCTCTACTTCTCGACGATCGGCGGTTGGGATCCCGAGATCATCGTTGGGCAACGCGTCGAGGTGCTCACGCGCGAGGGGCCCATCCCTGGGCTCATCGGTAAGAAGGCCATCCATCTGCAGGAGAAAGATGATCGAAATCATCCGTCGAAAATAAAGGACCTTTGGATAGACATCGGTGCCAAGGATGGCGAGGATGCGCGCAATCGGGTGCGCGTCGGCGATGCCGCCGTGCTGGCGGCCGGAGTCGTCGAACTACCCAACGGACGGATAGCTTCTCGTAGCATCGACAACCGCGTCGGCGCCTACGTCGTTCTGGAGGCGCTGCGCCGGCTCGCGCAGGAGCGGCCCTCGGCCGGTGTGGTCGCCGTAGCCACCGCCCGGGAAGAGATAGGTGCTGCGGGCGGCGGTGCGCGAAGCGGTGCGTTCGGCCTCGATCCCAAGGTTGCCATCGTCGTTGACGTGACCCACGCCACGGACCATCCGGGGACCGAGAAGAAGGGCCAGGGCGATCACCGTTTGGGTGGTGGGCCAGTGTTGAGCCGAGGATCGGCGGTTAATCCGGTGCTGTTCGAGCGGATGGCCCACGTGGCGGATAGCGAGGAGATCCCCTATTCCCTGGAGGCCTCACCCAGCCGGACCAGTACGGACGCCGACAACATCCATTCGGCGCGGATGGGTATAGTCACGGCTCTGGTCTCAGTGCCGAACCGCTACATGCACTCGCCAAACGAGATGGTGGCGCTGTCCGACCTCGACCGTGCGGCGGAATTGATCGCGGCGACCGTTAGAACACTGAAGGTCGCCGACGATTTCGTGCCCGTCTGAAATCTGCTCGAGCTGCGGTAGGCCCTAGATCGGCAGGCCCATCGATACGCTCCGCTGGAATAGGCCCAGCAGTTCCTTGCCCGAGAGCTTCTCGAGGTCATCCTGGGACGCGAACTGGTCCTCCGGAACCTCGACCACACGGTACGGCCGTTGCCCCGTGGGCTCACAGAAGAAGAGAACAACGCGGACGCCCGGCTTCGGCTGATCCTCCCCGAGGCGAACCTTCCAGCGGTCTCCGTCGATCTTGATGTGTGCCATGTCGTTTGCGGTTTGGTGCTCGGTTGTGGTCAAAACTGCTCCTTCTCCACTCTCACGATCTCGGCCAGACTGTGACCCAGTGATCTTTCGAGCCCGGCGATACGCACCCTAAGCGGCCCCTCGAACGGTTCTCGGTCCAAGACCTCCAAATGAGTGCCCGGGAAGAGGCCAAGTTCAGCAAGATAGCGCAGCCGTCCCTCGTCCGCATCGCTGACTTCCCGCACGATAACCCTCGAACCCTGCTCCATCTCCGACAGCAAGGGGTGCGGTCGCTCCTTGAGTTCACCTTCGGCGGTCGGTATCGGCGAGCCGTGCGGATCCGCTTCAGGATGGCCAAGCACGGACGCCATCCGCTCCACCAGTTCGTCCGAAGCGGCGTGCTCGAGTCGCTCGGCCTCCGCGTGTACTAGGTCCCACGAGTAGCCCAGCATCTCGATCAGGTAGGCCTCGATGACCCGGTGCCGGCGGATGATCCGCAGGGCGTCGCGCTCACCCTCTTCGCTCAGCCGCACGCCCCGGTAGGGCTCGTGCTCCACGAGGCCCCGCTCGGCCAGGCTCTTGATCATGTTGGTGACCGAGGCGGGCGACCGACCGAGGTGTGCGGCCAAGGCCGATGTGCTCACGGGTTCGCGCTCCTGTTGGAGGTGGCGGATCGCCTTCAGGTAGTCCTCGACGGCGCGTGAGCGGTCAGGCCCCGGGTCGGCGCCAACGGCTTCAGCTCGCCGTTCTCTTGCGGTTCGGCCTCGTGACGTCATGATTTTTCGTCCAGGCTAAAACTCGGTCGCTCTGGCTTAGGTGTCAATGCGGGTGTCGCGGTACAGCCGCGTTGACCCGGGCGTTTAGCCCCCATAGGTTTGCGCCGTCGGCCGTGGGCCATACCGGCTCGCGGCCGTTCTTTTCGGGAACCGCAGGTTGTTATGTGTATAGAAGGATGTTGATGATCAAATCAGCGGATATATATGACGCACCGCAAGACGTAGAAGACAGGATCGACCTCCACCTGCACTCGACGCGCTCGGACGGACGGGCCGAGCCGGCTGCGGTGATCGCCGCAGCGGCGGAGAAGGGCTTGAAGGCGGTTGCGCTCACCGATCACGACACCGTGGCAGGGATCGGCGAAGCGATGGGGGCGGCCGAGGAGTTGGGGGTGCATTTCGTGCCCGGGATCGAGTTCTCGTGTTACGACGATTCCGGTTCCACGCACTTGCTCGGCTACTACATCGACCCGCAGTACGATGACCTGGTCGAATACTTGGACGGTGCGCGGCAGAAGCGCATCGAGCGCGCGGCCAGGATGGTCGAGAAGCTGGATGGGCTGGGGATCGAGATTAGTCTCGACGCGGTGATCGAGCAGACGTCCCGAGATGGCCTGATAGCGAGGCCGCATGTCGCTCGCACGATGCTCGAGGGCGGTTGGGTGAAGAGCTACCGAGAGGCCTTCGACCGATTCTTGGCCGCCGGGCAGCCCGCCTACGTACCCACGTGGCGTATCAGCCCCGCTGAGGGGATCCTCCGCATCCACGAGGCGGGGGGCCTGGCGGTCTTGGCCCACGGAGGCAAGACTCATGGCGACGAGACTATCAGGCAGCTGGTGGATGAGGGGTTGGACGGATTGGAGACGCTCCATCCCGAGCACGGGCCCGTCGAAATCAGGAGGATGAGACGACTAGCCGCTGAGTTCGGGATTCTGGAGACGGGAGGCTCAGACTGGCACGGCCCCCACGACAGGCGTCGGGGTCAGCTGTCATCTCAGCCGGTCCCGTACGAATGGTACTTGCACCTGCGGGACGCCGCTGTCGCGGGTAAAGGCGCGGGCGGCTGAGCGCCGAGCGGGTGTGGCAGAGGAGGGCGACCTAAGATGTCGGGCAACGGAACGAGTCAGGAACGAGTATTCGAGTTGGTCATCGTGGGCGGCGGCCCGGCCGGCCTGACCGCAGGCATGTATGCAAAGCGATCGGAACTGAACGCCGTAGTGTTGGAGCGGGGTCTGCCTGGCGGCCAGCTGCTCAACACCGATCTGATCGATGACTATCCGGGCCTCCCCGAGATCGACGGCCGCGACTTGGCGGAGCGCATGACCAACCACGCCACGAAGTTCGGGCTGCAGATCGATACGGCGACGGTCAAGGGAATCAAGAAGCTCGAGGATGGTGACTTCCGCGTCACCACCGAGGAAGGACCGGTCTATCGCGCACCGGCGGTGATCCTCACGGCTGGTGGAACGCCCACGAAACTGGGAGTCCCCGGCGAGGAAGAGTATGCCGGCAAGGGTGTGAGCTACTGCGCGATCTGCGACGGCGCATTCTTCAAGGGCGAGACGATCGCCGTCGCCGGCGGAGGCGACGCGGCGACCGAGGAAGCGGAGTTCCTCACCCGCTACGTGGACAAGCTCTACATCATCCACCGCAGGGACGAACTGCGAGCGCAGAAGATTCTCCAAAAACGGGTCTTCGAGAATCCAAAGATCGAGATGATCTGGAATACCGTGATTGAAGAGGTCATCGGCGACGTTCAGGGGATGAAACAGCTTCGCCTCAGGAACGTCGAAAGCGGCGAGGAGAGCCTCCTCGAGGCCACAGGCCTCTTCGTATTCATAGGCTTCCGACCCAATACCGGATTGCTGGAGGACCACGCCGAGCACGACGCCGGCGGCTACATAATCAGCGACCGCGACATGCGCGCCTCCATCCCCGGCTTGTTTGTCGCCGGCGATGTCCGCGCTCAGCTCACGCGACAGATCACCACGGCAGTGGGCGACGGAACGACAGCCGTGATCGCGGCGGAGAAGTACCTTACCGACTTGAAGGAGGAGAGGCAGGCGGTCACGAGGCCTTGATCCGCGCCACGGGATCCTTGGCTGTGCCCGTGATGTTTTATTGACAGCTGGGTTCGTCGGGCTAGTATTGAACGCTCGGAACGGTGCGGCCATACGCGGGTAACACCTTTCCCAGTCAGGTTTGTCAGGTCATTGGAGAACGATTGGCATAGATGGCAGAGACGAAGCAGGATTCCACCGTATCGGTCGAGTTGACTCCGCAGGCGGCCGAGAAGGCGCTGGAGTTCATGGCGGAGGAGAACCTCGCGCCCGAGTCCGGAGGTCTCCGGGTGAGCGTGCTTCCCGGCGGCTGCTCGGGCTTCCAGTACGGCCTGAACGTGGAGTCAGAGGCGCGCGAAGACGACGAGGTCCACGAGTCTCACGGTGTGAGGCTCTTCGTAGATCCGTTCAGTGCTCAGTACTTGAAGGGCACGCAGATCGGCTACCACAGTTCGTTCCAGGGATCCGGGTTCACCTTCAGCAATCCGAACGCTTCGGGCGGCTGCGGTTGCGGTTCTTCGTTCGCGGTCTGAGAATCCTCTCACATTTGGTCTGGCGGGCCCGCATTTGCGGGCCTTCCTTTTTGTATGCCGCCCGGCGCCTTATTTTTGGGGCCGACGGTCGGCAAGGGACCGGCGTATCTCGAACCAAGGAGAATGGTGAAGATCCACGGCTACCCGGTGGGGCCGCTACAGGCCAATGCCTACCTGGCGATCTGTGAGGAGACGCTGAAGTGTGCCTTGGTGGATCCGGGGGAAGAGGCGGAGCGTCTGCTCGAAGCTGCGGCTGGCGAGGGCGCCACGATCGAGTCCATCTTTCTGACCCACGCTCACCTCGATCACTTGGGCGGCGTCGCCGTCGCGAAACGGGAAACCGGCGCCCCTGTGTATCTGCACCCGGCTGACCGTAGGCTATACGAAGCCGCGCCGCTGCAGGCGCGGACGTTCGGCCTTGAAATCGATGTTCCGCCTGAACCCGATCGAGAACTGCAGGGCGGCCAAGTGTTCGAGATCGGTGCGACTAGACTTGAGGTACGTCACACGCCGGGTCATTCTCCGGGGCACGTCTGCCTGATCGGCGACGGTTTCGCCTTGGTTGGAGATTGCGTCTTCGCCGGGTCGATCGGCCGTACCGATCTTCCGGGTGGTGACTATCGCACGTTGATGGAGTCGATCAACGAGAAACTGATGACCCTGCCCGACGACGTGGTTCTCTACTCGGGCCACGGTCCGGCCACGACTGTCGGGCACGAACGAACGACCAACCCGTTCCTGACCGGAGCGCTCTGATGAAGCGGTCGAGCGATGCCGAGGTGGCCACGGGCGAGGCGGTCCTCGCGGAACTGCAGGGCCGCTGCCTTGCCTGCGGTTTCGTGGGGTCCCGTAGGCCGCGAGGCTGCAAGGCTGGCCACTGCGCCAATTGCGGCCATCCCTATCCACTCGGCGACTGCTCCGATTAAGGCGTCTGCAGGCCATGCCTGACTGGGGGGAAACCGTGGGTGCAACGAACCCGGTGCAGAACAGCTGCTGTGCCGAACCTCGCCTGGCCGAGTTGAAGGCCGCATTCGAGAACGGTGAGCGCTTGCTCATACTCACCCATGACAACCCGGACCCCGACGCGCTGGCGAGTGCCTACGCGCTGCTGCGATTGGCCGAGTCGTTCGACCATCTGAAGGTGAGAATCGGGTTCGGCGGCTTCGTCGGCCGGGCGGAAAACAGAACCATGGTCCAGGAGCTCGACTTGCCCGTCGTGCCGACCTGGGCGGTGAGCTTTGAGGACGTGGACATTATCGCGCTGGTCGACACCCAGCCAGGCACCGGGAACAACTCGCTTCCCGACGACCGTGAGGCGGCCGTCGTTCTCGATCATCACCCGTTGCGCCCAGAGACGAAGACGGCCCGTTTCTTCGATGTGCGCACCGATTGTGGTTCGAGTTCGACGCTCCTCACTCAGTACCTGCAGGCCGCTGGTTTGCCCTTGGAGGGCAACCTGGCGACAGCCCTCTTTTATGGGATCCAGTCGGAGACCCAGGATCTGGGTCGCGAGGCTGGAGAAGGTGATCGCAGTGCCAGTTTGGCTCTCTATCCGGGCACGGATCGTGAGCTGATTTCCCGTATCCGCTACCCGAGCCTGCCGCGCCCTTACTTCAAGTCTCTGCACCGCTCGCTCGAGAGGTCGCGGACCCGCGGTCCAGTCTTGGTCTCCTACGTGGGTAAGCTCGACTACCCCGACCTCGTAGCCGAGCTGGCTGATTTCTATCTCAGGTACGAGGGTGCCGAGTGGTCGTTCTGCATCGGGATTTTCGAGGATGACATCCTCATCTCGATTCGAACGTCTCATAAGGACGCGTCGGCGGGTCGTTTGCTGCGTCGCGTGATAGGAGACGATGGAAGCGCCGGCGGCCACGGGATGATGGCGGGCGCCCGAGTTCCGGTGGCCCACCTATCGGCTGAGGACGTTCGCCTCAAGAGCGAGGAGCTGGTGAATCGTTTCATCAAGGAGCTTGGGGTCGAGGATGAGGTGGGTGGCGCCCTCTTGGATACAACCGCTCAGGGCGGGGCCTGATAGGAGGGCCGTTGCTGCGAGTCGGCCTTACCGGAAACGTCGGTGCGGGGAAGTCCACGACCGTGATACTCTTCGCCAGCTGGGGCGCAAGAGTCATCGACACCGATGTGCTGGCCCGCGAAGTCGTGGAGCCGGGTACTCCGGCCTTGGCGGCGATTCGCGAATTCTGGGGCGCTGAAGTCATCGGAGATGACGGCACGCTGGACCGCGCCGCAATGCGAAACATTGTGTTCTCCGATCCCGAAGCCCGCGAGAAGCTGGAGAGTATCCTTCATCCGGCGATACGAGATCGGTGTCGCGAACTGTTCGCCGAAGCCGAGACACGCGGCGACCGCATAGTAATCGGCGTCGTACCGTTGCTCTTCGAGACGGGGATGAATACGGAGTATGACGTCGTACTTCTGATCGATGCGCCGCTCGAGCAGCGTATCGAGCGTCTGGTGAACAAGCGCGGGCTCAGCCGTGATGAAGCCCGAGCCATGGCAGCGGCCCAAATGCCCGCTCAGGAGAAGCGGGCGCTGGCCGACTTCATCATCGACAATGACTCGGATATTACTACACTGGAAAGACGTGCGTGGGAGACCTGGAAGGAGATCGAGAAGCTGGTCCGGGAAGAATGAGCGTGCTGCGGCTTGATCTCCATATCCACACGCGGGCATCCCATGACTGTCTCAGCGACTACGCCGATGTTGTTGCTACTGCGCGCGCTCGTGGGCTGGATCGTATCGCCGTCACCGATCACAACGAGATCGACGGAGCCTTTCGGCTTCGTGACATCGCGCCCGACCTGGTGATCGTCGGTGAGGAGGTGAAGACAGCCGAGGGCGCGGACGTCAGCGGCCTCTTTCTTAGCGAGAAGATCCCTAAGGGTACGCCGGCGGCCGAGGTGGCTCAGGCCATTCGCGAACAGGGTGGCCTTGTCTACGTTCCCCACCCGTTCGCTGGCGGCAAGGGCATGGGCGACGATGTGCTCGCAGCGATCGAACCGTGGGTGGACGTCGTCGAAGTCTTCAACTCCCGTATTCACCGACCCCAACTGAACGAGAAGGCGCAGCGCTGGGCGGAACAGAGGGGCCTTCCCGGTGGCGCCGGCTCCGATGCCCACACGCTTCGAGAGATTGGACGCGGCGTGATCGAAGTGCCCGAGTTCGAAGATAAGCACGGCTTTCTTTCCGCGCTTCGATCGGGCCAGGTCGTCGGTCGAAGCTCCAGCCATCTCGTCCACCTGGCGTCCACCTGGGCCAAGATCGCCGGCAAGTTTGCTTGACACCGCCGAGACCTGCGCCTAGAGTAGCGCGACCCCCGTTCGCTCACCGAACTGCGAGTGCGTATGGAATTCTTCGAGAATGTCGTTAACACGCTGTCCTCGTACATCTGGGACAAAGGGATCCCCTTCCAGGGTGAGGAGATCCCTTGGGTCATCATAGCGCTGCTCGGAACTGGCGTTTTCCTGACGATCCGGCTCGGCTTCTTGCAGGTCCGCAAGTTGGGACATGGATTCGCTGTCACGTCCGGCATCTACGACGACCCAAGCGAGCCTGGCGACGTCTCGCACTTCCAGGCTCTCACTACTGCGCTCTCGGCTACGGTAGGGATCGGCAATATCGCCGGTGTAGCCCTTGCCATCCATTGGGGTGGTCCCGGTGCGCTGTTCTGGATGTGGATTACGGCCCTGGTTGGGATGGCCACCAAGTTCTCCGAGGTGACCCTCGCCCAGCACTACCGACAAGTCGAAAAGGAAGATCTCGACCCGCATAAGTGGGAAGGCACGGTCTCCGGCGGTCCGATGTACTACATCGAGCGCGGCCTGGGCCCGAAGTGGAAACCTCTGGCGGTCTTCTTCGCGTTGATGCTGGGGACCACGGCATTTCTCACCGGCAACGCGATCCAGGCGAACACAGTTGCGGACACCTTCAACACTCAGTTCGGAATCCCCGTTTGGATTACGGGCATGGTAACGGCGAGCATCGTGGCGATGGTCGTCATCGGCGGCATTACGCGGATCGGTAAGGTGACCGGCGTTCTCGCCCCCACGATGGCTGCGATATACGTGGCGGGTGCACTGATCATCATCGCCCTCAATTTCGACCAAGTCATACCGGCCTTCGCGCTCATCTTCCGTGAGGCCTTCAATCCGACCGCCAGTGTGGCTGGTGCCGGGATGGGCGTCTTCCTGCTGACGATGATCTGGGGCGTAAAGCGTGGCCTCTTCTCCAATGAAGCGGGACAGGGCTCAGCCCCCATCGCTCACGCCGCGGCGAAGACCGACGAGCCTGTTTCGGAGGGCGTCGTGGCCTTGGTGGAGCCGTTCATCGACACCATCGTCATCTGCACGATGACCGGCCTGGTCATCATCCTCACGGGGGTCTGGGACCTGCGGATCCCCACCGAGATCACCCTAGAGAAGGGCGACATCTCCTACGTCGTGGAAGAGACCGAGGGTCGCTACATCGAAATCAGCGAACCGGCGCAGATCCAGTTGGAGGCCGGCCGGCACGTCGAGGCGGGCGCCTCAGCGGCGCGAGTGACGTGGCACGAAGTTCCGGTTGAAGTGCTCTACATCGATGAAGAGCACACACAGCCGTTCACCGGAGTGCTCCACACGGATCAACAGGTCGCCGTGGCCGAGGATGGCACGACCTACACGTCGCTCTACGCGCTCGCCGCCGAGAGCGGTGCACCGCTGACGATGGTGGCGTTCCAAGAAGGCCTACCGGGCGATTTCGGCCTCTATATCGTGCTGGTGAGCGTATTCCTGTTCGCCATCTCGACGGCCATCGCCTGGAGCTACTACGGCGACCGATGTGCCAACTATCTGTTCGGGTCCAAGATGATCCTGCCGTACAAGATGGTCTTCGTGCTCATGCACTTTGTGGGATCGGTTCTATCGCTCTCGGTGGCCTGGACTCTCGGCGACGTGTTTCTCGGTATCGTCATCCTGCCGAACCTGTTGGCGCTGATTCTGTTGTCGCCGAAGGTATACGAGTTGACAAAGAGCTACTTCGAGCGGAAACCGTGGATCGAGAACCGCGAGGTGCACCGCCGGCTCAAGGAAAAGCAGCGGTATGACCCACTGTCCTGAGGAGAGGGTCGATTAGTCTGCGGTGAATCAGACGCCGTCACGTTCACCAAGAGAAGATCTGGCCCGCCGGATCGCAGAACGGCTGGATCGTGCCGACTCCATCGCCATCGCGACACACTTGGGTGGTGACGGTGATGGCTGGGGCTCCGCCTGCGCTATAGCCCACCATTTCAGAGCCGCGGGCACAGACGTCCAGTTGCTGGCGGGAAGCCCCTTTGCAGCAAGCTTCCGGTTTCTTCTGCCTGCGGGGCTCGAACCGCTGCCCCCGAATGAGGCTGGCATCGAGGTGCTGCGCAACGCCGACGTTCAGCTTGTGGTCGACACCTCGGAGCGCAGTCGTCTGGGCGAGTTCGCTGAACATTTCGAGCCCGACCGCACGGTGGTGATCGACCATCACGCTGTGGCTAACCACGAGATCGAGGCCTCGCTCTCGCTCATCGATCCCGAAGCCGCCGCCAGCGCCGAGCTGGTCTATGACGTACTGGCTGGCACGGGTGATCGGATCGCCCCGGATGCGGCACGAGCGATCTACGTTGGGCTGGTCACCGATACCGGGTCTTTTCGCTACTCGAACACGAGTGCCCATGTTCACCGTTTGGCGGCCGTCCTGCTGGAAGCCGGCGTCGACCCGGAAGCCATGTACGGACCTCTTTTCGCGACGGCTACGCCTGAGGAGCTGGGCGTCTTGAGCGTTGTCTTGGGTGGCATACGTCGAGATGAGGACCTGGGGCTCACCTGGGCCGTGGTCGACCTGGAAGTGAGGAGGCGCTTCGGTCCTTTGGACGAGTACGAGAGTATTATCGACCACCTCCGTAATCTTGCCGGCACCGAGGTAGCCGTCCTCTTTCGCGAGCTGGAGGACGGGAAGGTGAAAGTGTCGCTTCGCTCCACTGGAGCGGCCGACGTGGCGGCCCTGGCGCGGTCGTTTGGAGGTGGGGGTCACGTGAAGGCCGCGGGTGCCACGTTGTCCGGGGACTCAGCTGCTGTGTCCGAGCAAGTGCTGGACGCCTGCCGGTCGGTTTTGGCGGCCCAGCGCACTCGCTCTTGAGGGGAAGCCGCTGCGGCGGTATCTTATTGTAGTTAGCCGTACAACAGCCTGTGACGACGGGTATGGGAGGTGGAGGCTGGTGAACGGGCGTAAGAAAAAGGGACGTGAGAACGGTTCAAGGCGTCGAATGCTTGTGAACGGGATGACCGGTTCGTCTAAACCCGAGCGGCTCCTCCCGCTGAATCTTCGACTCCTGGCGATCGCCGACAGCGTACCTACTTCGCTCATCGACGAGCTGTGGGTGTTCCCACCGCTCCCCAATCGTGATCTCGCGTGTGAGTTCCTTGTACTGGTCTGCTACGATGGGGGCCCGGAGCGTCGTCGTATTCTTACGTCGCACGTGGACGCGCAGCGCTCAGATCCGGAGGGCGATGACCTCGAGTGGGTGCAGCGGCTGAAGGAGCACGGGACCGCCCCCCACGATTGGGTGGCCGGCATGCCGGACCGGCTGCTGCAGCGCCTATCCGAGGCGGGTGTTCCGGAGGTCATCGAGGTCGGCGGGCACGCCGAAGCTTGGGAGCAGGCCGTCGAGCGCTTCGCGAGTGGCGAGGCGAACGGGAACGGGAACGGCAATGGCAACGGGAACGGCCGGGTCGCTGGGCCGGATCCGCTCCACGTTGACAGTCACCAGCCGCCAGCAATAACTTTTAGCACTATTAATGAATCGGCTCTAACGCTGAGCGGTGTGCACACTGAATCGGAATAGTTGGGACCATGTTTCTCGCTTCTGAGAGCGGCAAGGAAGAGCGGCTGAAGTCGGCGCTGGAGGCGTCCGGACATCGGCACACGAATCAAAGGGCGGCGATATATCGCTTCCTGAGGGGCGTCAACACCCACCCCACGGCGGACGAGATCTTCACGCAGGTGCGGGAAGTGCTGCCGGAAATCAGCCTGGCTACGGTCTACAAGGCGCTGGAGGCATTCGTGGAGGCCGGTGTGGCTCTGAAGCTCGATCTGGGCGGAGGGCCGGCGCGCTACGACGGCCGAATCGATGATCACGACCACGTGCGGTGTCTGAAGTGTGGTACCGTTCGCGATGTCGTGGGCACACATGACTCCGATATGATCCGTGGGCTCCACAGCGACGATGGCTTCGATATCCTCGACTATCGTTTGGAGCTCATAGGATATTGCCCGAACTGCCAGCACTAGTTTGACCTAGTTGGGCGACGACTCCTACATCCATTCCGGGCTGAAGCTCGGGGTTAGGTACTAGCGCGCGCGGCACCTGTTCTACAGGGTCGCGCCTTTTCTATGAGGACCGACCGGTGCAAGGTTCTGTCTCGTTTGTTCCCAAGAAGATATTCCTGACCAAGGGTATGGGCGTCCACCGCGAGCGGCTCTCCGCCTTCGAGATGGCGCTGCGAGATGCGAACATCGCCCGATATAACCTCGTAAGCGTCTCCTCGATATTCCCGCCGCATTGCGAGCTGGTCGAGCGGGAGGAGGGCATAGAGGAGCTGACGCCGGGCCAGATCACCTTCGCCGTGATGTCGAGGCTCGACACCAACGAGCCGAGTCGGCTCGTTGCTGCAAGCATCGGCGTAGCGATTCCCAAAGATCCCAACCAATTCGGCTACTTGTCGGAGCACCACGCCTACGGGCAGAACGATCGGACGGCGGGCGATTACGCCGAAGACTTGGCTGCAAGCATGTTGGCGACGATTCTTGGGGTTCCGTTCGATCCCGATACGGCGTGGGATGAACAGCGTGCACAATGGCACGTCTCGGGCAAGATCGTCCGTACGGCCAGTATTACGCAGACGGCCGAAGGCGGCGATGATGGCAAGTGGGTGAGCGTCGTGACGGCGGCGGTCCTGCTACCCTGACGGGGAGAGAGTGATAAGTGATAAGTAATCTGTTATTAGTAACTAACGGGTGACTGATCACTGATCACTGGTTACTTATTACTTGTCACTTGTCAGCCCTGACACTGAACCTGACGGTAAGCACGTGTCCGACTTTTCCTGGGAAGATCCGTACAGTTTCCTCGGGCTGGGGGAGGAGTGGACAGCGCTGGATCGTGCGCGAGTCGCTCTTATGCCCGTTCCGTACGAGGCAACGACGTCATACATGAATGGTACGCGCCACGGCCCCGAGGCGATCCTGACGGCGTCCCGACACGTGGAACTCTACGACCACGAGCTGGATAGCGAGCCTTACCGAGTGGGCATCCACACCTATCCCATGGCCGAGCTCAGCGCGGGTGGCCCTGAAGAGGCACTGCAGCAGTTGAGCCGGTACTATGCGGAGGCTGCCGAACGCGACCAGTTCTTGATTGTTCTGGGCGGCGAGCACACCATCACACAGGTCCCGGTCCTGTATTGGGCAGAGCGGCTTGGAGACGATCTCTCGATCCTACAATTCGACGCTCACGCCGACCTTCGCGACAGTTTTCACGGAACCCGCTGGAGCCATGCCTGCGTGATGCGAAGGGTGGTGGACCGTGTGAAGCCGGTGGGTGTGGGGATTCGGGCTATCGACATCGAAGAGCGCCGATTGATGCGCGAGCTCGATCTGACCATGGTCTACGGCGAGGAACTGGACAGCGAGGGTTGGATGGACCGTGCGCTGGAGGCGCTGTGGTCTGAGAACGTGTACATCAGCTTCGATGTTGATTTCTTTGACCCCGCCTTCGTACCATCGACCGGAACGCCGGAGCCAGGGGGCGGTACTTGGCAACAGGCTACATCTTTGTTGCGCCGAGTGTTCGCCGAGAAGAACGTCGTCGCCGCCGATGTCGTCGAGTTGGCCCCGATCGCTGGTTTGGTGGCACCGGACTTCTTGGTGGCGAAGCTGGTGTACAAGATGATCGGCTATGCTGGCGAACGTAATCAGTAATCAGTAATCAGTAACCCTGACGCCGTGCTGGGTCAGGTCCGCCGCGCCGCCGCGCGCGTAGGGAATCGTGGACGGCCCCGGAGCTACTGGTCTTCTGAGCACTGATCGCGGGTGGCCCTAGATAAGATCTGGCCCAACGATGCAAGACGGAACGTCTGTAGGAATATTCGTCGCACTCCTCGCGGGATTATTAAGTTTCCTCAGTCCCTGCGTACTGCCGTTAGTCCCATCTTACGTCTCGTTCATAACCGGCTTGGGCGTGGAGGAGCTCGAGCAGGGTGGAGCGGACGTGAAGAGGAATACGCTGATCCACTCGCTCCTGTTCGTCGCGGGATTCACTCTCATCTTCCTGCTCATGGGTGCATCCGCGACGTATATCGGGCAGATACTGCGGGTCTACCAGGATATCATCGCTCGCATCGGTGGTGTCATCATCATTCTGTTCGGCATCCTTCTGCTCGGCATCGTGCCGATTCCGGCGCTGAGCCGCGAGAAGCGCTACCAGTTTCAGAACAAGCCCGTAGGCTACTTCGGGACGATGGCCGTCGGTGCGGCTTTCGGTGCCGGGTGGGTACCGTGCATCGGCCCGATCCTCGGTGCCATCCTCACGCTCGCCGCCACACGTGCCAACGTTGCCGAAGGTGTCGGGCTACTCGCCGTGTATTCTGCAGGATTGGCCATCCCCTTCGTTCTGAGCGCCGTGGCGTTGACGGCGTTCCTTTCGTGGTTCCAGCGATTCCGCCGCTACCTCCGCTGGGTGGAGTGGGTGGCGGGTGTCCTGCTGATTCTGGTTGGGTCGTTGCTGGCGACGGGTAAGTTCACGCTCCTGGCGGGCTGGCTGGTCCAGTTCACGCCGGACTTCCTGATGGAGCGTATCTGAACGGCGGCTAGGCCGTGGCCCGGTCGGTCTCCAGGCTCTCTTCGAGCAGTTGGCGACGCAGCAGGCGTGCGTAGGTCCCGTCCATCTCCAGAAGCTCCGAGTGTAACCCGCGCTCCACTATCACACCGTCCTCGATCACCAGGATCAAGTCGGCGTCTTTCACGGCTGTGACCCGGTGCGAGACGATGAGGCTGGTGTGCCGCCGTAAAACGTCCTGCAAACCGGCGAGGATCCGCATCTCCGTCTGCGTATCCACGGAGGACAGGGCGTCGTCGAGGATGAGGACCGGCGACTCGCGGGTCAGCGCTCGGGCCAGCGTCGCCCGCTGCTTCTGGCCGCCGGACAGATTGATACCGCGTTCTCCAAGTTGCGTGTCATATCCGCGTGGGAACTCGCGGATGGCGTCGGCGAGCTGAGCGATCCTCGCGGCCTCGTCTACCTGTTCTTCGTCGTAACCGTTTTGCAGGCCGAACGCGATGTTGCTGCCCAGAGTCTCCGAAAACAGGAAGGGTTCCTGCGGGACCATAGAGATCAGGCTGCGAAGCTGTTGCAGCGGGATTTGGCGGACCGGGACTCCGTCCAGGCGTATCTCACCCTCATCCGGATCATGGAGCCTCGGGATGAGGCGGACGATGGAGCTCTTACCGGAGCCAGTGGGTCCGACTATGGCGATGGTTTGGCCGGGCTCGATGGCAAAGGAGATGTCTCTCAGCACGGCGCGCTCGGTGCCCGGATAACGGAACGTGACGTGACAGAACTCGATGCCACCCTGCGGAGATGAGATCGCCACTGTTGGCTCTCGGTCCGTGATCGTTGGCTCCTCCGACATGACCTCCTGGATTCGACTCATCGATGCCGCGCCTCGTTCAAACAAGTTGATGACCCAACCGAGGGCGATCATCGGCCAGATGAGCTGGAGAAGGTAGAACGCAAAAGCGACGAAGTCGCCGAGGGTGATCCGACCCGCGATTACGTCGCGTCCGCCGACACCCAATACGATCACCGCGCCGAGGCCGGTCAACAGCATGAGTGCGGGGTGAAAAAGCCCCCAGACTTTGGCGAGTCGAATGTTGCGGCCCATATACTCGCGGTTCAGCTCGGTGAACTCTCGTGCCTGTGCCTCTTCCTGAACGTAGGCCTTGACGATGCGCGTACCTGCCAGGTTCTCTTGCGCCATGGTAGAGATCCGGCCGAACTGGGCTTGGATCGCTTCGAAGCGCTTGTGGATCTCCCGCCCGAAGTAGAGGACGGTCGGTGGCACGATGAGCAACGGCAGCGTTGCAAGGATGGTCAACCGCAAGTCGATGAGGATCAGCATCGTCAGCGCGATGATGGACACTACCGCGGTGTTGACGAGATACATGATCGCGGGCCCGATCACCATGCGCACGGCGGGAATATCGTTCGTGGCCCGGCTCATCAGCTCACCGGTGGGGACGCGCTGGTAAAAGTCGGGCGCCAAACGCAGCAGGTGAGCGAAGTAGTCGTCGCGCAGGTCGTTCTCTACGTGGCGGCTCATTCCGTTCAGTAGCTCTCGCATCAGGTAGCGCCCAACGCCACCGAGCAGCGAGAAGCCTACGATCGCTGCGGCGTAGCTGGCCAGCCGGGCAGGCGTTGTGCCTGCCTCCAGTGCGTCGATCCCGAGCTTGAGCAAGTAGGGCCAAGCGAGGGAGAACAGGTTGCTGAACAGAACCAAGCCGAGCCCGGCGGCGATACGAGCCCGATAGCGACGCGCGTAGGGCAGTAACGGCTTCAGCTGCTTCAGCAAATCAGTACCCCAGAGAGCGGCCGCCCTCGCTCCTTGGGTCGGATGCGCCGTACAACATTCCGTCCGGTCCGCGTATGATCAACTGGATATCGCCGAAGTAGCCCGCGTTTAGCGCGAGATCGTGGCCCATCCCGGCAAGCGCGGAGATGGTAATCGCCTCGAGGCCCTTGGTTTCGATACTGAGAACGTCCGGCAACAGTTGGTGGTGCACTCGCGGGGCGTCGGTAGCACTGCGCACGTCCAAACCGAAGTCGATGACGTTGAGGATGACCTGCGAAACAGCCGTGATGATCTTCGGGCCACCCGGTGACCCGACCACGAACAGAAGCTCGCCCTGCGGGTCCAAGACGATGGTTGGGGACATCGCCGAGAGCGGCCTACGGCCTGCGCCCACCATATTCGCTTCGCTCTGGATCAGTCCGTACTGGTTGGCATAGCCGGCGCGTACCGTGAAGTCGTCCATCTCATTGTTCAGGAAAAACCCTGCACGGCTCACAGTTACGCCCGATCCAAAGCTGGAATTGATCGTGTAGGTGAGGGCTACCGCGTTGCCTTGACCGTCTACGATCGAAATGTGAGTCGTGTTCTCCCCTTCGCTCGCCACCGGCACCCGGTTGAAGGATTCGGAAGAGGAAGCCCGGCTCCGCGAGATGCTGGCTCGCCACTCTGCGGCGCGTTCCTTACTGATGAGCATCTCGATGGGCATATCCACAAAATCGGGGTCGCCGAGATAGAAATTGCGGTCGGCGAACGCTCTGCGAAAACTCTCTATGATGAGGTGGACCGACTCCGGCGAATTGAAGCCCAACTGGCCCAGATCGTAGCCCTCGAGAATATTCAGAATCTCCGCGATGGCCACCCCACCCGATGACGGGGGCGACATGGAGATGATCGTGTGAGCGCGATAGTCGAACGTTATCGGATCGCGCCACTTTGCCTCGTAACGACTCAGATCCTCGTGGCTGATGAGGCCGTCATGATTTCGCATGTCCTCGACAATCATGTCGGCGATCCGTCCCCGATAGAACGCGCCTTCGCCTTCGACGGCGATCAATCGCAGCGTCTCAGCCAGCATCGGCTGCAGCAGTGTCGCACCGGAACGCACAGCTTCTCCACCCGGGAAGAAGATCTGCTGGGTCGTTTCGTACTGGGTGAGGAGCGTGGCCTTGGCCGCGAGCGAAGCATTTAGCCGCTGGTCCACAGTGAAGCCGGCGTTCGCCAGGTCTATCGCCGGCTCCAGTAGGTCCTCCCAGGGCAACAGGCTGTAGCGCTCATGCAGCTTGGCTAGACCTGCCACGGTCCCGGGCACGCCTGCAGCCAGGTAGCCGACGCGCGAGGCATCCGTAGGCCTACCGTCTTCGTCCAGGTAGTCCTGAGGTAAGAGCGCCAGCGGCGCCACCTCCCGGAAATCGAGCGCTGCCGTCTCGCCGTCGGCCATACGGATGACCGCAAACCCGCCGCCGCCGATGTTTCCAGCTTGTGGGTACACCACGGCCAGCGCGAACGCGACGGCCACAGCGGCGTCAACCGCGTTGCCCCCTGCCTCCAGGATATCGAGGCCCACTCGCGTTGCACGAATGTCCGTGGTCGCGACCACTCCTTGCATCCCCGTGCCGATGGGGTCGAGGCCCTTAAACGGCCAGTCGAAGGGAACACCGACGGTGGAGCGAGTGCCCGTCGCGCTAGGTCCGGACGACGGAGGTGTGCAGGCCACCGCGAGCGTTAGCGCTGTCAAAAGAATAAAGGGCCGCATTAGTGTTTCCTCTCTCATTGATCGCTCACTGGAGCTATACGTCGATGGTCGGACAGAGATCCCTCAGCACGCACTCCGTACACGCAGGGCGACCCGCCTTACAGATCGCACGTCCGTGACGTATTAGTTGAATGTGGAAGGAAAACCGCAGCTCCGGCGGCACCGTGCTGTCGCGGTTCAGAACTCCGTGAGCCTGTTCTGCGCTGGCGCGTGGTGGCACGAGCCCCAAACGACGCGCCAAACGATGGACATGCGTGTCCACCGGCATGTACGGGCGCCCCATGGAGAAACAGAGCACGCAGGCGGCGGTCTTCACGCCGACACCCCGAAAGCTCGTCAGATGCTCGATCACTTGCTCATCCGAGAGCGACTCGAGATAGGTGAGGTCGAGTGCACCACGCTGTTCCTGAAGGGCGTCCAGAGTCTCCTGTAACACCTTGGCCTTCTGCTTCCAGAGCCCCGCGGACCTTATCGCGTCCTCGACCTCAGCGCGGGGCGCCTTACGGACCGCATCCCAATCGGGGAATCGACGGCGGAGCGTTTCGTAGGCCCGGTCGCGGTTAGTGTCCGACGTGCTCTGGCTGAGAATCGTGAGCATCAACTCGTCCAGAGGGTCAAGTCGCAACTTCTCCGCCAGCCCGTACGAACGCTCCAGTCGCCGGTGCAAAGCCCGCACGCGCCTGCGTGCCGATCGGGGCGGTGCTGCGGCGGTTGTTACCATTCAGCAAGTGCTTTGTGGGCGGCCGCCGCCAGAACCGCGGCGCCTCGGGGCAGGCAGCTCTCATCGATGTCGAATCGAGGCGAATGGTGGCTGCGCGGATCATCCTCGATGCCCGCTCCCAGCCAGAAGAAGCATCCTGGCGTGTCCTGAGTCAGATGCGCGAAATCTTCGGCGCCCATGATCTGGTCTGCCACGAACACCTGGGCCTCGCCCAACGTAGACTGAGCGGCACTGCGAACCAGGTCGTTGAGCTTGGGGTCGTTTACCACCGGCGGGTTGCCCTCGCGTATCTCGAGCCGACCCTGTCCGCCCAGCGCATCGGCCAGAGCGAACGCCCGTCGAAGTTCACGGTGCAGCCGCTCGCGAACGTCGAAGCTGAAGTAACGAAGCGTCCCCTCGAGGTTGACCTCAGCACAAACGATGTTCTCGGCCGTCCCTCCCGCGATCGTTCCAAAGGTGATGACCGCCGGTTCTAGCGGGTCGATTCGCCGGGCGACGATCGTCTGCACAGCCTGCATCACCTGACTGGTCAGGACGATCGCATCCACGCCCTCGTGGGGTAGTGCCGCATGGGCGTTGGCGCCCATGATCGTGCCGCGCAACGTGTCGTTGCCCGCCATCAGTGCCCCCTCGCGAAATAGCACCTGACCGACCGGGGATTCCGTCGCGACGTGTAAGCCGATCACGGCATCGACGCCGTCCATCGCACCCGCCTCGATCATCCGCATCGCACCGCCTACGTTCTCCTGGTCCGTGGTCTCCTCGGAGGGTTGGAAGAGGAGACGCAGGCGGCCCGGCGGCAGGTCGCCTCGCTTGGCGCTCTCGGCGAGCAAGTGGGCGGCGCCCAGCAGGCAGGCGACGTGTGCATCGTGACCGCAAGCGTGCATTACCCCGTCATATCGGGAGCGGTAGGGCACGTCGTTGGCCTCTTGGATCGGCAGTGCATCCATATCGGCACGGAGCGCAACGGTGCGTCCCGGGCCCGTCCCCAACTCGCCGATGCAGCCCGTAACTCCAACTCCGGTCTGCACTTCGTACCCGAACTCCTGAAGGCGCTCCGCCACGAGGGCCGCCGTGCGAGTCTCCTGGAAGGAGAGTTCCGGGTGTGCATGAATGTCGCGCCGGATGCCAACGAGATCCGGGGCCAGCGACTCAGCTCTTGAAAGCAGGTCCATTTTCCTCCTTCAGGCTTTTTGGCCGAACGCGCAAACGTTAGGTTTCCAGACACACTTCGGCAACGGTCGGGCTCGCGCCGAGATTGCGCTGCGAGGCTGACCAACGGCGGACATATGGCTGACGACCTTTACGACTCCAGGCTGACCGAGCAGTCCAACCCGCGGACGAGGGACATCGATCTCGCCAGCCCGCTGGAGATCGTCGACCTAATCAACGATGAAGATCGCGCAATTCCCGAGGCCGTGCACGCTAGGCGGGAGGAGATCGCGCGTGCGATAGAAATCGCCGTGGATTGTTTCCGCCGTGGTGGCCGACTGATTTACGTTGGCGCCGGAACCAGCGGTCGGCTGGGTGTTCTGGACGCCACCGAGTGTCCACCGACGTTCGGAACGCCTCCCGAGATGGTGCGTGGCATCATCGCTGGCGGACACGTGGCCCTGGTGCGGAGTCAAGAAGGTGCCGAGGATCGTGCCAGCGAAGGTGCCGCGGCCATGGACGATGCGAACGTTGGTGCGAACGATTTCGTCTTCGGAATAGCGACGTCGAGCACGACGCCCTATGTGCATGGTGCGCTGGCTCGGGCGAAGGAACTGCAGGCGCACACCGGCTTCCTCTGTTGTACCGAGCCCGACGTCGAGATGCGGGCGCTCGTCGATGTATGCGTCGTCCCTCTCGTCGGGCCGGAAGTGGTCGCCGGATCGACACGCATGAAGGCCGGAACCGCCACGAAGTTGGTGCTCAATACCATTACTACGGGCGCGATGATTCGGCTGGGCAAAGTCTACGGGAACCTGATGGTGGACCTGCAGACGATGAGCGAGAAGCTGGTGGATCGAAGCCAGCGCATCGTAATGGCGATCACGGGCGGCTCACGGGAACAGGCACAGGGTCTTCTACAGCGTGCGGGCGGTTCGGTGAAGGTCGCCATCGTCATGGGGAAGGCCAGTCTGAACCGCGAGCTGGCCCAGCTCTACTTGGATGAGCGGGGAGGATTCGTCCGTGGCGCGCTAGAGCTGGCGGACGCGCTCAACAGTGGTCCGCCCGGTGAGGATCCGTTCGCTCACTACCCGGCTGAGCCCCCGGGCCCGTATAGCTTGGAGCTCGTTCGTTCGGCCATCGGTAATCTGGCTGAGCGTATCTCCGATGCGGTCTCGGGGATGCCCGATGGCCGGCTTCGTCGTCGGCCCGGTGACGGTCGCTGGTGCGTGAAGGAGCACATCCAGCATCTCATCGATTGCGACGATGTGAACAGGGGGCGAATCGCATCGGTATTGAAAAATGACGAACCGGTGATCGTGAGTCGAGACGATGAGTTCGAGAACCAGAGGACGCTCGAAAGCGGTGCCCGGGACGCCGAAGTCGATGCCCTGCTTGACAATCTCGGCGATCTCAGGTCGCACCTGCTCTCTGACCTCGATACGGTGAACGCCGATGACCTGAAGCGAAGAGGGAAGCACAAGGTGTTCGGAGTGATCTCAGCATACCAGATCCTGCGGCATCTCGTTTGGCACGATCACCGTCACTTGGAGGCGATTAAGCGCCTCCTCTCCGACTGAGAGCCGTGTCAGCGAGATACCTGGGGCTGATGTCCGGCACTTCGCTGGACGGTGTGGACGCCGCGTTGGTCCAGATAGAGAGCGATGGGGACAGCTTGGGGGCTCGCTTGGAGTCCTTCCTGTTCGTGCCCTACGATGAGCCGCAACGCACGGCGGTGAGGACGGCTCTCTCCGGCGGCCCCAAAGAGCTGTGCCGTCTGAATGTTCGGTTGGGTGAGTGGTTCGCCGCGGCCGCGCTTCAATTGCTGACGGACGCGGGTGTGGATGCGACCGACGTCGTCGCCGTCGGCAGCCATGGCCAGACCGTCTGGCATGAACCGCCTGCCGCTGGCCAGCTCGGTGCCACCCTGCAGCTGGGTGAGCCCGCTGTCTTGGCGGAGCGGCTAGGGGTGCCGGTCGTCTCCGATTTTCGTGCGCGCGATGTGGCGGCGGGCGGCCACGGAGCGCCGCTGGTCCCGATCGTCGACCGGCTTCTCTTCTCACGGCCGGGCGGCTGGCGTGCGCTTCAGAACATCGGCGGTATCGCGAACGTGGCCGTCCTTCCGCCAGCCGAGTCCGACGAGCCACTCATCGCCTTCGATACAGGACCTGGCGTAGCGGTGATCGATGCCGTGGTGGTACTGCTCAGCGACGGTGCCGAGTACTTCGATGCCGATGGGCGCCGAGCGGCAGCCGGTCGGATCAGCGAAGAGTTACTTTCGCGCCTCCTCGACGACGACGACTACTTGCGTGAGGGGCCGCCCAAGTCGACCGGGAGAGAACGTTACGGAGATGCTTACGCGCGGGCGCTGATACACGAGGGCCGGCAAGCGGGCCTGCAAGATGAGGACATTGTGGCCACGGCGACCGCTCTTACCGCGCGTTCCATCGCCGGGGCGTATCGGTCATTCGCCAAGCGAGTCGACGAGTGCATCGTTTCGGGGGGCGGTGCTCGCAACCCGGCACTGATGCAGATGCTCACCGAGGCCCTCGACCCACTGCCGATTACAGACCTCTCGGTGCTGGGCTGGGATCCCGATGCGAAAGAGGCGGCGGCATTCGCCGTTCTTGCTCACCTGTTTCTGACAGGTGCGCCCGGTAACGTCCCGTCGGTGACCGGAGCTGCTGGACCTCGTGTTCTTGGAAAGCTGACGCCGCAATGAACCCGGCTCGTCTCATCTTTCCGGCTCTGCGTTGGGGCGAGCGCAGTCCGGACGAAATTTGGCCGGAAGTGCGACGAAGGGTCGATCTGGGTGTCGGCGGCTTCGTCGTCTTCGGGGGGAGCATCAGTAGGATGCGCGAGTTGTCGACTCGGGTCCGGGAGCACGCCGGGCGGCCGCTCTTGTTCGCGTCCGACCTGGAACGGGGTGCGGGACAGCAGCTTGACGAAGCCACGCCGCTTCCGCCCGCCGCGGCCCTGGCGGGCATGACCGACAACGGCCTGTTGGAGGCGGCGCGTATCACAGCACAGGAGGCGGTGTCTGCCGGGATCGGCTGGGTGCTGGCCCCGGTGGCCGACCTCGACGTGGAGTCCGCCAATCCCATCGTCGGAACGAGGAGCTTCGGGGCTGGCGCTACGGCGGTCTCCGATCTGGTGCGGGCCTGGGTATTGGCGGCGCAGGGAGAGGGGGTGAGCGCCTGTGCCAAGCACTTTCCCGGCCATGGTCGCACGACCGCCGACTCCCATTCGGAGCTCCCGGTTGTCAGGGCCGAGGCTGAAGTGTTGGAGGCGGACCTCGCTCCGTTCCGGTCCGCCATCGAAGCGGGCGTCCGCTCGGTGATGATGGCGCATGTCAGCTACCCGGCGTTCGATCCAACTGGAACTCCGGCCAGCTTGTCACCAAGGATCATCGAGCTACTAAGAAAGAGACTGGGCTTCGATGGGCTGGTTGCGACCGATGCCTTCATCATGGAAGCCGTGTCGGCCTGGGGCCGAACGGAAGAGGTAGCAGCAGTGGCGGCCGTGAGAGCCGGCTGCGATGTCGTGCTCTATCCCAGTTCACCGGACGATACCGTAGCGGCGCTGAATGAGGCGCTACGCTCAGGTGAACTGGAGCCGCAACGTGTGGCCGAAGCGGTGTACCGAGTAGCAGAGGCCACGGCCCTATCGGAGCTGTGGCAGGACGATTGTGGAGTACCGTCGTCGAGCTACGAACGAGCATTGGAATTGGCTGTTGACTCGCTTCGCTTGATGCGAGGGGCGCCACCGCAGACGCGATCGGGCCAGCGAATCCGCCTGCGCATCATCGACGATGACGTCGTCGCGTTGCCGCCCTCGGTGGGAGCGCCAGGCTCGGTCTTGTCCGGTCGCGGCCGCCTCGCCCAAGCCTTGGAGCATCGCAAGGCGAAAGTGGTCGATCCGTTGTCTGCGGAGTATGCGCTGGATGTGGCGGCGGTTTTCTCGGAGGTGAAGGGCTGGAAGGGGCGCTCGCACATGGCCGAGGATACGGTCGAGAAGGTCAGACGCGTGATCGAAGAGGCGCCCGACACCATGCTCGTTTTGTTCGGCCACCCGCGTTTGGCCGATCAAGTGCCGTTTGCTGCGAACGTAGTCTGTGCTTGGTGCGGCGATTCCCTGATGCAGGATGCTGCCGCCGAGTTTCTGATGGCGGACGCCTCTCGATGACCTCCCTTGATTGGCTGGTCATCGCCGCGTACTTGGTAGGGACGCTATTTGTCGGCGTCTGGTTCTCGCGCCGTGGGGCCCGAAGCTTCAAGGAATTCTTCGTCGGTGGTCGCGCACTGCCCTGGTGGCTGGCGGGGACGTCTATGGCGGCCACGACCTTCAGCGTTGACACACCTTTATACGTAACCGGCCTGGTAGCTCGACGCGGCATCGCTGGCAACTGGGAGTGGTGGGCCTTTGCCATCACCCACGTTCTGATGATCTACCTCTTCGCCCGGCTGTGGCGGCGTAGCGAGGTGGTCACTGATGTCGAACTCACCGAGCTGCGCTACGGTGGCAGGCCCGCAGCCCTGCTTCGCGGCACGCGCGCCTTCATCTTCGCGGTGCCTATCAACTGTATCGGCATGGGGTACGCCATGCTGGCGATGCGCAAGGTGATCGAAGCGTTGGGCCTTTGGGAAGCGATGAATATCGACCTCCCGGGGGAACCGCGAATGTGGATCGTGGTGGTGATCTCGGCGCTCGTGCTGGTGTACGCCGGATTGGCTGGACTCTGGGGGGTAGTGGTCACCGACTTCGTCCAGTTCGCCCTGGCCCTGGTGGGGGCGCTGCTGGTGGTGGGGTTCGCACTTCCCGACGTGGGCGGCATCGGTGGCCTGAAAGCGATGCTCGTCGAGAGCGGTCTTGGAGATCGTCTCCACTTCATGCCGTGGTCGGACATCGCCCAACTTTCCATGACGACGTTCCTTGCCTACATCGGCATCCAGTGGTGGGCTTTCCGAAACACCGAT
>Ga0209536_100001959_pt1 | contig 33692 bp, 31 predicted proteins | sample DeeMarSeWOR28_12_FD_187461 | JGI IMG/M metagenome (GOLD analysis project Ga0209536, IMG submission 187461) | Marine sediment microbial communities from White Oak River estuary, North Carolina - WOR-2-8_12 (SPAdes) (version 2) | ecosystem: Environmental > Aquatic > Marine > Intertidal zone >...
GCACCACCGAGATCGGCGGTTGCGCGGCGCAGCGGATCGCCCTCCCGGTAGGCCTCTTCGCTACGCACATCGTGTATGTGGATGATGCGGTGTTGCCTGGCCATCCTGCCCAAACCCGTCTGCGACCCCGGGGATAGCGGCTCGGCCAGCAGGTACTGCTGGAAAGCCTCGGGGACATTTTTGAGCCCCGCCGCACTAAAACCATCGGCACCATTGACCCACACGATGCCGAGTTGCGAATGCGAAAGCTGCAGGGCGTAATCGAGAATGACGTCGAAAATTGCGTCCAGATCCCCGGGGGAATGACTGATGACGCGCAACACGTCACTGGTGGCGCGTTGCTGCGCTTGCGCGACCGCCAGGGCCCTTTCCGCAGGCGTCATGTACGCTTCCTGGTAAGTTGCCGCAGCGCTGGTGAGGCGGGTGTCAGACGCCGCGTCTGCTTCGCTGACAGCGGCCGTCAGATTGGCCAGTTCAGCCTTGTTACTCACCTGCAGCTTACGGTAAACCGTTGCGACATGATTGCGCACGGTGGTCGGTGAAATACACAATTCGTCCGCTATCTGTTTCGACGTCTTGCCCTCGGCGTAGAGCATGGCAATCTCGCGCTCACGGGCGGACAGGCCCGCCAACTGGCCGGCCGCTCCCGGGCCCGAGCCGTTTCTGTCAAAGCCGCTGATATCTGTCATTTTTATCGCGCCTGCCTTTATTGATGCGTACCCGATACACCATTTGATACAAATTGATCAGGTAGTTTGATGCTTTCGCACTATATCCCACGACCTGTCAAAGAACTACAGTTTGACCAGATATCAGCCACTCAGCGGGAACAGAATATGCCAGGTAAAACGCGTTACCCAATCGTGCAGTTAGCGGATGGTTCCATTGACTATCGATATTATGCAAGGCGAGGCCTGATGGCGAGAAACGGGAAAATCAAAATTACGCTACGCAATCTCGCCGCTGGAACGCGACTGCCGCTGCAAAAACTTTCGACCCTGGTAGCAGTCATAGCGGCCGGTCTCAGCCGTCCCCATCCGCCAGCAGCATTGCGTCGATGAGCGGGCCCGGCACCTCCGGCCCGAGCCGCTGGACAGTCCTCTGCGTGATCTTCTTCGCGCGCACTTCGATGGGTTACCAGTTCCAGTCAATCGGTTCGGTCGGACCCGTGCTGGTGGAATACCTGCTTATCGATTTCGCCATGCTCGGCACGCTGATCGGGCTATACAAGTTCCCGGGGCTGTTTCTCGCCTATCCGAGCGGCCTGCTCGGCCGGCGCTTCGGCCTGAAGTCCGTCGCCGTGCTCGGACTATTTCTGATGGCCGCAGGTGGTCTCGTCAGTGCCTACGCGGACAGCTATGCGCTGATCTCCAGCGGCCGCGTGATCGCGGGCACCGGCGCCGTGCTGTTCAACGTGCTTTCGGCCGCACTTATCGCGAACTGGTTCGTGAGCCGGGAAATCACCCTGGCCATGGCCATCTACGTCAACAGCTGGCCGCTCGGTATCGCCCTCGGTCTCGCGACCCAGGCACTGGTGCTGGAAGCCACCTCGCTGCAAACGTTGATGCTGATCGCCGCGCTGTTCTGCGCCGCCGGCTGGGCGGGGCTGCTGGTGCTGGACGCGGAACCGCGAGCGATCGGCGCAGCGTCAGCATCTGCCACCAGCAGCCAGGCGCACCGGCTCGACGCGCGCGCCTTCCTGCTGGTGACGCTGGCGGCCATGGTGTGGATGCTGTTCAACGCCGGGTTGATCCTGGTGGTCGGATTTGCGCCCACTTTGCTGGTGGCCGAGGGCCTGTCGGTGACCGACTCGGGGCTGATTACGAGCGTCGGCACCTGGCTGGGTATCGCGGCGATACCGATCGCCGGATACGCCATCCAACGTTTTGGACACGCCAACGAAGCGATGATCGCACTGCTGCTCGGTGGCGCCTGTATCGCCGCAGCAATTACCTGGGTGGAATCCTGGCTGATCCTGTTCGTACTGTTCGGCCTGGTTGCCTGGGCGCCGGCCGGTCCGATAGTGGCCCTTCCAGTCGCGCACCTGACGGCGCAGAACCGCGGCCTGGGCATGGGGCTTTTCTTCAGTTACTACTATCTCGGCATGGGCCTGTTTCCCGCCCTCGCCGGCTGGATACGCGATACCACCGGCTCGCCGGGTGCACCCATCCTGTTTGCCGCCAGCCTGTTCATCGGCGCCGTGCTGTTTCTCGGTCTGCTGCGCCTGTTCGAAGCGCGCCAGCCGCGTGCAGCGGCGGGATAAGTCGGCTTTTCGGCGAAACCAAACCAGCCATCACTCCGCGAGGCGCTTCCAGATGCTGGTTTGCGCGACACTGAAGTGGTACTTGCGCTCATGTTCGCGGATCAGAAACGGCAAATCGCAGGTCGCCTGCAGAGCAAACTGCGGCTCGAGCGCGGCGACTATGGAATCATGCGAGGTGACTTCCCGGCCATCGCGCATGAATCCACCGAGGCGCTCCTCGGGCGCGGTGAATTCATCCCACCAGGTGAACGGCGAGCACACCACCAGCTGGGCGCCGGGGTTGGCGATCCGCGCCAGTTTATCCAACGCCACCCGGGGATGGGGCAGGCGATCCAGCACGTTGGCGAAGGTGATCGCATCGAAACGGCCAATCGAGTCGGGCAGGGCCTCGGCATCGCCCTGCAGGAAACGCACACGCTCGGGGTGCACGCCATCCACCAGGCGGTTGGTCACCGCGTCGCCGAGCCGCCCTTCGCGTTTCAGCATCAGCGGGATCTCCTCGCTTTGCCGAATCGCATCGGCAGCCTCGATAAAACGGTGTGAGAAATCGATGCCCAGGACCTCTGAGCAAATCCGCGACAGTTCGAAGCTGGTGCGCCCGACCGAGCAACCGAGATCCAGTGCGCGTGAATTTGCCGGCAACTTCGAGGCATCGATGCATTGCGCGAGCCGCGCATGAAAACCGAAGGCCTGGCGCGGGCCGAAATCCCAGGGCAAAGTCTGTTCGAGACTGGCATAATGAAATACCAGGTACTCGTTCAGCTGTTCGTCGGTCTCGTAGTAATCGGGCATGGCTATCTGCTGCAGGTATCGAAAGGCGCAGTATAACGAATCCGGGCGCTACCAGCGCGGGCAATCGCTGCTGTGGAAAACTAAAACACAATCCGAACAAGAAGCGGGACGATATGAAGAAAAATGAGCGGCCGGGAACGAGCATCGCTCCCACCAGGAACCCCGGCGCCGGCAAACAGTCGCCCTCGAAGCCATGATTATGCGCAAACTATTATTGTGGAGCCCACTGCTCCTTTTCGTCGGAATCGTGGCGACGGTATTGCTGGTAAACCTCGGCTGGCTCGGACACAACTCGGCCAGCCTGCAAATCAGCAATCGCAGCTCAGTGGAGATGAGCGAAATCACGGTGACTATCCACGATACTCCCTGCCTGATCAAACGGCTTGCACCCGGGGCAAGCGGTTCGTGCAAATTAGCCATCGAGTCGGATTCACACTTCAGCATAAGCTGGATCGAATCCGGCACTACGGCATACAAAGAGCAGGCGGGGTACGTCACCCCGGGCTTCGATTATGTCTACCAGCTCGACTTTCTGGGGGACGGAAAGATCGCTTTCAACCTTGAGCAAAGCGGTTAACGGGCGGACGGTCGCGAGGCGCAATGCGGCAAGATGTAATCGCCTTGCGCAGGCGCGAAAGGCTGGAGATCCGGTTTAGCGGGAACGGGTATACTTGCGGGGTAACTGGAGAGATCGCAATCGATGACCGAAATTTCCGATGACAATGCACAGAGCGGGGCCTGGAATCCCGAGATCCGCTCGACGCTGCCGGCGCGCTACCTGCCGTTGTCTACCATGTTTCGGCCCGAGAACGTCTATACCACGATCGACACCGCCAACGAGCTGCACGATTTTACCGGCCTGCCGATTCAGCAGCTGATCTGTTTTCGCCCCGAGCGGCTGGTCGTGCACGAACTACTGATCCGGGTTTCCGCCGACATCTTCGTCTCCGACGGCTCGCGCTACGAAGACCTGGGGGTCAACTTCCGCAAGGTCGTGGCGACTATATTACGCGACTATATCCAGCCGCACATGGGTCAGATCGTCGCGCGCTTCGAACAGATACGCAGCGACTGCGAGGCACTCGCGACGGCGCGGATGGAACAGGAACTGTTCGCCCCCGCCACCAAACCGGCAAGCCCGGAGCGCGGCTTCAGCCTGTCGAGACTGTTTCGCTCGAAACCCGCGAAGGTAAAGCCGGCAGCTGCCGAATCGCTGGAACAACGCCATCAACGCATCCTCGCCAGCTGGAAACAACTGGCCCGGGAGGACGGCGATGCCCTCTCCAAAGCCGTCTACACCGCGCTTGCGCTGGTTGCCAATGCGCTGATCATCAAGCACGGGCGCATCGTCGGCGACGAGTCGCTGCTGGTCTCGCTGGTCACCGGCCTGGTGTGCAACCAGCATGGCAGTGAAATCATTGGTGAGATGATTGCTCCGCGCATCGACGAGGCGATAGCCGCGGAGGGCTATCGCCGCCTGCCGCCACAGGACGAACCGGTGGTGATCAACGTCAAGGGCGCCTCCGCCTCGGGCAAGAGCACGATGCGTCCGCGGCAGCAGAAACACATCGAGAAACTCGGCCTGAACTGGCAGGATTTCGCGCTCATCAGCCCCGACATCTGGCGCAAGTACCTGCTCGACTACAGCTCGCTGGGCGAGGCCTACAAGTATGCCGGCACGCTGGCCGGCGATGAAATTCCGATCGTGGACAAGAAGCTCGATCGCTACATCGCGCGCAAGGCGGCGAACGGCGAGATCTCGCACCTGCTGATCGACCGCTTCCGTTTCGACAGTTTCGCGCCCGGCCACGACAGCGAGCAGGGCAGCAACCTGCTAACCCGTTTCGGCCACACCGTCTACCTGCTGTTCATGGTCACGCCCCCACCAGCCACCGTCGAACGCGCCTGGCTGCGCGGTCAGCAGGTCGGGCGTTACAAGGCGGTCGACGATCTGCTCGACCACAACGTCGAAGCCTTTAACGGCATACCGAAATTATTGTTCACCTGGGCATTGCGGCGCGACAAGATCGTCTACTACGAGTTTCTCGACAACAGCGTGGCGCACGGGCAACCCCCGAAGACCATCGCCTTCGGTCGCAACGAGGAAATGTACATTGCCGATTTCAAGTGCATGCTCGACATCGTGCGCTACGCGCGCATCAACATCGAGGCCGACAATCCTGACGCGGTGTATCCCTCGCCGGAGGAGATGGCGCCCGCAGCCAACACCGCGTTCCTGGTCGATTGCGCGCACAAGATCCCGCGCATCCATTTCGTCGAGCGTGGTTCGCGACTGATTTATGCCAGCATGGAAGCGGGACGAATGCAGTGGGTCGACCGCGACCTGCTGCAGCAGGCCCTGGCCGACGCCGAGGCCGGGGCGGCGCTGCTCGCGATGGCGCCGAGGCTGCTGCAGGACCTCGAGCATATCCCGCAGCAGGCCGCCACGGCCGTCCCTGACGAGGTACTGGCCCACACCCTCGGTGCAATGGATTAAACTGCGCGCGGATTCCCATCAATCCGGGTGACAGTTTACCTGGTTGCGGAAAATCTCAAGATTAGGATAACCGTCGACTTAATTGGACCTGCGGCAGCTTTCACCCAGTTTACTCGCCTCGCGAAAAGATACCATGCGCTGCAGGTCTTCATCCCACAGGGACGCGTTAAAACAGTCCCTGATCTCCCCCGGTGCGAGTGAAGTTGTTACCGGCGACTGCAGTTCGGGTACCGCCGCCATGGCCTCGGGCAGACGATAAAACGGGATACGGACATTGAGGTGATGAATGTGGTGATAACCGATGTTCCCGGTAAACCATTGCATCAGCTTGTTGAGACGCATGTAGCTCGAAGACTCGAGTGCGGCCCGGTAGTAGGTCCACGACTCGGGCGAAATGATGTGCATGCGTTTAAAGCTGTGCTGGGCGAAAAATAAATAACTACCCAGTGCTGACGCAAGCGTCATGGGTAGCAGAACGGCGAAGAAGGCCACATCGAAACCGCCGATAAACCACAAAAGAGCAATCAGCAGGCCGTGGGCAAGCAGTACCACGGCAGAATCCCAGTACCTTAGCGGGTTACGCAACAGCGGTAACACGCAGATGTTGAGGGCGAAAATCGTGAGGTAACCCGATAGCACGACCAGAGGATGGCGTTGCAAGCGATAAGACGCGCGCGCCGCCGGCGAGGCATCCCGCCACATTTTCGTGGTCATCACCGGGAAGGCGCCGATGCTCGCGGCGCTGATTCTACCGACATGACCGTGATGATAATTGTGGCTTTGCCGCCACGAACGCGGCGGTGTTAGAGCGAAGGCGGAGTACACCCGAAACAATAACCAGGCGACGCGTGAATTGCGCAGAATAGCGCCGTGCATGTAGTCATGGTAGGTAATAAAGGCACGCACCATAAGCAATGCCCCGAGCACGGACAGCAGTAAGCGCACTGGCCACCAGGGCGCCATGCCCGCGCCAATCAGCGTAATGATGAGCAGGCCAAAAGTTGACCCCACGTGCCACCAGCTGCTGGCAGCGTCTTCTACCGCAAACGGCCGGGTTGCGTTGATCAGATCTTTACCGATGCGAACGCCATTACTGTGACCAAGCCGAGCCACATCGAGCGGAAGATCGTCTTCGCAGGTTTTGTTGATTGTATGCGTCAGAATCATAAATCGCGCGCTGGATTCAATGCGATGTCTAATTGCACGCACTAAACCTGTAAATCAGTAGGGATAATTTTAATGTTGCTCGATGGTGGAGTTCAACATCAATGGAGTGAATGTTGAAAATTCGCCAAAATTACCCTGGTATCAAATGCCTGGCCCCAGAACAGGAACAGGTTTAATTTTTAGAGGATACTGTAAACCGATTTCAGCTTTACTGTTTAATTTGGACGCAGAAAATCGCGATAGTTTCTCGGTTCGCGTTTCGCCACTCAGCGAAACCTCCTGGGCCTCCGTACTCGCTATATTGCAGTTATATTCCTGGTGCGTTGATGTACCATATGGCAATCGCAAGCAGCCGCAAGCCACCAGGCAACCCGCTCATGCGGTGCGCTAACCCGGCGAGCCAGGAGGAGAAACGACCCGATGTTCGACACAGACCGGTTTATCGAAGAATGCGTCGCCGCCGTCGCCGACGGCCAGCAAGCGGTGCGCGAAGTGGTCAACGCGGCGGTCAGCGACAGCGCCGGCGTGATGGCCGCGCTTGGCGAACCGCAGCATGCCGGCATTACCCCGCTGTACCGCTCGTCCGAATTAACGGTGCTGAACTTCGCCTGGGCGCCGTGCATGAGCCTGATGCCGCACAACCACCAGATGTTCGCCGTGATCGGCATCTATTCGGGGCGCGAAGACAACGTCTACTGGCGCCGCAACGAATCCAGCATCGAGGCCGCCGGCGCCAAATCGCTCGGCGTCGGCGACGTGGCCACGCTCGGGCGCAACATCATTCACTCCGTGCTGAACCCGATCGGCAAGATGACCTGCGCGCTGCACGTCTACGGCGGCGATTTCTTCGAACCGGACGAACCGCGCAGCGAATGGGATCACGAAACCCTGCGGGAACAGCCCTGGGACATCGACCGCGTGCGCAGCCTGTTCGCCGAGGCCGAAGCGCGCTTCAATGCCATCGATCACTGACCGGCCGGATGCCGATTGGCGCACGCCCACGGGAGTCTTTGCAAGAAGCGATTTATGTGGCAAGGTTTGCAGGCGGCGACTACCTGTCTGCCGTTTCAGACAATAACCGAGGATATACGAATGGCAAATGAAGGCTACCACGAGCCGATCGAAGAATTGACCGACGAGACCAGGGACATGCATCGCGCGATAACCTCGTTGATGGAAGAACTGGAAGCCGTGGACTGGTATAACCAGCGCGTCGACGCCTGCAAGGATGCAACGCTGAAATCCATCCTGGCGCACAATCGCGACGAGGAAAAGGAGCACGCGGCGATGGTGCTGGAATGGATCCGGCGCAGGGACCCGAGCTTCGACAAGGAACTCAGGGATTTCCTGTTCACCGACAAACCCATCACCCATGACTGACGCCGGCGCGGTCGGCGCCAGACGCTAGCGCGGGCCAGGCCCTGGGTGATGAAAGCCGTGCGCCAACCCTGGTTCGCGACGCAGCGTATTCGCGCCGATCTCTACTGCATTACCGAGCCGCATTACACCTGGGAAAACCGCGCCAACCTGTGGCTGGTGAAGGGCCGCGACGCCGACCTGCTGATCGATACCGGTCTCGGCGTGTCCAGCCTCAAGCTCTACCTCGCCGATCTGCTCGACAAACCCCTCAAGGTCGTCGCCAGCCACGTGCATTTCGACCACAGCGGCAGTTGCCACGAATTCGACCAGGTCTACATCCATCAAAACGAACACCGGGCGCTGTGCAGCGGCGATCAACGCATGATCCTCAGCGCGCCGCAATTCGGCTTCGTGCCCGACAGCGACTTCGAGGCGCTGCCCTACCAGGGGTTCAGCGCCAGCGACTACGAAGTCAGGGCCTGCCCGCAGGCACAGGCGCTGCGCCACGGCGACGTCATCGATCTCGGCGATCGCGCCTTCGAGGTCATGCATCTGCCCGGGCACTCGTCCGGTTCCATCGGTCTCTACGACGCCAACGCCCAGCAGTTTTTCTCCGGCGACGTGGTCTACGACGGCCAGTTGCTGGACCAACTCGAGGATTCGGTGGTCAGCGAATACCTCGACAGCATGGAGCGTCTGCTGCAGTTGCCCACCGACGAGGTCCGGCCCGGGCATTACCAGAGCTTCGACCGGCGGCGCCTGCAGGAACTGGTGCGCGGTTACATCGACACCCGCAGGGCGCCGCTGTGCCCGAGTGAGAAATGAACCTCGCGCAACACCGCAACCTGGGTGCATGATAGCGACCGCACCGCAAGACACCATTTACCATATGCGGGAGACACACCATGTGGCCGAATAACCACTTGATCGACCTGCTCGAAATAGAGCACCCCATCGTACAGGCGCCCATGGGTGGCGAATCGACGCCGGCAATGGCGATAGCGGTCGGCAACGCCGGTGGGCTCGGCGGGCTCGGCTGCAGTTACATGAGCAACGACGAACTGATCGCAAAGGTCGAGCAGATCCGCGCCGGCACCTCGGCGCCGTTCAACCTGAATTTTTTTGCTCACCCGGTGCCCGAAGCCGATGCCCAGGCCTATGCGCGTACTCGCGAACTGGTCGCGCCCTTCTACGAGGAACTGGGGATCGACGAGTTGCCCGACGACTTGCAGGCGCCCTGCCCCAGCTTCGACGAGTCACGGCTGCGGGTGCTGCTGGAATTGCGTCCGCGCGTGGTCAGTTTTCATTTCGGCCTGCCTCGCACGGAGATGGTGCGCGCGCTGCAGGACGCAGGCTGCCTGGTGGCATGCTCCGCGACCACCGTCGCCGAGGCGCGCTGGTTGAACCAGGCCGGCATCGACATCATCATCGCCCAGGGCTGGGAAGCCGGGGGCCACCGCGGCACTTTCCAGGTTTGCTGGGAGGATTTCGGCGTCGGCAGCATGGCCCTGGTACCGCAGATCGTCGACGCGGTAACCGTGCCGGTTATCGCGGCCGGCGGTATCGGCGACGGCCGGGGTATCGCCGCGGCGCTGATTCTGGGCGCGAGCGCGGTACAGCTGGGAACTGCGTTTCTGGCCTGCCCGGAAGCCAACATCAGCGCCGATTATCGTGACGCCCTGCAAGCCACCCGCGACGACGCCACGCGGCTGACACGCGCCTTTTCGGGCCGGCCGGCACGCGCCATGAAAAATCGCTACAGCGAAGCAATGGCGCAGGCTCGATTGAAATTTCCGGATTATCCGACCATGTACGGCTTCAGCGATCCGCTCTCGCAGGCTGCCGCGGACAGCGACACTCCCGGTTTCGAATTCTACCTGTGGGGACAGGCGGCTGCGCTGAATCGCAGGCTACCCACCACGAGCCTGATGGAGTTACTGGTCAACGAAGCGCAAACGGCGCTGCGACGCACTAACGGTGATAGCGACTGACCCCGGCATGCTGGGCGGAAAGAAGCTGGTTAACAGGCAGTGCACGCTGCAACCCGTCGGCCCGGGGTCGACACCCGATAATCGCCACTCGATGACACCTTGCATTCCGCGGCGCGAATCGATATACCTTCCGCTAGCGTAACTACGGCAAGATTGCAGCATGACCAATTCTGACGCAATTAGGGTAGCCCACGATGTCGAGGGATGCCTGATCAACCCGCAAGACAGGAACAAACCCATTGCCTGCGCAGTCGCAGCCGAGCAAGGCATCGCCGCGGAGGTTCGCCATTCGATAGCCTGTCTGGTGGAGAAACAGCAATGGGACAGAGAATACGCCACGCAACGGGGCATCGAACTGTTCCCCTGCGCTTACCTTAAGCAGGCCTGCAAGATAGCCGGCATGATGCGGCCACGCGCCTGGAGCAACAGCTAAGTCATGCCGGATATGCGTAAGACCAGTCGCTGCCTGCAGGTGTTGCTCGTGGGTCTCGGGCTTGCGGGCGCAGGGGTTAGTAACCCGCTGGCCGCCCAAGCCAGCGAAGAACTGGTTTCGTTCCGCTGTGCGCTCGCGATCGACGCGGTGCTGGCAGAGCTGGATTCGAATTCGAATAACCTGGTGATTCAACAGGCGCTCCAGCATATCGATGACGTCAACGGCCAGCTCGTGTGCATCCCGATGAGCGCCGATGAAATCCAGGTGCGCATGCAATCCACCGAGATGACCGGCAACGACAACCGCCTGGTGTTTTCGCTGGACGCCAAAACCTACAAGGTCAGGAAGACCTTTTACGGTCGCTAGCCTGCAGAACGACTTTCACATCCGGCGTCGAGACCGTACACTCATCGCCTTCCACCCCACTTTCAACCAGGGATTGAACTATGAGCAAAGGCCTGATCATCGTCGATGTACAAAACGATTACTTCAACGGCGGCGCCATGCAGCTGGTCGACATGGACGCGGCCGCGAGCAACTGCGGCAGGCTGTTGAGCGCAGCGCGCGCGGCGCAGCAACCGATATTCCATATCCAGCACCTGTCCACGCGTCCCGGCGCCAGCTTCTTCGTTCCCGACACGCCAGGCGCGGAGATTCATCAAAGCCTGCAGCCCCAGCCGGGCGAAGCGCATATCGTCAAGCATTTCCCGAGCGCCTTTCGCGATACCGACCTGCACCAGATGCTGCGCATGGAGGGCATCGCCAAGCTCGTGATCTGTGGCGCGATGACGCACATGTGCATCGACACCACGGTGCGCGCGGCCTTCGACCTGGGCTACCAGTGCGAGGTGATCGCCGACGCCTGCGCCACGCGCGACCTCGAATTCGACGGTCGCAGGGTTGCCGCCGCCGACGTGCAGGCCGCCTTCATGGCCGCCCTGGCTGTGCCCTTTGCAAAGGTTTCGTCGACCGATGCCTACCTTGTTTCCGGCGAATAACCCGGCAAATTGAAATATCACCGATGGACGATACCCACAGCAAGCTGATCGGTTACCTGCTGTGGATCTTCGGTTTTATCGGCGCGCACCGCTTTTACTACGGCCGACCGGTGAGCGGCACCATCTATTTTTTCACGCTCGGTCTTTTTCTGGTCGGCTGGATCGTGGACCTGTTCCTGATTCCCTCGATGGACCGTGCCGCCGATCACCGCTATCGCGGCGGGCGCAAAAACTACAACCTCTGCTGGATCCTGCTGTGCTTTCTCGGCATCTTCGGCATTCACCGATTTTACCTCGGCAAGTGGGTCACCGGGCTGATCTGGCTGTTCACCTGCGGCCTGTTCCTGTTCGGCCTGCTGTATGACCTGTGGACGCTCAACGAGCAAATCGACGATGTCAACCATGGCCGCGTCTGATCCGACCACCCGCGGGTATCGACGATGATCAGGCCGGTGCTCTACGTATTCGCGATTTCGCACTACTGCGAGAAGGCGCGCTGGGCGCTCGATTTCCTCGGCATCGACTACCGGCTCGAGCACCTCTGCCCAGGGCCGCACGTGAAGTTCGCGCGCGGCCTCGGCATGACCGACACCTCGTTGCCGATTCTCGTCGATGGCGCGCTCGCGCTGCAGGGATCGTCGCGGATCATCGACTGGGCCCAGGCGCAGAGTACTTCGGCGACGCACAACCTGGCGGCCGACGACGACGCGGCCGGGCGCGCGATCGAACAGCGCCTGGACGATGTACTCGGCGTTCACGTGCGCCGATATTACTATTCCGATGCGCTGCTGACGCAGCCCGAGACCGTCAGGCCGATGTTTACGCGCTGCCTGCCCTGGCACCAGCGGCTGATATTGCACCTCGCCTGGGGCAAGATCGTCAAGCTCATGATCAGAGGCATGGATCTCGGCCCCGGGCAGCGGCTCGAATCCAGGCAAATCGTCGAAACCGAGCTGGACTGGCTCGATGGCCTGCTTGCGGACGGCAGGCAATACCTGCTCGGCGATCATTTTTCACGCACCGATCTGTGCGCCGCGAGCCTGCTGGCGCCGCTGGCGCTACCGCCACAGCATCCCAGCTATCGCCAGTTACAGGTTCCGGAGACAACCGCCGCCGAACTGGAGATCTGGAAACAGCGCGCGTGCGTACAATGGGTCAAGGAAATGTATCGACGCTATCGCTAACCCGCAAACGCCACGCGGCTCGTGCTTTGTTGCGTTTTTACCAGTCTATTATCATTTCGCCATTTGCAGAGAAACACTACCATGCTCGAAGTAAACCAGACCGCGCCCGCGTTCAGCGCCATTAACCAGGATGAAGAAACCATATCCCTCGACCAGTTCCGGGGCAAAAAGAATGTCGTCCTGTATTTCTATCCCAAGGACGACACCCCTGGCTGCACCGTCGAAGCCAACGAGTTCACCGCGTTGATCGATGACTTTGCCGCGGCCGACACGGTGGTGCTCGGTGTCAGCAAGGACAGTTGCGCCAAACATCAGAAATTCATCGCCAAGCACGGGCTCAAGGTCGAACTGCTGGCGGATACCGAGGGCGAGTTGTGCGAACTTTACGGCGTCTGGGGCGAGCGCAAGTTCATGGGCAGAACCTACATGGGTATCGGTCGCTCGACTTTTGTCATCGACAAACAGGGCAAACTGATCGAGGTCAACTACAAGGTGAAGGCCAAGGGCCACGCGCAGGCCATCCTCGAAATCGTGCGGAGCCTCGGCTGAGCCCTGACGTAGTCCCCCCACGATGCGTCGGACCGTCGCAGGCAGAGCGGTCCGCCGCATCGGCGTTTCAGGAAACCACCATCACAGGATTCCTGCCGGGTCGCGGGGAGGAGCGGTAATCAAAATCGGCAGTGTGAATTCGTCACTTGTGGAATTCCGCCACACCAGTATAATCGCGCGCCTGTTTCCGCCCTGCATACCCCTATGACTACCCAACGAGATAATCTGCGCAATATCGCCATCATCGCGCACGTCGACCATGGCAAGACCACCCTGGTGGACAAGCTGCTGCGCCAGTCCGGCACGCTCGACGCGCGCGCCGAAATCAGCGAGCGCATGATGGACTCCAACGATCTCGAAAAAGAGCGCGGCATTACCATCCTGTCGAAAAATACCGCGATCACCTGGCATCACCCCGGCCAACAGAAGGATTACCGCATCAACATCGTCGACACCCCCGGGCACGCCGATTTCGGCGGCGAAGTGGAGCGCATCCTGTCGATGGTCGATTCGGTGCTGCTGCTGGTCGACGCGGTCGAGGGCCCGATGCCGCAGACCCGTTTCGTCACGCAGAAGGCGTTTGCCATGGGTTTTACCCCGATCGTGGTGATCAACAAGATCGACCGCGACGGCGCGCGCCCGGACTGGGTCATCGACCAGGTGTTCGACCTGTTCGACAAGCTCGGCGCGAGCGATGCCCAGCTCGACTTTCCGGTGATCTATGCGTCGGCGCTCGACGGTTACGCCAGCCTCGACGACCAGGATCGTAGCGGCGATATGCAACCGCTGTTCGAAGCCATCATCGAACACGTCGCCCCTCCCGCGGTGGATCTCGACGGACCGTTCCAGCTGCAGGTTTCGAGCCTCGATTACGATAGTTACAAGGGTGTGCTCGGCATCGGCCGCATCAGCCGCGGGCGCGTCACGCGCAACTCGCCGATCAAGATCATCGGCGCCGACGGCAAGATTCGCGACGGTCGCGTCATGCAACTGTTTGGTTTTCAGGGACTGCAGCGCGTCGAAACCGAAATCGCCGAGGCCGGTGACATCATCGTGTTCTCCGGCATCGACCAGCTGTTTATCTCCGACACGCTGTGCGATCGCAACATGGTCGAGGCGTTGCCGCCGCTCACGGTCGACGAACCCACGGTGAGCATGACCTTCAGCGTCAACAGTTCGCCTTTCTCCGGCAAGGATGGCAAGTTCCTGACCTCGCGCCAGATCGACGAACGCCTGCGCCGCGAGTGCCTGCACAACGTCGCGCTGCGCGTCGAGCAACTCGGCGATTCGGACAGATTCCGCGTCAGCGGGCGCGGCGAACTGCACCTCGGTATCCTCATCGAAAACATGCGCCGTGAGGGTTTCGAGCTGTCGGTGTCGCGTCCCCAGGTCATCGTGCGTGAAATCGACGGCGTCGAATGCGAACCCTACGAGCAACTCACCGTCGATATCGAGGAACAGTACCAGGGCGCGATCATGGAGGCGCTCGGCACGCGCAAGGCCGATCTCAAGGACATAGTCCCCGACGGCCGTGGCCGGGTGCGGCTCGATTACATCGTGCCATCGCGCGGGCTGATCGGATTCCAGTCCGAGTTCATGACCCTGAGTTCGGGTACCGGACTGATTTACCACGTATACGACCACTACGGCCCGAAGGTCGAAGGCAGCATCGGCCAACGCCTGAATGGCGTGCTGATCTCCACCGCCACTGGCAAGGCGCTGGCCTACGCCCTGTTCAACCTGCAGGAGCGCGGGCGCCTGATGATCGGCCATGCCGAGCCGGTTTACGAGGGCATGGTAGTCGGCATCCACAGCCGCGCCAACGACCTCGTCGTCAACCCGCTAAAGGCCAAGCAGTTGACCAACATCCGCGCCGCTGGCACCGATGAAAACCTGATTCTGACCAAGCCGGTAAAGATGACGCTGGAACAGGCGCTCGAATTCATCGACGACGACGAGCTGGTGGAAGTCACGCCGAAGAGCATTCGCATTCGCAAGAAACTGCTGCTGGAGCACGAGCGCAAGCGCGCCTCGCGCAGCAGCAGCGCCGCCTGACCTCAGCGCCGCTGCTTCGATCCCATAGCCTGTTATACCCGTGAAAGCAGTGGTTCGAAGTATCGAGATGACCGGTTAGATGGGTAGTTCGACGCCTGCAAGAATTGCGATGAAACAGGTATACTGTTTCCGGTTTTTTCGACTATCGAGCGCAGATCATGCTCAACTATTTCGCCTACGGCTCAAACCTGGCCACTGCGCGCCTGCTACAGCGCATACCCGCGGCCACGGCAACCTGCGTGGCAATATTGCCGCAGCACCGCTTATGCTGGCGCAAGAACGATAGCGGCCAGTCCGGCAAGTGCGATATCGACCGCACGGGGATCCCGGATCACGTCGTCTACGGCGTCGTCTACCGCATGAGCGAAGCCGACATGTTCGAGCTCGATCGCTATGAAATCGCCAATTACGGTTACGAGCGCAGGAATATCGCGGTAACCGCGCTGCACGACGAGGTCATCGCCGCGTTTACCTACTATGCGCTCGACATCGATCATACCCAGCAGCCCTTCCACTGGTACAAGGAGCACGTTTTGCGCGGCGCGCTGGAGCACGATTTTCCGCTACACTACATCGAACAGATTCGCTCTACGCCGTCGATCGACGATCACGACCAGGAGCGCCACCACCGCGAACTCGCCATCTACCGGGACAGGCCATGAAAAACGTCATCGTGTTACAGCATATCGCGATCGAAGATCCCGGTTACCTCAAGGATTTGATGGAGGCCGACGGCTGGAACCTGGTGCAGATCGAGCTCGACGAAGGCGATGCCATCCCGGCCGACCTGTCGGGTTACGATGCGATGCTGTGCATGGGCGGGCCGATGGATACCTGGATGGAAGCCGAATACCCGTGGTTGATCGAGGAGAAGCGGCGCATCCGCGAATGGGTGGTGGTGATGGGCAAGCCGTTCCTCGGCTTTTGCCTCGGCTGCCAGCTCCTCGGTGAAGTGCTCGGCGGCGAGGTCGTCGAATCCAGTCCGCCCGAGATCGGTGTGCTCGATATCAACATGACCGCCGCGGCCAAAGACGACCCGCTGTTCAGCGGCTACCCGGCTACGATCAAGGCGGTGCAGTGGCATTCCTGGGAGGTACGCGGGCTCGACTCCAACCCGGAGGTAACGCTGCTGGGCTCATCGGGGAATACGCCCTGGCAGATTTTCAGATTCCGTAACAATGCCTGGGCGATGCAGTTCCACGTCGAGGTGCGCGCCGATACGGTCACTCAGTGGGGCTGTGTTCCCGAGTACAGGGCCGCGCTGGACAACAGCCTGGGTGACGATGCGCTGGCCGGTTTCGACCAGCTGGCGCGCGAACACATGCCGGAAATGAACCGCCTCGCCGCGGAACTCTACAACAACTTCAAGCAGCTGCTGCCGGTCTAGTCCTGCAGTCGCGGGTTGAAACTCAACACCCGGATCTGACCCGGCAGGGCAGGATTGAACAGGCGGTTGTGCCAGTAGGTCCCCTGGAACAGATCGTCCTCCTGCGCGAGTGCCGCGACATCGAAATCGAAAGCGTAGTCGATACTCTTTTCGCTAATACTCAGGCGGCATCGACCAGCCTGCAATAGCGCATCCGCGAGCGCGGAATCGAGACCGAACAGGGCGGTCAGGCGATTGTCGAACTGGTCTGTCTCGTGGTAATGCAGCTCTGCCAGGATGCGCAGGCCATTCTTCAGCCACTCACTCGGATCCGGGGTCTTGCGAACGATGTGCCGAAATTCATCGGTGCGCTGGCGTGAATCCCTGCGCAGGATGAGAAAGTTCATACGGCTCTGCTCGTCGCCCCCCGACACCGAGTAAACTCCTGCGCTCATGCCCGGACTCGGGCGCCCGCCCGACTCGCGCATGCTCTGCTTGCGCAGACGGCACTGCCAGGCGATAAAGCTCTGGTATTGTTCGCTGAGTTCCATAAATTCCAGTCCGGGGACAGTCTACCTGTTTCAGCGAGATATCAGAATACTGAAGAGTCTCGATGAAATAGCCGGGGTGTCTCCAAATTACCCTAGAACAACCCTTCGACCTGGCCCTTGTCGTTCAGGCGGATGTTGTCCGCCGACGGCACGCGCGGCAGACCCGGCATGGTCATGATGTCGCCGCAGACCGCGACGATGAACTCGGCGCCGGCCGACAGGCGTACCTCGCGAATCGGCACCTCGTGGCCGCTGGGCGCGCCCATCAGGCTCGGATCGGTGGAAAAGCTGTACTGCGTCTTCGCCATGCAGATCGGGAAATGGCCATAGCCATCCGCCTGGAACTTTGCGAACTGGTCGCGTACCTTCTTGTCGGCCATGATGTCGTCCGCGCCATACAGGGTACGGGCGACATGGCGCGCCTTTTCCCACAACGGCATGTCGTCGGCGTAAAGCGGCTCGAAATCGGCTTCGCCCGAATCGGCCACCGCGGCAACGTGCTGGGCCAGTTCGCGGGTGCCCTTGCTGCCCTCGCCCCAGTGGTTGCAGTCGAAAGCCTGGACGCCGTAGCCGGCGCAGAATTCGCGAATGGCGTTCAACTCGCCCTCGGTATCGGCGGAAAACTTGTTGATCGCAACCGTGATCGGCACCCTGAAGTTAGCCAGGTTTTTCAGGTGACGGCCCAGGTTTGCGCAGCCGCGGGTAACCGCGTCGATATTTTCGCCCGCAAGCTTGTCCTTGGCGACGCCGCCGTGCATCTTAAGCGCGCGCACGGTCGCCACCAGCACCACCGCGTCCGGCCTGAGGCCGGCCTTGCGGCACTTGATGTCGAAGAATTTCTCGGCACCGAGGTCGGCGCCGAAACCGGCCTCGGTGACCACGTAGTCGGCGAGCTTGAGCGCGGTTTTAGTGGCAATCACCGAGTTGCAGCCGTGCGCGATGTTGGCGAACGGGCCACCGTGAATGAACGCCGGGTTGTTTTCCAGGGTTTGCACCAGGTTGGGCATGAAGGCGTCTTTCAGCAACACGGTCATCGCACCCGGCGCATTGACGTCGCGCGCCAGCACCGGTTTCTGATCGCGGGTATAGCCGACGACGATATTGCCGATGCGCCGGGTCAGGTCGTCGAGATCGGTGGCGAGACAGAAGATAGCCATGATTTCGGAGGCCACGGTGATGTCGAAGCCGCTCTCGCGCGGCGTGCCGTTGCCCGGGCCGCCGAGGCCGATGGTGATGTCGCGCAGGGTGCGGTCGTTCATGTCCATGACGCGCTTCCAGGTGATGCGGCGCGAATCGATACCCGCCTTGTTATCCCACTGCACGTGGTTGTCGACCAGCGCCGACAGCAGGTTGTGGGCCGCGCCGATGGCGTGGAAATCGCCGGTGAAGTGCAGGTTGATGTCTTCCATCGGCACGACCTGGGCATAGCCACCGCCGGCGGCGCCGCCTTTCATGCCGAAACAGGGACCGAGGCTGGGCTCGCGCAGGCACATGACCGCCTTCTTGCCGATGCTGTTGAGTCCGTCGCCGAGACCGACCGTGGTGGTAGTCTTGCCCTCGCCCGCCGGGGTCGGCGAGATGGCGGTGACCAGGATCAACTTGCCATCCGGTTTGCCCTGCAGCGAATTGATGAACTCGGAGGTCAGCTTGGCCTTGTCGTGGCCATAGGGCTTGAAGGACTCCGGCGCAATGCCCAGCTTCTGCGCGATCTCAGAAATCGGTTTGAGGGTTGCTTCGCGAGCAATTTCGATGTCACTTTTTGCCATTTCGGTCTCCAGTTCGTGGAAATCAGCGGAAAACCCGGCCGGGCGGCACAGGGTTAATATGTCGCCGTATCATATTGATTGGAGCAATGTGAAAGTATCGCGAAAGCGACACAGGTGGGCCCTCAATCGCGCAACGGGGCCCGTACATCGGCGCCCGGGCGAAGGCTGTCGATATTTTTGCGCGAGCGCCGAAACCGCGCGGGCATCGATCCGGTTTCAGGACCTTTGCGGAATATCGACGCGCTTGCCGCGCTGGATTTCACCGGCCTTATCGTACAACGGCAGGGTTTCCAGGCTGCCCGGATAAGATTCGCCATCGATGCAACCGATGCTAACCGCCGTGCCCGCAATAAAACCCGCTTCATCCATCAACGCGATACCGACCCCCCGCTGCAGAAAGGGCGAGAAAGCGCCGGCAGTCACCTTACCGACGCGCTTGCCATCGATACTGACCTGTGCGCCGATATGCGGCTCGGCATCGCACAGCAATCCCGTCAGGCGATGTTCCCGGGGCACATTCTTGAGCGCGTCCTGGCCGATAAAGTACCCCTTGTCTTCATCCACGAACATGCCCAGCCCGACGTCATAAGGTGTTGTCGTATGATCGAAATCGGAGCCGGCATTGAGTATCCCGGCTTCGATCCGGCGGATATGCATCGAGTCGAGACCGAACATCTTCATGCCATGAGGTTCGCCGGCCGCCAGCAGGTGGTTCCACAGGGCCTCGGCATCGTGATGCGATTCGGTGTAAAACTCCCAGCCAAGCTCATTGGTGTAACCGGTGCGCGTGATGACGACTTCCTGGCCACCGAACTTGACCCGCGCCATGGCAAAATAGCCGAAGGGTTCGGGCATGCCCTCGTCGCTGGCGGCTTCGAGAACTTTCAGCGAGGCGGGGCCCTGCACCTGCGAGACGAAGACCTGCGGATCGGAAATTTCGACATCGAGGCCCGCGGCATGGGCCCTTGCCCAGCTGTAAAAATCGCCATCCGCCTGTGCATACCAGAAACAGTCCTCGGCCAGGCGCAATAGAATTCCGTCGACCAGCAGTCCCCCGTCTGCGTAACAGGCGAGACCATAAGCGCAGCGCCCGGTTTTCACTTTGGTGATGTCCTTGGTGAACAGTTTGTCGAGCAGGCGCTCGGCATCGGGGCCCTTGAACTGCAGCGGGAATTCACCGGTATGCAGCACGGCGGCCTTCTGGCGCAGCAGCCAGTAACCGTCTTCGGTCGACAACCGATCGAAGCAGCAGGCCATCAGGCGACGGTTGTAAACGCAGTAATGCGGCCCCAGCGGGCGCTCGATCTCGTGGTAGGGATGGCGCGACAGCGAAAAGTCCCACCCGGCGCCCGGAATGGTCGATACGAGATCACGGGTTTTGCCGTCACTTGAACTCATCGAAATTGCCTCCGAAATAAACTGAAGTTGTTGGATTTTTGCCGAAACAGACTGTATCATCCCGAAATTATTCAAACAAATGACAAATAAATTAGTTTTTCTCAAGTTTTTGTCATGATCTTATGCGACTAGACACCGAATCCCTGCGCACCCTGAAAATGACCGTCGAACTCGGCAGCCTGACCCACGCCGCCGGCCAGTTGAACATGACGCCGTCCGCGGTGAGCTGGAAATTGAAACGCCTCGAGAGTCGCGTCGGGCGCAAGCTGATCCATCGCAGCGGGCACAGGATCGAAGCGACCGCCGACGCACGGCAATTGCTCGTGCATGCGGAGGTGATCCTCGCCGCACACGATAGAGCGGTGCAGCAATTCCGCCTGTCCAATGTCGAAGGGCGCCTGATCGTCGGAATTACCGACGACCTGGCCGCGAACCAGTTGCCCGCGTTCGTGCAGGATTTCCATCGGCGCCATCCCGGTGTTCAGCTCGAGATCAGGGTCGAACAGCAATTGACGCTGCTCGACTGGTTCGACGAGCGGCACATCGATATGGCGATCCTGCCGCTGGCAGCGGAACACCTGCTGGATTCGGATATCGAGCTCTGGCAGGACGAACTCGTCTGGGTGAAAAGCAAGAATAACGACTTCCCGTTGTCGAAACCGGTTCCGCTGGTGACCTTCTCGCCCAATTGTACCTACCGCGAGGCGGCACTGGAGTGCCTGCGGCAACACGGCATCGAGTTTTACATTTCGATGGAAAGCCCGAGTCTCGCCGGAGTCAGGGGAATCGTGTCGTCCGGGATGGGCGTAACGCTGATCAATCGGGGATTGATGACCGGGGATCAGTGCGAGTGGCCCGAAGCCAGGGCTTTCGGCTCTCCGGGGCAGGTGAAATTCGTCATCCGCGCGACGCGGTTGATCCCCGAGAAGCTGTCCGCGCTGGTGATAGCGGAACTCAGATCTTTCCTGCCGGGCAAGCAGAATCCTGCTTGAATGGAACTCAGCCGAGTCTGCCGCGCGCGGGCCCGGATCCAACAATCAACGCCCGAAACCAAGGACCCTGCACAGGGGCCGGTAAAGGAACTCGCTCAAACCAGCCAGGGTGATCAGTACGATTCCGCTCAGTTCGCGCAGCCCCAGCGGCTCGTTGGCCCAGATGGCCGCGGTAATGCCACCGACGCTGAGTTCGGTCATGAACAGCAGACCAACCACGCCGGGGTTCAGATGCGGCGCACCCCAGTAAGCGGCATAGGCGCCGGGTATGACGATGATCGCAATCGGTAAGGCCCAGGGCAATACATCGACGACGGCCTGCCAGGTGGGTACCTCGATCTCCCCGGCCATCGGTGAAACGGCGAGCACGACGGCGGCGATGACGCCGTAGAAAAAGTAAACCGCGCAGATTTCCATGCTGCGGCTGCCGTCATCCTTGCGCAGCAGCACCGCCGCCACGGCCCAGCCCATGGCGCCGATCAGCGCCATCCAGTCGCCGACGTTGCGCGGCCACGGAAAGCCGAGGTCGACACCGAACATCACCAGCATGCCGGCAATACCGAACACGATGGCGAGCACCCGCGCGCTGGTGATCGACTCGCCGAGCACCAGCCGTGCCAGCAACAGCGACCACACCGGGGTGGTGTAGTAGAGCACCAGCCCGCGCACTACTTCGGTGTAGAGCAACGCGTTGGAGTAGAAGGCGAGCGCAACGCCGGTGGTAATACCGATCGCGTGTAGCGACCAGCCGCCGTTCAGGATGCGCCGCCAGTTGCGCAGAATCCACGGCAGGAAGATCAACAACGGAATGCCGTAAAACAGCACCGTCGCCCAGGCATCGGTGACCCCGGCGCGGTCCATGCCGCGCAGAGGTATCCAGAACAGTCCCCAGGCCACGCCGCTGTAGGCACAGGCGAGGCTGGCCCGCGTCGTGAGGCTGAGTCGGGTCAACATGAAGCAGGCGCATAACCCGGGCTCAAGGCATTGCCCTCACCCGGGCAAGAACTAACAGTCCAGCGTGTTGGCGCGCTCCCAGTCGCTCAGGCTGCGCATGTAGCTGTTCCATTCATCGAGCTTGAGCTTGATATAGGCATCGATCAGTTCGTCGCCGAGACCGGCGCGGATCGCCTTGTTGCCATCAAGCTGTCGCAGCGCGTCGAGCAGGTTACCCGGTAATTTTTTGGCGGTCTTGACCTTGTGCCCTTCCTCGTACATGTTCAGATGTATCGGGTCGCCCGGATCGCGCTTGTTGTCGATGCCATCGAGAACCGCCGCCAGCACGCCGGCCTGCAGCAGGTAGGGGTTTGCGGCGCCATCCATCAGCCGCAGTTCGAAACGGCCGTCCTCCGGCACGCGGATCATGTGGGTACGATTGTTGCCGCCGTAGGTAACCGCGTTCGGTGACCAGGTCGCCCCCGACAGCGTGCGCGGCGCGTTGATGCGCTTGTAGCTGTTGACCGTGGGATTGAAGATTGCCGTCAAATCCGCGGCGCTGTGCATGATACCGCCGAGCGCCTTGTAGGCTAGCGGCGAGAGCCCGAGACCGCGCGCATCCTTGACGGCGGTGGCGAACAGGTTCTTCTTTCCGGCGCGATCCCACAGCGACACGTGCGCGTGGCAACCGTTACCGGTCAGGTGCGTGAACGGCTTCGGCATGAAGGTGGCGCGCATGCCATGATTTTCGGCAATGGTTTTCACCATGTACTTGAAAAACACGTGCTTGTCGGCGGTCTTCAACGCGTCGTCGTAGTCCCAGTTCATCTCGAACTGCCCGTTGGCGTCCTCGTGGTCGTTCTGGTAGGGATTCCAGCCCAGTTTGAGCATCGAGTCGCAGATTTCGCCGATCACCGGGTACTGGCGCATCAGCGCCTGCTGATCGTAACAGGGCTTGGACTGGGTGTCGGCGGAATCCGCGAGCTGCGTGCCGTCCGGGGTAATCAGGTGATACTCGCATTCGACGCCCGTCTTCATGCGGTAACCTTTCTTCAGCGCCTTCGCCAGCTGGCGCTTCAGCGCTACGCGCGGCGACGCTTCCACTTCCTTGCCGTCCATCCACAGGTCGGCCGCGACCCAGCCGATTTCCGGTTTCCACGGCAGCTGAATCAGGCTGTCCGGATCCGGGATCGCGAACAAATCAGGATGCGCCGGGGTCATGTCGAGCCAGGCTGCGAATCCGGCAAAGCCGGCGCCGCCCTTCTGCATGCCCTTGATCGCGCGTGCCGGCACCAGCTTGGCGCGCAGCACGCCGAACAGGTCCACCCAGCTCACCAGAAAGTATTTGATTTTTTTTGCTTTCGCGATTGCTTCGAGATCTTTGACCACGGTCTGTCCCCTATCGAGTTATGGTTATGTTGTAAGCGCCAATTCTATATCCAACTAATGCCGATGCAAACTACCCGCCATCGGCACGCCGGCGGCATGCGACGCGACCAGGGTAATTGCTCGTAAATCCTCGGGTTCGAGATTCTGCACATTGGTCTTGCCGGTGCAGCGAGCCATCATCGTGGCTTCGGCGGTAAACGCCTGCAGCAGGTTGTAACTGCGTTCCTCACGTTCCGCGGCATCTAGGTTTGCGTCGAAAACCGCGTCCCCGGAGGAAATATCCGCGCCGAGCGCCAGCGCCATCGCGGCGCCCACGGTGACCGCTATGGTTCCGAGCGCCAGCATCTTGGCCGAGTCGGTGCCGGTGCGCAATCCGCCGAAGTAGACCAGGTCGACTTCTTCCTCGCGATCGAGCTCGCGCAGGCGCGCCACTGCGCGACTCAAAATGGAGATATCGGGCGCGCCGGCGAGTTCGCCGGCAAGACCGGGTAAGCCGTTGGTGGGGTCGAGCAGCAGAAAATCGAGCTTTTGGGCAAGCGCGAAATCGACCGCTGCGCGGACGTTGGCGGAGTTGACCAGTAAACCGACCGGTTGCGCGGCGGATGCCCGGCTTAACGCGCCATCGGCAATGACCCGGTCGGCATCGAATACCACGGCATCGGCAGCAGCGTCGGCAGTGTCGTCGACAATCTGTATCCACCTGGTGTCCGCACCGATTGGCCTCGCGCCGATATACGCCGCACCGTGTTGCCCGATCGCCTTCGCAACCGCTTGCCGAATCTCGCTGGGAGCGTTATCGAACCCGGTCACGGTGAACGGGATGTCAAGATCGAGGTGGTTGATGGCGCCGATCCGGGTCGCCGTCAGACAACCCTCCCGGTAGGGATCGATGACCAGCCGCGACAGGTTGGCCGGCAGAAACACCAGGTCGTCGAGGGTTGCCGCATGCGTTGCGGGAAACGGGTTGTCACGGTTTTCGAGCCGCTTGTCGAGAATACTGACCTGCTTCTCGGTCTCTTCCGGCTCGATGCGCGCCATCGCGAAAATAGACTCACGGCTGCTCACGGTATAGTCGGCCGACCCGGTTTCGGCATCGCAACGAAAACATCTCGCGGCTTCCGATTTCGCCTCGGCCGCGGTGTAAGTCGATTCTATTTCGGGGAATTCGACCGGCACCTGTCCGAGGCCATGAAATTTCTGGTGCACCCTGGGATTGATCTCCCAGTCCGGGTCGTTGCAAATCGCGACGCGGCGGGTACGGTAAGGCGTGCGGTAGGGCAGCGGCGCGCGGTTACCCTCGAGAAAGGCTTTCAGGTAGTAAGCCGCGCGGTGGCCCTGGTACATCGCCTCGACGATGGTGGAACCGCCAAACGCACCGTCACCCGCTGCGAAAACTTTTGCGTCGGCGGTTTTCATACCGTCGAGATCGGTTTTGACGCGGTCCCAGTCCATCAGCCCGGCGCGGTCGAGCTCGGCGCACTCGGTCTTCTGCCCGACCGCGGCGATGACCATGCCGCATTCGATGTCGTGCTCGGAGCCCTCGACGTTGATCGGCCGGCGCCGGCCATCCGCATCGGGCTCGCCGAGTTCGGTGCGCACGCAGCGCAGGGCTTTGCCGCCGATCACTTCGACCGGCTGCGTGTTGTAGACGATCTCGATGCCCTCATCGATCGCGCCCTGCAATTCCTCGCGCCGCGCCGGCATCGCCTCGTAATCGCGCCGGTAAATGACCTTGACGTTCTTCACGCCGGGTAGGCGCTTGGCCACGCGACAGGCATCCATGGCGACATCGCCGCCGCCGATCACCAGCACGGTTTCGGGCAGCGTCGGACGTTCGCCCGCGTTCACGCGATACAGAAAGCCGACGCCGTCCTCGACAAACGGAGCGGCCTCGCCCGGTATGCCCATCGGCTTGCCGACGAAGGCGCCAATGGTCAGCAGTACCGCGTCGTGCTGCTGCTTCAGTTGCTCGAGCGTAACCTGCTCGCCGAGCGCGCTGTTGAGATGTATCTTGATGCCGGGACAGTGGCTGGTGATGCGGTCGATGTCCTGCTGCACCGCGGATTGCGGCAGGCGAAAGCGCGGAATGCCCCAGAACATCATGCCGCCGAGCTGATCGGTGGCCTCGTACAAATGGACTTCGTAGCCGGCCTCGGCAAGATCGTGCGCCGCGGTCATCCCCGCGGGCCCGGCACCGACGATAGCGACGGTTTTTTCCTGCGTCACCGCGACCGGCGGCAACGCATGGTCGGGTCCCAGGGTTTCCAGCACGTAGCGCTTCAGGTTGCGAATCGCGATCGCGCCATCGCTGTCGGCGCGCCGGCAGGCGGGCTCGCAGGGTGCGTCGCAGACGCGACCGCAGATCGCGCTGAACGGATTGGTCGCATTGATGGCTTCGAGCGCCTCCTCGTTCTTGCCTTCCCAGATGTAGGCGATGTACGACGGCGCATCGGTGCCGATCGGGCAGGCCACCTGGCACGGCGCCGGCACGTAGTGAATATCCGCGGTATCGTCCTTCAGGTCGGGGCGCGCGGTGATCGAAAAATCTGCTTCGAGAACGGTCATTGTTATCCTGCCTTGCGATCCAGCACTTCGAGGCCCAGCTCGGGCTTGTGTACCGCGGGGTGTTCGGAGAGTAACGGCAAGCCGGTGATATCGGCGGCTTCCGGGGTTAGCGCGACCAGGTCCGCGCGGCTGACCTTGTGCACGTCGTCGTAGCCGAGCGCCTTGGTGATCGCCGCGATCTGCCAGCGCAGCGACTCGAAGTAGCGATGGATGTTTTGCGACTGCAGATCGATGTCGTAACGCGCCTCGTGCTCCTTGTCCTGGGTCGCTATGCCGACCGGGCAGGTGCCGACATGGCACTGCATGCAGGCGATACAGCCGCCGGCGATAATCGCCGAGGTGCCGACCGAGGTGCAGTCCGCGCCCAGCGCGAGCATCTTGACGACATCGACACCGTCCTTGATGCCGCCCATCATCACCAGGTCCATATCGTCGCCGGCGTTGATTTCCTTCAGCCCGTCGACCGCTTCCTGCACTGCCGAGAGCGTCGGGATACCGACGTTTTCGAGCACCTCGGTGCTGGCCGCACCGGTGGAACCCTGCAAACCGTCGAGCTCGACGAAGTCGAAACCATCCTTGTAGGCGATCTTGATATCGTCGTTGACTCGTCCCGCGCCCATCTTGATACCGAGCGGCACCTTGTGCATCGTGGCTTCACGGAATTCCTGCACCTTGATGACCAGGTCGTCGGCGCCCAGCACGTCGGGATGTCGCGAAGGCGAACGCAAATCGATGCCCACCGGAATACCCCGTATCGCGGCCAGTTCCGGAGTCACCTTCTTCGCCATCAGCTGCCCGCCCAGTCCGGGCTTGGCGCCCTGCGAGATATAGATCTCGATCGCGTCGGCGCGCTGCATATCCTTGACGTTCCAGCCGAGACGGCCCGACAGGCACTGAAAAATCAGCTGGTCGGCTTCCGCGCGCGCCTCGTCGAGCATGCCACCCTCACCGGTGTTTTCAGAAATACCCGACAGACGCGAAGCGCGCGCCAGCGCGATCTTGACCGAGCGGCTGAGCGCGCCGAAACTCATCGGTGCGATCATCACCGGCATCGACAGGCTCAGCGGTTTGGCGCCGTATCGACCGCCGATGGTGGTCTTCAAATTGACATCCCTGAGGTCTTCAGGCCGGTAATCGAGCGTCGACACGTCCTTGACGAAGGCGATGTCGTTCAGGTGCGGCACCGGCTTCGACGCGCCGTAGCCGCGAATGCGGTAACGCCCTACTTCGCCCTTGATCCAGATATCTTCCTGCACCTTGGGATTCCAGTAGTTATTCGAATTCGAAGACACGAAGAAAGGCTGTGGCCGTGCGCGCGGTTCCTGGTTGGCGTAACGCAGCTTCTTGCCGGCATTGATGATCTTGGTGAATTCACCCTTGTAGTTCAGTTTGTAGCGCTCGAGAAATTCCATGATGTCGTCGCGTTCGCCGGGTTCCATGTCGACGATCATGGTGTCGTTACCGAGGCTTTCGATCTTGCCGCCGACAAAGATCTCGCCGGCGCTCATGTCCTGCCCGACCTTGGCCGCGGCATCGCCGAGCACGATGATGCGCCCACCGTACATCATGTAACCGGCCATGAACGCGGCATTGCCGCCGCAGCACAGCGTACCGGCTTTCATCACCTGCCCGGCGCGGCTGCCCATGTTGCCGCGCACCACGATTTCGGCGCCGCGAATGGCGACGCCGGCGATCGCGCCGGCATTACCGCCAACCACGACCGAGCCGGTATAGATATTGTCACCCACGGCCCAGCCCGCGTTGTGCTCGATTTCATAGTGCGCGCCATGCGACAGGCCGCCGCAAAAATACCCGGCGGAACCCTTGACGCGTACCGTTATCGGATCGACCAGCCCTACGCCGATGTTGTGGCGGGCGTCCGGGTTGATGATTTCGACATCCTGGCCATCGCGGCCGCAATCGCGAATCTTCGTATTCGCTGCGGTGATATCGGTGCGGCTTAAATCGATCGTGACCATGTCTGATGAGTCCCCGGTGCAGGTTCGGTTGAATTGATGGATTGTCCCGGAAACAAACGGTTCAGGCTCACTTCCTCGGAAGCGATGGCAATCATGTCGTCGGTTTCAAACAGGACCATCGGCTTGGCGGCAAGGTTATCCTTGGCGTAACCGATCTCGTTCGGCGTCGATACCAGGAAGGAAAAGGTGCCATCCAGGTCCGCGATCGCGGTTTCGAGCACGTTGTCGAGGCTCTGCCCCTGCTTGAGCTTGTCGGCGAGGTAAACCGCAACCAGTTCGCTGTCGTTATCGGTATGGAAAGCGTAGCCACGACGCTCCAGGCGCCGACGCATCTTCCAGTAATTGGTGATCTGGCCATTGTGCACGATGGCGATGTCTTCGAAACCGGTTGCCCAGAAGGGGTGTGCGGCCTCGGGGCGAACCGCGGACTCGGTGGCGAGGCGCACGTGGCCGATGCCATGCGTTCCCTTGATCTCGCCGATGTGGTAAATCTTGTCGAGCTCGTGCGCGGTGCCGTCATCCTTGATGATATCGAGCGTATGTCCGACCGAGACCAGCTTGGCGTGATCTTCGATGTCCTTGGTGAAGGCGAGCAAATCACCGTCGAAGTTGACCGAGATCTGGTAGGAGCAGCCTACCGATTGCTCCTTTTCGATGGTCGCGCCGTGGCGCGCCAGCAGCGCAGCGATGTCGTCCGTTGCCTTCTTTCGGGCAGCGGCTTCGGTCGGCACGATGAAACGCAGTTGCAACTGGGGCTTGTCTTCGCCATACAGGGCGAAACCGGTGCTGTCGGGACCGCGGTGCTGGCAGCCGTCGAGCATATCGATCAGGGTTTTACCTATTTCATGGGTGCCCGGATGCTTGTATAAAACTCCTGCTATACCACACATGTCAGTTAATCCTCGGGAAGAGTATTGTCAGGCGCCAGAGCTTACGCAAGCGCCATATTTCTGTCAACTGAAATGAAATATTGTTTCCTGTAAGGAAACAATATTAGCTGCCGCCAGCCTCTGAAACGATGATCGCGAGGTAGCGACAGGGCAATTTTTGTATCTCGTCGGGACCGTGCGAGGACTCCGCGTCGAAAAACAGCGTGTCGCCCGGATTGAGGACGTAGGTTTTATTGGCGTGACGATAGGTAATGCGGCCTTCGAGCATATAAATCAGCTCGGTACCGGCGTGTTGAAACACAGGAAACACTTCCGACTGGTCGTCGATAGTAATCAGGTAGGGCTCGATGTTGTAGGGCTTGCCGATGGTGTGACCGAGCAACTGGTACTGGTGACCGACTCCGGAACCGCGGCGTTCGATTTGCAAACCCTCGCCGGCGCGGATATAGGTGACGTCACGCTGCTCCTCGTAACCGCGGAAAAACGACGTAACCGGCACCTGCAACGCATTCGCCAGCGACGTCAGCGTGGCCAGCGATGGCGAGGTCTGGCCGTTTTCGATTTTCGACAGCATGCCGGTCGACAGTTTAGCCTGCTTGGCGAGCGCCGCCACGGTCAGGTTCAGGCGCTTGCGCGAACTGCGCACCTGCTTGCCAATGGCTATCTCCAGCGCCTCGACGCTGTGCTGCTCGTGCTGTGTCGGGTTGTGGGGCTTTGACGTCGACATGTTTTATATCTGCAAATAAACCTGTTCGCTATCAGACCTCAGCACGCCACCGATTGCAACCGCAACCAAGGATGGTTATCGTTGCTGCCTGTTATCGACAGCGGTGGCCATGGCCAAACTTACTCAATCACGAATGCGCGCGCCGGCGACTGGCGGCGATTACGACCGCCTCGAAACCCTGCTGAAAAACCTCCCGGGGATGGCCTACCGCTGCCTCAACCTGAAGCACTGGCCGATGGATTTCGTCAGCGACGGCTGCTATGACCTGTGCGGCTATCACCGTCACGAGATCGAAAGCCAGCAGGTGCTGTGGGGCGATTTCACCCACCCGGAAATGATCGACGAGGTGGATCGTATCGTGCGCGGCGCCGCCGAAAACAACCAGCCGTTCGAAGTCGAATACCGCATCATCCATCGTAACGGCCAGGAAAAATGGGTCTGGGAACGCGGCCGCCCGGTCGATCGGCGCAGCGACGGCGTGGTCGTGCTGGAAGGATTCATCAACGATATTACCGACCGCAAGCTCGCCGAGGCGGCGCTGGTGCGTGCCGAGGCCTATGCGCAGGCGATCGTCGAATCGGCGCTGGACGCGGTTATCAGCGTGGATGACCAGGGCGCGATCGAGTCGTTCAACCGCGCCGCCAGCGCGATGTTCGGCTATTGCAGCGACGAGGTCAGGGGGCTGCATTGCCGCAGCCTGGTGGCGACCAGCTTTTACCGCGAATTCGATCGCTATTTCCAGCACAGCCGCACGCCAGCAAAAACGGCTGAATCCAGGATCGAACTGAACGCTTGCGACAAGCACGACAACGAATTTCCGATCACCCTGTCGATGCACGAGATCGTCGACGTCGGCGAGAAAAAGTATGTCATCCTGATTCGTGACCTGACCCAGCAACGGCGCGCCGAAAAGGAAGTGCGCGAGCAGCGCGATATGCTGGCGCACGTCGATCGCCTCAACACCATGGGTGAAATGGCGGCCGGCATCGCGCATGAAATCAACCAGCCGCTGACCGCGATCTCCATGTACGCGCAATCCGGGCTGCGCTTTCTGCGGCGCAAGCAACCCCAGTTACAGCGCCTCGAAGACGCGCTCGACAAGCTCAGCCAGCAAGCCCACCGCGCCGGCGCGGTGATCGAGCGCATGCAGGAAATGACACGCCCGCACCAGAGCCACCAGGAAGTGGTGTCAGCCGAACAGATGCTGCGCGAGATTCACGATCTCGGCGAGGTCGAAGCGCAGATTCGCAACTTCATCATCGTGCTGCGTCTCGACGACGATTTACCGCGCGTCGACTGCGACCCGATCCAGATTCAGCAGGTGATCCTGAACCTGCTGCGCAACGGCATGGAGTCGATGCGCGCCAATGCCTGCAAGCCCGGCAGCAAGATCGTGCTGCAGGCCAGGACCCTGCCGTCGCGGGTGCGAATCTCCATCATCGACGGCGGTCTCGGCGTTTCGCGCACGCTTGAAAAACAGCTCTACCAGCCGTTTACCACGACCAAGGAATCCGGCATGGGGCTCGGCCTGTCGATCAGCCGGTCGATCATCGCGGCGCACGGCGGACAGCTCGAATTCAGCAACAACAAGAACGCCGGCGCGACCTTTTTCTTCGACCTGCCGAGGCATGCGTGAAGCAGGCCGAGCAGCAGCTGATCTACGTGATCGACGACGACGAGGCGGTGCGCGATTCGATGGGCATGCTGCTCGAATCCGCCGACCTGCCGTATCGCTGTTACGCCGACGCCGACAGTTTTTTCGCCGAGCACGACGGCAGCCAGCGCGGCTGCCTGGTGCTCGATATCCGCATGCCAGGCATGACCGGCCTCGAACTGCAACAGCGCCTCGCAAGCATCGGTTCCAGCCTGCCGGTGATCTTCATCACCGGGCACGGCGACGTCCCCATGGCGGTCGAGGCGATGCGCCAGGGCGCGCTCGACTTTCTGCGCAAACCGGTGAACGAGGCCGATTTTCTGCAACGCGTCAACTATGCGCTCGACCTGGAATCGGGCAACTGGCATCAGAAGATCGACCGCGAGCAGACCCGCGCGCGCATCGAATCGCTGACCGAACGTGAACGGGAAGTGTTTCACCTGGTGGCCGAGGGCATGGCCAACAAGGCCATCGCCGCCGAGCTCGGCATCAGCGAGAGAACGGTGGAAGTGCATCGCTCACAGGTGATGAAAAAGCTCGACGCGAGGACGCTGGCGCAGCTGGTGCGCATTCACCTGCAGGCTGAATAGATTCCCTGCGCGGGGGCACAGCCTACCTGTCTCGATCTGTTTTTCGACAACTGGAAAAACGGCTGAAATCGTTATCCTGCGCCGTTCGAACATCCCCGGCGTCTACGGGAAATCCACAATTGCCAGCCGCGGCGACCCAGCCTAATCTTGCGGCATAATAACCTGGCATGCCGACAGGCAATCAAAACCGTCAAACTGGAGTGAGAAATGAGTAAACGTGTCGCAGTCATAGGGGCGGGTCCGAGCGGCCTCGCGCAACTGAGAGCCTTTCAATCGGCCAAGGAGAAAGGAGCCGACATTCCCGATATCGTCTGTTTCGAGAAACAGGCCAACTGGGGCGGCCTGTGGAATTACACCTGGCGTACCGGCCTCGACGAGCACGGCGAGCCGGTGCACGGCAGCATGTACCGCTACCTGTGGTCCAACGGCCCCAAGGAGGGCCTCGAATTCGCCGATTATTCTTTCGAGGAACATTTCGGTCGGCCGATCGCCTCCTACCCGCCGCGCGCGGTGCTGTTCGACTACATCGAGGGACGCGTCAAGAAAGCCGGCGTGCGCCACTGGATCCGCTTCAATTCACCGGTTCGTCACGTGCATTACGACGAGCACGAAGGCATGTTCCACGTCACCGTGCAGGATCACGAGAAAGACGTCGAATACACCGAGGAATTCGATCACGTGATCGTCGCCACCGGCCACTTCTCCACGCCCAACGTTCCCGAGTTTCCGGGCTTCGAAACATTCAAGGGCCGCATCCTGCATGCGCACGACTTCCGTGACGCGATGGAGTTCGTCGCCAAGGACATTCTCATCATCGGTACCTCCTATTCGGCCGAGGACATCGGTTCGCAGTGCTGGAAATACGGTTGCAAGTCGGTCACGGTTTCGCACCGCACCGCGCCGATGGGCTACAAGTGGCCGGAGAACTGGAAGGAAGTGCCGCTGTTGCAGAAAGTCGAAGGCAACACCGCGACCTTCAAGGACGGCAGCACCAGGGACGTCGACGCAATCATCCTGTGCACCGGATACCTGCACTACTTCCCGTTCATGGCGGAAAACCTGAAGCTGAAAACCAACAACCGTCTTTACCCCGTGAACCTCTACAACGGCGTGGTGTGGGAATACAACCCCAAGCTGTTCTACCTCGGGATGCAGGACCAGTGGTATACCTTCAACATGTTCGACGCCCAGGCCTGGTACGCGCGCGACGTCATCATGGGCCGCCTCGACGTGCCGTCACAGGCGGAGATGCACGCCGACATCGACAAGTGGCGCGAGGCCGAGGATAACATCCCGGACGACTACGGCGCGATCGAGTTCCAGGGCAAGTACACCATGGACCTGATGTCTCTGACCGACTACCCCGAGTTCGATTGCGCGGGCTCCAACGAGGCTTTCTTCCAGTGGAAGAAGCACAAGAAGGAAAACATCATGACCTTCCGCGACCATGGTTACAAGTCGGCGCTGACCGGCACCATGGCACCGGCGCACCACACGCCCTGGCGCGACGCGCTCGACGATTCGCTGGAGGCTTACCTGCGCACCGAGGCCTGAAGCTAACGCACAGCCGTACTACTCTCTCTAAGGTAGTTACTTTTCAGGCG
>Ga0209536_100001960_pt1 | contig 33686 bp, 30 predicted proteins | sample DeeMarSeWOR28_12_FD_187461 | JGI IMG/M metagenome (GOLD analysis project Ga0209536, IMG submission 187461) | Marine sediment microbial communities from White Oak River estuary, North Carolina - WOR-2-8_12 (SPAdes) (version 2) | ecosystem: Environmental > Aquatic > Marine > Intertidal zone >...
TGTGCCCTTTGGTGTCTTCCTCCCCGATATTCAGCAGCCCAATCCTGGGATTTTCAATCATCATAACTTCCTTAGCGTAATGATTACCCATCAGGGCAAAACTGACCAGTTGATTGGTGGAGCAGTGAAGCGTTGCGCCTACGTCCAGCATGATGGATCTGCCCGGATCGCTCCGCTGCTGTTTGTAGGCGGGAAATACCGCCGCCAGGCCTGTTCGTTCGATCCCCGGGATTCGCGGGATATATTGAGAGCAGGATAAAATGGTCGCACCGGTGTTACCGGCGCTTACCATTGCCTCCGCCTCACCTTTGGAAGTCAATTGACAGGCAATGTTTATGGAAGCATCCTGCTTTGCGATCACCGCTTTCTTCGGATCGTCGTCCATCGCAATATAGTCCGGCGTGTGTACAATTTCGTAGCGATCCTCGCTGACTTCTTCGGTTTTCAGGATATTCAGGATTTGATCTTCGTCGCCCACAAAAATACATTTAATCTTCTCATTATCCGCAATAGCCGAAAGCGCTCCTTTCACAATATCCACCGGAGCGTGATCCCCACCCATCGCATCGATGATTATTCGATTGGAAGTCATTCTTGCACCTTTTTATTTCGGACACGGTTGACTGGTTATCATTTAAGAGAGATTAATATACGATTTTGGAAAAATGAATCCAAGTATGAGTGATAAGTAATCGCAAAACACTAGCCGGGCAAAGAATTGAATATTTCCTTTTTTAATTATTTTGCAAAAGGAAGCATAGAATATTAAATTAGTTTTCTCACTATATTCAATGAGATGTGTTTAATCGTTATTTATCATGCACCATTGAATAAATGCCTTTATGAGATTGATGTGTAGAATGAATAAATTTGATTGATGGAGGATTATCGGATGCCGGATAAATATGTATTTTTTTATGGAGCAGGAAAAGCCGACGGACGTGCGGATATGAAAAATCTTCTGGGAGGAAAGGGAGCTAATCTGGCTGAAATGACTAACCTGGGACTCCCGGTTCCGGCAGGTTTCACCATTTCAACAGAAGTTTGTACCTACTATTATAAAAATGAAGACAGCTATCCCGAAGGTCTGGAGAAAAGCGTTCAGGGTGCTTTGCGGAATGTTGAAGAAGTAATGCAGGCGAAATTTGGGGACAAGGAAAATCCTTTGCTTGTTTCGGTTCGTTCCGGCGCCAGGGCGTCCATGCCGGGAATGATGGACACGGTCTTGAACCTGGGATTGAATGATCAAACTATTGAGGGATTAATTAAGAAAACAAATAATCCCCGCTTTGGATATGATTGCTACCGCCGTTTCGTGAATATGTATGGCGACGTGGTTCTTGGGCTCCGGCCCCAGTCAATAGATGACACCGACCCGTTTGAAGAGATTCTGGAAAAGAAAAAAGAAAAGCGCGGCATTACCTTTGACACCGAGCTAACGACCGAAGACTTAAAGGAGCTTGTGGCTGAATACAAAGATGCAATCCTCAAACGCACCGGACACCCTTTCCCCGAAGATCCGATGGAACAATTGTGGGGAGCCGTCGGGGCGGTCTTCGGCTCCTGGATGAATGAACGGGCCAAGGTTTATCGAAAACTCAATAATATTCCCGAGGAATGGGGAACTGCCGTGAATGTGCAGAGCATGGTGTATGGAAATATGGGTGAGGATTCGGGAACCGGAGTGGCCTTTACCCGTGATCCAGCTACCGGTGATAAAGAACTTTACGGCGAGTTTTTGATGAATGCCCAGGGAGAGGATGTCGTTGCCGGCATCCGCACGCCCATGAAGATTGAAAAATTGAAAGAAATGAAGCCCGATATTTACAACCAGTTTGAGGAATTTTCAAGGAAACTTGAACGCCATTATCGTGACATGCAGGACATGGAATTCACCATTCAAGAAGGACGGCTGTGGATGCTGCAAACCAGGGCGGGGAAACGCACCGGATTTGCTGCCTTTCGCATTGCCGTGGATATGGTGGAAGAAGGTTTAATCCGCAAAGAGGAAGCACTTCTCCGTGTTGAGCCGGATCAGCTGAATCAGCTATTACGCCCCATTTTTGATATCGAGCAAAAGAGGAAGTTTATTAATGACGGTCGTCTGCTCGCCAAAGGATTAAACGCCGGACCGGGGGCTGCCTCCGGAAAAGTTGTTTTTAATGCGCCAGACGCAGTAGAGTGGAAAGCGAAAGGAGAAAAAGTTATTCTGGTTCGCATTGAAACTTCCCCTGAGGATATTAAGGGAATGGATGCTGCTGAAGGGATTTTGACCGCGCGCGGCGGAATGACTTCGCATGCTGCGCTGGTAGCCCGGCAGATGGGAAAGGTCTGTGTCGCGGGAGCGGGAGACATTCAGATTTCATATAAGCAACGTCAGTTCAATGTCAATAACAAAGTGGTAAAAGAAGGAGATTGGATTTCAATCGATGGGACAACCGGCGAGGTAATGGAGGGACAATTGGATTCCAAACCGTCGGAGGTGTTACAGGTCGTCATTGATAAAACCCTGAATCCGGAGAAATCAAAAACGTACCACACCTATCAGCAGATAATGAAATGGGCCGATGAATACCGCAGGATGAAAGTCCGAACCAATGCCGATCAGCCCGACCAGGCTGAAACTGCCATTGCATTCGGCGCGCAGGGCATTGGTTTGTGCCGCACGGAGCACATGTTTTTCGGCGGAGAACGGATTGATGCAGTCCGGGAGATGATTGTCGCCGACGACAGCAATGGACGCCGCAAAGCACTGGCAAAACTGCTCCCGATGCAGAAAGAAGATTTTATCGGCATTTTCAAAGCCATGGGTGATAGGCCGGTCACTATCCGCACCCTGGACCCGCCGCTGCACGAATTTCTCCCCCACACAGATGAGGATTTGGATAAGTTGGCTAAGAAGTTGGGTATCACTTCGGAAAAGCTCAAGGCAAGAGTGGAGGCTTTGCACGAATTCAATCCCATGCTGGGACATCGCGGCTGCCGACTTGGGATAGCGTATCCTGAAATTACCGAAATGCAGGCTCAGGCAATATTGGAGGCGGCTTGTGAAGTCAAGAAAGCCGGTGTGGATGTAAAACCGGAAATCATGATCCCGCTGATCTCTCATGTCAATGAGTTGCGTGAACAGGAAAGGCTGGTTCGGAATGTGGCAAAAGAAGTTTTTGGAAAGTACGGAATTGAAATAAATTATCTGGTAGGAACAATGATTGAGATCCCTCGCGCCGCTGTTACCGCAGATGAAGTTGCGAAAGTCGCCGAATTTTTCAGTTTCGGAACAAATGACCTTACCCAGACTACGTTCGGAATGTCCAGGGATGACTCAGGAACATTTTTGCCCTTTTATGTGGAACAGGATATTCTTCCGCGAGATCCATTTCAGGCAATTGACCGGGATGGCGTCGGGAAACTGATGGAATGGGGAGTCGAACGGGGAAGAAAAGCTCGCGCGGATCTAAAGGTTGGTATTTGTGGAGAACACGGGGGTGAACCTTCGTCGGTTGAGTTTTGCGATTCTATTAATCTGGATTATGTGAGCTGCTCACCGTTCAGAGTTCCGATTGCCCGACTTGCAGCAGCGCAAGCCGTATTGAGGAAGAAGAAGGAGAAGTAGAGGAAGTGGGTAATTCTTTAATTAAATTATCTATGTTAATTGATGCTACAGGAGAAGTTGATTATGTCTAAAAAGAAAGAACGGCAGTTTACGATAAAGCAGATTGTGCAGGAAGATACCATTGAAAACCAGGCGAATTTGCTGAAGCAATTGAAAAAGAAAGGATTTCGGACAACTCAGGCAACCCTCTCACGGGATTTGCATGAGATGGGTATCGTCAGAGCTCCAGCCGCCGACGGATATCGCTATGTGATTGCGGAGCAGGAGGGAACGCACTTTTTCAATAAAGTCATTGGGATGGAAATACTTGGTGTGTACCATAACGAGAATACCTTAGTGGTGAAGACGATTACCGGAAGGGCCAAAGGAGTTGCTATTTTCATTGATCAATTGAAGCATCGCAATATTGTAGCGACACTGGCTGGCGAGAATGCAATTATTATCGTTCCGGATTCGGTTCAAAATATCGCCAAGATTAAGAAAGACTTAGAGGCTATTGCTTACCAGTAATGGATCTATCAGTTCGAGTTGAGCGGGAATTTTTACCTTTTGTCACAAAGCCTGCTCGTTATTTAGGGAATGAATACAATACTGTCCGCAAGAAGTTATCAGAAATAAAGCTAAGGATAGCTCTGTGTTATCCCGCAATTTATGAACAGGGGATGACCGATCTTAATTTTGAGATTCTCTATTACGTCCTGAATAGCCGTCCGTCAGTTTGGGCGGAAAGATTTTTCGCACCCTCTCAGGATGCCGTCGATGTTCTCAAAGAAAAGAACATTCCGCTGTTTTCATTGGAATCGAAAACGGCGTTGAACATTTTTGATATTGTAATCTTCACCCTTCGCTCAGAATCACAATATATTGATTTATTGAACATACTGAATTTGGGAGGCATACCTTCACGGTCGAAAAATCGCACTGCGACATTTCCCATGATAATTGGCGCCGGATCGTTTAAATGGAATCCCGAACCCGTTGCGGATTTTTTCGACATAATCTTAACCGAATACTGGCATGCAGACCTACTGCCTCTAATCGAATTGACGGCGAAGGCCAAGAAAGATCAATGGGGCAAAGCGGAGGTACTAAATCGCGTGGGTCAGTTAAAATGGGCTTATGTCCCTGATCACTATAAAGCCGAATACAATTCCTTTGGAGAATTCGGCGGGTTAAGGAAAGTCGGCGTGTCTACTTCAGCTGTCACGGAGCCGGCTAATTCCCGGACTTCCGATTCTCGGCAGCCTTGCACGGTTGACCTGTTGTTTCCGTTAATTCGAACCGGGATTGGAAGCGAGGATCTAAGCGAAGCGGCCAGCTTGATTTTCGGAAATGTGCAAAATAACAATTCAAGTGACTTCGGGATCGTGCTTGGGAATCAAATTCAAAAACAAAATACTGCGGAAACCGCGGTTTTGTTTTTGAGCGAAGGGATTGCGGGAATGATATGGAAAAACGTCAAAGAGAAAATATTTCTTTCCAATCAAGAACTTCGTTTTTCATTTCCCGCCTTTGAAGTGGATAATTCCGAATCGCTTGGATTTGATTTTCAATCGGATATCCAGCGAATAGGGAGAGATGAGGAAATCTGCATTTCTTGCGGCGCGGGAAGTCCCCGACTCCGGGCGGTGATTGACAAGCATTACCGGGATGAAGATCTCTACCGACTAATATCGTTTCTTATTAGACTTGGTTTTTCCAAAATCTGTTTGAGTTTCACGGTTGGGCTGCCTACGGAAAAAGATGAGGATATAACTCTTTTGTTGAGTTTGATCAAGCGATGTGCGGAAATTACTTCGGGCGTCGCGGATTTCCAGCTTTCAATTCAAATATCGCCGTTTGTTCCACAGCCATTTACGATGCTGCAGTGGGAGGGAATGGAAACCTGCCAAAAACTGCAAGGCAGGTATGAAGCACTTCGGCAGGGACTGGAAAGTATGGGTGTTCTGCTCCGGTTAGAGGATATTCAAAGAAGTATGGTGACTGCAATTCTAAAAAGAGGAGGCCGCTCTCTCGCAGATGTCATTGAATCCGCGTGGTTATCCGGTGCGACGAGCCAGTTTGTTGAATCGGATTTTCTTGCTTGGGATAAAGCTCTGGAACAACATCAACTGACCTGGGGAAAATTGCTGGAGCCCGTTTCAACAACAGTGCCACTTCCCTGGGATCATTTCGATTATGGGGATACCAAATATGATTTGAAGAATCGACGACTAAAAGCCTTGCAGGGGAAAATAATCAGTTCGATTGGAGATTATGTTTGTCTGGGAAGTGGGATGCACCGGGAGCAATTCAACAGTGTGATTAAAAATGCTGGGGTGACTCTCACGGTTGAGAACAAGCAAGCTCCACCCAAAGATGTCAGTGAACCCTCAGACACAATTCAATATGGCAGGAAAGCACGAAGGCAGATAAGTCCCAAAGCTCCCATTAAAAAGCGAGTCAGAATTCAGTACGCCAAAACCGGTTTGGCAAGATTTATTTCTCATTTGGATGTGGGACGAGTTTTTGAAATTGCGGCGCGCAAGGCTTCAATATCGCTGGTTTATACCCAGGGGAAATCGCCCCACCCGCGATTTTCGTTCGGTCCTCCCCTGCCGGTTGGAATTGGTTCTATGGCTGAATATATTGATTTGGATGTGGAGATCGGCGACGAGTCGAATATTCAGACTTGTTTAAACGCGTATTTTCCCGATGGCATTAAAATCGTGCACCATAAAATTTTATTTGCAAAAGTTCCGGCGCTCTCCGCTGTTATCAACATTGCCGATTATCATATCAACCTGAGGGGATTAGATTTTCCACAGCAAGTGATTGAAGACTGGATGGGCTCGACCGAAATCCTAATTGAGCATTCGGTCAAGGAAGAGGTGCAGGAATTAAACATCCGGCCCTTTGTAACTGAAATGCAAATTGACAATAACCTGTTGAAAGTTCGAACAACAACCATTGAGGGCAAAATAATCAGAATCAATGAGGTGCTGGGCTCGCTTCAGATTAGCGGGGGGATCGATTCGTGTTTAGTTCAGAGGGTGGGGCAATTTATTCAAAATGACGCTGGAATTTTTACTCCATTTGATATAATTTAGCAGAGAAATATTTGACGGCGTTGAAGAGACGTGAGTTAGAAATGACGACGAAAGGAGCGTCTGCAGCAGAATGTTAAAAGAAATTGTTATTAATTCAACCAACGAAGATACCAGGGTAGCACTTTTAGAAGACCATAAACTCGTTGAAGTATTTGTTGAACGCCCTGGTCGTGAGAGAATGGTGGGGGATATTTACAAGGGAAGAATTCGCAAAGTGGTCAAGGGAATGCAGGCTGCTTTTATTGATATTGGTTTTGATCAGGACGCGTTTTTGCATTTTTCCGACATGGGGGCAAACGTCAACCAGTTATTTGCTGATATTGACGAGGAACTTTTGGAAGGCGAGTCGAAGAGAGACATTGACCCTGCCGATTTGTTGCGAAACAATCAGGAAATCTCGGTTCAGATTTTCAAAGAACCGATCAGCAGCAAAGGTCCCAAGGTAACCACTGAGATTACCATACCGGGGCGCTTCCTGGTGCTGCTTCCCAATCAGCGCCGCATCGGGATTTCCCGAAAGATTGTGGATGTTAAGGAGCGAAAAAAATTACGGACAGCGGTGCGCAAATTCCTGCCCAAAAACTTCGGCTTGATCATTCGCACCGTGGCGGAAGGGAAATCCGAGGATGCGTTGCGGCAGGATTTACAAAGTCTTTTAAAAGAATGGAAACGCGTTGAACAGAAAATCCAGACCGCCAAACCCCCGGCATTGATCTATCAGGATTTGGGAATGGCCTCCAGCGTTATTCGGGATTTGTTTACTGCGGATGTTGAGCGTGTCGTGATAGATTCCCGCAAAATGTACCGCGAAATAACAACTTATTTAAAACAGGCAGGTTCGGAATTACTTAAGAAAGTTGAATATTACAAAAGCCGCCGGCCGGTTTTTGATGCGTTTGGAATTGAGGATGAATTGCAGCGCAGTCTGCAGAAGAAGTTCTGGATGGAGAATGGGGGGTACTTGATTATCGAGCATACCGAAGCGTTGACCGTGGTGGACGTGAACAGCGGGCGCTATTTCGGGAAGAAAGACCACGAGCGCAATTCACTGAAGATAAATTTGGAAGGTGCCCGGGAGATTGCCCGGCAGCTGCGCCTGCGCGATGTGGGTGGGTTAATCGTTATCGATTTTATTGATATGATGCAGGAGGAAAATAAAAAGAAAGTAACCAACGAGCTGTACAAGGTATTCTCCCGCGACCGCGCCATCAGCAAGATTGAAGGAATGAGCCGATTCGGTTTGGTGGAAATGACCCGCCAGCGAACCCGCCCCAGTTTGGTGTATAATATTAACGAGCCATGCACTATGTGCAGTGGGACAGGATTGGTACCGACGAAGGGGACGATTCTGGCAAATATTGAGCGGGGCTTAAGGCGATACACCGCCACCCGCAATGACCGCCGCCTGATTGTTCGCGCCCATCCTGAAGTTGTCAGTTATTTAAATAACCACGGCATCAGTCGCCGCATGCGCCTGATGTGGAAATACTGGCTGAAGATTGAAACCGAAGAAGATGAGAATTTGAAGCCGTTTGAATTCCGCTTACTGGTGAAAAAGACCAAAGAAGATATTACTGAGAAGTATGCGATGCCGCAGGAGAGAGAAAAAACTAAATCATAACTTTTTACCAATGGCAAATATTCTCTCATTGCTAATCTCAAAATCATAGGGATTTCGTTTTTCAATAAATTCAATAAGAAATCGGGCCTTTTCGAAATAACTGCTAATCTCTTCCTCGCTGAAAAGCGACATGTAGATTTCCACATTTTCTCCCAGTAGATCGTAGATATATCCTTCAGTGGTACCTGCTTTGACTGCGATTAGTAAGTAACCATTTGGCTTGAGAACTCTGTGAAATTGGCTGAAAATCTTGTGCACATATTTCTTGGGTGTATCAATAATTGAATAGTATGAAATGATTCCTTCAAACGAACCGTCATCAAATGCCAGGTTTGTGATGTCCCCAACCTCAAAGCGCATATAGGGATTATGATGCCGCGCCATTTCCACACATTTTTCGGATATGTCAACGCCAATAACCTGAATTCCTTTATCAAATACGTATCTTCCAACATGCCCGGAAGGTCCGCAGCCGGCATCCAAAATGATGGAGTCTTTATTGAATCTGCTGATGAAAGAATCAAGGAATTTGCGGTCATATTCTTTTTCATTCATCTCGTTGTGGAAAAGATCGTGATATTTCTGAGCGACAAGATTATATGCCTGCCGGGTCTTTGAGTTTATTTGTTCCAGAGAATCCATATTTTGTCTTCTGATGATCCCCGTTAAAACCATTCTACTCGATTAGCTTAAAATTATCACCGAAACGGCAATACAATAGAGACTGCCCTGTCATTCAGCTCTTTTTTAATTCATTCATCAGTTCGATCTGAATTTCTTGAATTTCACCCAACCGTTTCCACTGGCTTAATAGTATATGATCAATCTTTTCGTGCAGTTGCCGGATTTCCAATTCCGATTTCAAATTGACACGGTAATCATTTTCAGCCCTGAGACGGTCCCGGACTTCCTGGCGGCGCTGACTCATGATAATCACCGGTGCTTGAAGCGCAGCCAGTGTTGATAACACAAGATTCAATAAAATGTAAGGATAGGGATCGAAAGATCTTTGCAGCAATATATATGAATTGAGTCCCATCCATAGCGCCAGAAAGATCAGGAATCCGATAATAAATGACCAGCTTCCGCCAATTGCTGCAATTTTATCAGCCAGTATTTGCCCGAATGTTCGACCTTTTAAAGACTCATCAAAAATATTTGACGATAAGGTTTCATGCTGGAGTAGTTTTTCAGATACTTCCTGTTCCAGATTTGAAATTTCTCCCATTTCATCCTGAAGTAGTGAATTCACATATTTTGTTCGGAAGTGATTGAGATCGGAGAAACAAATATAACCTTCCCCGGACCAACCAGGATATTCCGCTTCTATTTGTTTTGCGACGGTTTCCCGCACTAATTCAGCCGGAAATAAATCAGATTTCTTATACGTTTTCCCACAAATCTGGCAAATATGATTATTTGAAGGACGGCTCATATTTTTTCCCCTTTTAATATCCTAATACAACGGACCATCCGTTGTTACTCATCAATTCTTTTGAGATCGAGATATTGGATTCTCTCGCATACCATTCTTGAGAATGATTAGTAATATTTAGCCTCATCCGATTGTTTATACTACCGAACGGGGAGAAGATTTTTTCTGCATCCAATCCAGCATCAGGCTCCAGATATTCAATAAGAGACCAAATCCAATCAGAATGACGATGCCGCTGAGAGCATCGTGCAAACCATGCAGCTGCGCGGCGATGTTGGTACGCGTCGGTCCGGCTGCAAATTCCTCACCTGCATAGAATGAAACACGCGCGGCCCAGAAAGCGCCGATGGCAGCAATCCCTGTAGTCTGCCCCAGCGTTCGCGAAATCGATAAGAGTCCAGATGCGATCCCCAGATAATTTTTGGGTGCTGCACCCATAATTGCGCTGTTATTGGGTGACTGGAAAATGCCCAGGCCTAATCCGACGGGAAGAAAACGCAGTACGTAGCCCAGCGCTGTGGTTCCCTCACTCAGGGTCGTTAGACTATAAAAACCGGCGACCAGAAATGCCAATCCAACTGTGGAAATCATGCGAGATCCAAGGCGGTCCGAAAGCATACCCGAAAGGGGACTGGCAAATCCGGCGGATAAAGGTACGGTGGCTAATAAAAATCCAACCTGATGCGGATCATAACCGAGGATATTTTCCAGGTAAAATGGCATCAGCAATACAACCCCGGCTGTGGCAATGAACGATACGAAGCCGGTAAACAGGTTCAGGCTGAACAGGCTGTTGCGGAAGATATGCAGATCGATCATCGGATGCTCAACGCGTAGTTCCAGGTTCAAAAATAAAATAAAAGAAACGATCCAGATTCCGAAAAGCAGGATAATGAACTGATTGCGGAAACCCAGGTTTTGACCGAGGGTAAGGGCTAGAAGGAACGACAGCACACTGATGAACATAGTAGCGGCCCCGGCAAAGTCAAAACTCTGTTCTTTAGTAATCTCCGATACCGGGACAAAGCGCAACACCATAAATGAACCCACGATACCGATTGGGATATTTACAAAGAATATCCAGTGCCAGGATATGGCGTCAATCAGGATGCCGCCTAACACCGGGCCGGTAATAATGCCAATCGAAACGATGCCGCCAATTGTCCCCAGGGCTTTACCCCGTTCCTTCCCGGGAAAGGCTTCGGTAACCAGCGCCGTGCCGAGAGATGCCATCATAGCCGCACCAATACCCTGGACGACCCTGAAAAAGATCAGCCAGTAAACAGTCTGCGAAAGTCCACAGAGCAAAGAACTGATGGTAAAAACAATCATCCCGCTGAGGTAGATTCCTTTTTTGCCTTTCAGGTCGCCGAGCCGGCCCATACTCAAAATAAGTGTGGCAATGGTTAGCATATAGGAGAGAGCAACCCATTGCACCACGGCAAATTTTGTATCGAATGATCTGACCAAAGTAGGCAGGGCGATGTTGACGATGCTGGCATCGATGGTTGCCAGGAAGACACCCATGCCCACTGAGAGTAAAATGTACCATTTATTCTTGTAATCTGTGAACCCTTCCGGTTCATGACTTTTATTGTAAGTCTGAAAATATTTTTTGGGGCTCATGAATTCAATCAAGCCTATTGTTTTAAATATCTCATTTTGATTGAAGTAGATAAATAACCATATTCCCGCCGCTTAGTATTCTTTCTTTTACCACGGTCAAGCCATGTTTATCAATGAGTGTTGCCAACCCGCCGGTTCTCATAAACTGGCGGTAGTTTTTAAAGTGCTCTCTTCCGGCAGAAATTTCAGCGATGGTAATTATGGATTTATAAAACCAGCCCTTTAACGGTTTAAATGGTCCGGTATGAAAATCAATCAATAGGATATGCCCGTCCTTTTTCAAAACCCGCTTTGCTTCATTGAGTACTTCGGAGCGAACCTCAGCCGGCATTTCGTGCAGCACGGTTGAGCTGGTTATCAGGTCAAATTGATCATCCGGGTAGGGCATATTTGAAGCGTCGCCAAAATGAAGATTTGCCGTCTCGCCCAATTTTTCTTTGGCTTGATCAAACATGGATGGCGAGGTGTCAATCCCGAATACTTCGCAACCTGCATTGTGGTAAAGTTTCAGGTGAGCGCCGGTTCCGCAGCCAATGTCCAGAACTTTCATCCCGGGTTGAGTCGGAAATATCTTCATCCCAATCGCTCTCAGCCCACTATTGAGCGGCTCGAAAATAGTATCATACCACCCTGAAAATCGCTTGTAGGGATCTTTTATTGAATCGCTATTATTAGATTTCATTACACTGATAAAATTGGTTTGATCATTTTATGAAAGGGAAGGGAAAGTATCAATAAAATATAAATAAATCTTGCCGTTAGGCCTGGAGGTAATTTTATACGCTATATAGTACTGCAAGAAAATGGAGAGTGCTTCCGCTTAAGACAAATAAGTGCCAAATGGCATGACCGTATGGTAATTTTTTCCAGGCGTAAAATACAACCCCGGAAGTATAAAAGATTCCGCCTATCATTAGAAGAGTCAAGCTCAGGGCGGGGATTTTGGTTATCATTTCTTTGAATGCAATGACACACAGCCAGCCCATTGCGATATAAAGGATCAGCGATGATTTTCTAAATCGGTTGACCGTGAAAATTTTCAGAATGATCCCGGCTAATGCCAGCGCCCAGATAATCCCGAATATGGTCCAGCCCCATGCGCCTCGCATATGAATTAAAGTGAACGGCGTGTACGTGCCGGCGATCAAAAGGAAGATAGCGGAATGATCGATTCGTTTAAAAATCATCTTGATTGAGGGATTGGGCAAGCTGTGGTAAAGTGTTGAAGCGAGGTATAAAAAGATCAAGGTGCTTCCGAAGATCGAGAAACTAACAATATGCCAGGCATTTCCATACATGGTGGCAAAAACAATTAGCAGGGCCATTCCCGCAATACTTAGCAGGATTCCGATACCGTGAGTAACGCTGTTGGCGATTTCTTCGCGGACGGTGTACTGTTTAAGGATTCTATCTGGCAATGTAATTTCCCTTTTTTGGATTCAAGAATTAATTATCCAATAAATTTTTAAATGACCGGACAAGTTTTTCTTTTAATCCCGTTTGTCTTCCATTTTTTAAAACTGATTGGATTTTCGGTAGTGCTTTCTGCGCCGCCTCATAGCCTTGCTGATAGAACTTGTCTACTTTCTTGGAATCAAAACGGCTGTAACTGCCCACATCAGGTTCGATGATGATATCGGCTTTTTCCACAATTGAGCGGGTGTAAACGGTTACTGCTATATCCAGTGCACTGATGATGACATCAATAATATCATCCGGTTTTTCATAGATTCTGCCCACATCTAAATTTACCGCAATGATCACATCCGGGTCGTATTTTTTGAGAGGGGTAATCGGTACATTTTCAACCAGAAATCCATCCACCAGCATACGGCTATCTATCTCAATCGGGATGAATATGCCCGGAATGCAGGTGCTGGCTAGAACCGCATCGACCAAACTTCCTTTTTCAAACACAACTTTGCTGCCTTTACCAATATCTGTAGCGATAATGCTTAATGGAATAGGAGCTTCCTCGATTTGACGCTCCTTGCCCAAAAGATTCTCAATTATCTCCCCAATTTCATCGTTAGTTAACAATCCCATTTTTGATAAACTGAAATGGCTGATGCTTAGCCAGGTAATATCCCGGGCCAATTCCAGCATTTTTTGCGCTGGTGTTCCAAATGCGTAGAGCGCGCCAATAAAAGCGCCGATGCTGGTCCCGGAAATATAATTGGGCTTGATTCCGTTTTCTTCAAAAGCCTGCAGCACTCCAATATGCGCCACGCCGCGAAAGGCTCCCCCTCCTAATGCCAATCCAATCTTTTGGTTTGCTTGATTTGAAGTCATTTTATTTCTTCGGTTTAATCAAATTAACATTCTCATCCATTTCATAAATCCTGCTACCTTCATAAATATGAATTCCCTGCGCTGGATTTTTGAGGAGGGAGTAGATTTTGCGGGCGATAATGGTGGCATGAATCGGTCGGTATTTAGGGGGAATTAGAAAACGGAATGGCGTGAGAAATATCTTTCCTATTTCTTCACCCAATCGAAATTCCTGCCGGTTACCCACCAGCAGCGAAGGGCGGATAATGTGAATGCTCTTAAAAGATAATTTGCGAATATCCCGTTCCAGCTCGCCTTTTACTTTGTTGTAGAATATCTTTGAATTGGGATCAGCGCCAATGGCGGAGATGAGGATAAAATTCTCGCACCCGTTTTCCAAAGCATATTTGGCAATTTCAAGGGGAAGTTGATAATCAACATGCCTAAAATTTTCCTGTGAGCCTGCTTTTTTGATAGTAGTGCCTAAAGTACAAACAACTGTCTGGGCAGAGATTACCTGTTTGTATTTCTCCAGATTGTTGAAGTCAACAATTTCCTGTTTGATTTGAGGAAGTCCTTTTGGCGGAGGAAATTCTCTACGCGTGAGCGCGACAATCTCAAATGAATCATCGTTCTTAAGGAGATTTAGAACGGTGCTGCCGATTAAGCCGGTCGCGCCGGCGAGGAGAATTGTTGGTTTCATCTACCGTGATAAATTGAAAAAATGACGCGAAGGATCAGCGATGCTCACCATGTAAATACACTTAAACAGACCACAAAGTGAATCAAGCTGAAATCATCTCCGCTGGTGAGCATTCGAATGCATCCGTTTGTTATGCCTTCTTTTTCGTCCGATCTTCCGCGCCTCTTACACCGTTCACTTTGCACGCAATACGTTGGCGAAGCCACGAAAGCTTGCGGCGGCACTGTCGAGTTCATTGAGAACGTCTTTGTATGATTGATTGACAGGTGAATCAGTGCGATCCAATTTTCTCCAGTTGCTGCACGCATTCTCAAGCTCATTTACTAAACTTTCAATCTGATTTGGCTTAAGCCTACGCTTTGAAACATCACGTATAGCTTTCGCATACTGTGTCAGCTCGGCACAAAGTGGAGGAGGTTCCTCACCTATTCGTATTTTATCAACATATGTTTGCATAACATTACTGATATTGTCGAAATACGTTGCCAACTTGGCTCGCCGCTTGGGTCCAAGATCAATTAATATTTCAGCTGTATTCACTAAAAAACTCGCTGTTTTTAATACAAGTTCAAACATAACCCCTCCTTCTGCTGATCCCGTCATCAAGATCCACCGTTTTCAGCCAACTTGGCCTGAAGATATTTAAGATTAACGAGAGCCAGCGCTTACAAATGAAATAATGCAGCATATAAAAGCACAATTTCAAGGATTGATCCATTTTCCCAAAGTATTATTAATTATGTTTTAGGCACTAACATATTGATATGATATTAGATTCTCTTTTTTCTAACTTCCTAAATATAGGAAAAAATTCCTACATTAAGGAAATCTCAAATAATTTTCCTACTATTAGGAAAAACAAAAAGTCTATATATAGGAAAATAAGTTCTGCGGTTTCTGGTTTCAGTGCTCAGAGCGGTTTGAGCTGTCCTTTAAGGAAAGGATTCTCATCTTGCTTAGTGCAAATGAATGAGGCGCTGCCAATTTCACTTGGCAGCGCCTCACAGGAGGTCCCGGCCTCCGATGCGTTGGGTTTTAAAAGTTAATCTGATTTTGAAAATGCATTTTGCAGCATTGCGGCATCCACCTCCATAACCTGACCGGGCTGGATATTGACCGCAAAACTGCTCACCTTGTCTTTGGACATTTTTGCAACAATAACATATTCCCCTGCGGGAAGTTTTACCCTTAGCGGAGTAATCTCAGTTGATTGTACCTCTTTGACCAGGGTGCCGTCACTTCCGTAAATTCTGTAGGGCGCATAAACCATTCGTTCAGGCTCCTGGCTCTCCGGGGAAAATGAAAGTTGGTCTTTAGGATAACTATATGTATAGATTTTTAAATACCCAAATTCCGGTTTCACGGTAATCTCGGGTGTTTTATAAGCAGACTTTCCTGAATTTTGGAATGAAGCACAACCTGAAATAAATAACATCAATGTTAATGCAAGAATGAAACGCATCGCAAATCTCCTTTTTGAGTAATTGAAAAATCCTTTTCGAATTATTTTAGTACGACTCGCGTGATAGCCAAATCCCGTCATTGTGAAAAAGCTCCAGTTTTCTTACAAAATTTCAAATATAATATCGGCATTAAGAACAGGTTTAAAGATGTGAAAGTGACCAAGCCGTCCGGGATAAAAATCGCCATCGAATGCTCTACCTTTAAACCCCTTTTTGGTATATCCACTTTTTCCACTCATCCCCTTTTCTCAAATGAAAGCGGAAGAAAGATAATTGTGGATCCTTAATTTTAGCTGAAATTTTGAAAATTCTTTTGAAAAAATAATCGAGGAGTTATTGTATTTTCAGGGATGGACTTCCATTGATATTAAAACCGCTCGGGTAAGAAAAATATCGCTCTCAAAATTACTGGCCGACCAACCGGATGGTGCAAAATAAATGCAGCCAAAATCAGCCTGACGAAGCAGAATTGGGGAGTCGAATTTTTACGACTGTCCCTTTTCCGCGAATACTCTCAATGTTTATTTCACCGTTATGGGCTTCGACAATCCATTTGCTAATGGCCAATCCCAGCCCGCTGCCTCTGTTTGCGGTATTGCGGGATTTGTCCACCCGATAGAAACGGTCAAAGACATGCGGTAAATCTTCTTCCGGGATGCCAATACCGGTATCACGAATACTTATTTCAACCATGTCCGGCAATGGTTTTAAACCGAATTCGATTTCTCCATTATGCGTATATTTTAAGGCATTATCAGTGATGTTTAAAAGCAGGCGGCGGATAAGATGTTCGTCGCCGATAAATTCAACCGGGACGCCCTTATTTAAGCGTATTTTGACAGCCCCTTTTTCGGAAAGGTTTTGCGCGTCTTCCACCGTCTCCGACAATACTTCATCCAAACGGAATTTGTTTTTTTGAATTGGATAACTATCGGTATCGGATTGGGCCAGCAGCATTAGGTTTTCGATAATTTTGTTCATAGAGATTGCCCGGTCGAGGGTCTTCTGCACGGCGGTGCGGGCTTCTTCTGCTAAATTCTCCTGTTCGTAAAGCAGTTCCAATTCACCGCGCTGGATGGTTAAAGGTGTGCGCAGTTCATGTGCGGCGTCCTGGGTAAATTGGCGAATTTGCTTGACACCTTCCTCAATGCGAGCAATCATATGGTTCAGGGTGGTTACCAAAATGCCAAATTCATCATGTCCCTTGTATTCAGGCAGGCGTTTTTCCAAATTGGTAAGTGTGATGTTGTCTGCTGTTCTCGCAGTGGATACCACCGGTTTCATCACCAAACGCGCCAGCAACCAGCCACCTATTAAGACCAAAAGAAACGTCAATGGTACGCCGACAACCAGGATTTCTGCGACACCGTCAATTACTTCATAGAAAGTACGGTTTTCCAAACCGATTGCCAATGTTCCCCAGGATTGCTTGCTGATGATAACCCGGTATCTTCGACGGTTGAGGAGTTGGTTATAGATGCCTTCGGTGCGGGAAAGAAACCTTCGCGGGAGCTGCGATAAAACATTTTCCTGGCGGGAGTTGGTATAAATAAGTCGTGCCTGGTTGGATTCCAGGGAAACGATCACAAACTGCCGACTGAACCCCACAATTTCATTAAGATCCTCGACGAAACTTTGTTCCAGAATTTTTCGGGATTCCCCGGTGGCAGTAAATAAATCCCTGAAATCAGTTTCCAACATCTCAGTTACAAATTTCTTTTCTATTTTGAGGGAGCGATCCAGTTCGTCGTTTAGTCTGATATAAAGGGCGAGTCCGCCCGCTGCCAGTAGGAAAACCAAAACGCAAAAAAAGATAAACCCAATTAGCAATGTCAATCGAATTCGAATGGAAAGTTTCATTTTTTGAAATCCCGAATAATGTACCCACCGCCGCGAACCGTATGAATAAACCTTTGCTTACTATGGCGTTCAATTTTTTGGCGAATCTTGCGAATATAAACCTCAATCAAATTGGGATCGCTTCTATAATGATAATCCCAAACATGATCGGCAATCATCCCCTTACTTAATAGACGGTTCTTACTTCGGAGTAGATATTCCAAAATGGCGTATTCGCGGTTGGTTAATTCAACTGGCTGCCCCTCTACGGTAATTTCGTGCGCGGTGGAATTTAACGTCAACGTTCCCACATGCAGCAACGGCGATCTTTCCTCGGCGTGCCTTCTCAAAAGCGCTCTTACCCTTGCTCGTAATTCTGCCAAAGCAAAGGGCTTTTTAATATAGTCATCTGCACCTGCATCCAAACCGGCAACCCGGTCAGGCACTTCGCCACGGGCGGTTAATATTAGAACCGGCGTTTGGATTCCTGCTTGCCGCAAAGATTTTAAAACAGCAATGCCTTCTTTTTTGGGAAGCATAATGTCGAGAATAATTAGGTCGTATGGTTCGGTCGATGCTAATCTTTCACCGGTCATGCCATCAGCGGCGACATCGACCGCATGGGATTCCCCTTTTAGCGCCTTTTTTACGAAATCGGCAATATCTCTATCATCTTCGACTATCAGGATACGCATTGGGCGTCACATTGCTTATTTGTTTAACGAATTTAACTATGGTCCTTCGGGTATAAAATCATTTCTTTATTCTAAAGAGAAAAGGATAAAGTAGAAAACTGAATTATAGCTGAATTCTTAATGGTAAATGAATAGACCTAATGGTTGAGGGAATATTAAGGTTGTACATGTAAATAAGGACTAGAAAAGTGCTGCCATTAGGCCTGTGGCACTGGCGAGTAGTACGGTTAGCTTCATTCAACTCTTGGTGATTAATTGTAAAAATAGCGTATCGCCGATCAGCCGCTACAATCCACAGCACTCACGGATTGAAAAGACGTGTTTGCGGTCGGCTGCATTGGCTTGTTATATGGCGTTGTTTTTGGAAGATCGTAGGTTCCATTTCCTTTTTGCTTTTTATCTATCACTATCTTCATCCAAGATGGTTTTCCGCAGTTCTTCGATGAATCCAGCTTCCATCCAGAAGGGCCTTAAACTTCCGTTTAAATCATCCCGAAAAAAAAGATATTTGCCATCCTGTGTGACTAAAGGACAATCACCTTGTAGTATATCTGTCTTTATACCATCCAGTCCGATGATATTACTTAAATCCCTTGGCCTCGTCCATTTTCCATCACTTTTTCGAAAGCAGATAAATAGTTTTATAGATTTTGAATGTTCCCCTCTACTGTAAATCAAGTAGCTTCCGTCAGGGGCAATGAAAGGACTATAATTATATCCGGGGCCGTTGATCTCGGGCCCAAGTTTTTCCGGTTTGGTGAATTGCCCGTTTTCATACTTCGAGCAATAGATGTCACCTGTGGTTGTTCCGCCTTCTCGCGGTTTCCATGTACCAAAATATAGGTTGCCATGTTTATCAACCGACAGCATCCAATGGATCCCTTTTAAAGAATTCACTATGGGCGGCAAGGGTTTTGGATTTGACCAGCCTTCTTCGGTTCTATCCATCATCCAGATGTTACATTTTTCGGATTGGTCGCCTTTTTCCACCGGACGATATGAGAGAAAAAAGAATTTTTTGCCATCGGGGGAAATGAAGGGCGCATCATCCATGCCGCCCTCAACCAAAGCCGAAAAAAATGCAACCTGTGGTTTTGTCCAGATGCCATTTTCGTACCTTGATTCAAATATCGCTTGTAACCTGCTCCCATGGCCTTTATTCAATTGCCAATAAGCCTCTTTCCCGCCGGGCGAAAAAATAACGTTACTATGAAATCCTTGGTATGTGGAGTCGAAGACATTGACTGCAAATTGTTGGGGGGTTTTCCCCGGCGGCTTCTGCCCGAGGTAAGGGCCTCTGAGTACCGGAAAATCCAATTGATCCCTTGTGTTATCTTGTGCATGACATGAAGTGAAGAATGTCAGAGAAAATATAACCAGCATGATACGAAATTTTAAATACGTAATAAATATCCTATGTTTTTTAGCCATATAGCGACCGGGCTCACTTGGGGCGGGGGATCTCAATCACAAGCATTGATAGAGCAAATAACTTGAAACTGGCTACCAATTTTAAATTTTGCACGGCGCCCCGCCCTCAAGTGCAGCCAATGGTTAGCACCCTTAAACATTGGAATTTGCACACTCAATTATTTGGCTATGAACTCTAAAGTTTCATCAATTGACTTGGCAGAGTAATGTTCGATAAAAAGTAGCTCAAACTCTTTGAACTTAGTTTTTGATTTGATTTTTAAGTTGGGTTTCCATTCACCCTTTTGCATCAATTCAAAAACATAATCAGAGTATCCCTCAAACAGTTTTTTTAACTCGGTTTCATTTCGTTCGCTGGTATTTGATTTAAGCTTATCAATTGAGTAGCTAATATCATCCGTACGATTATTGGATTTAACTCCTATAAAAATAGTATAGTCATCTTGTATCACACACACACATCAGCAATAAACTTATCAAAAACGAATAGTGTGTCATATTTTCCTTTTTTCAATTCGGATACGAGTTCATTCTTTTTTTCTAAGGTAAGTTGTCGGACTTTCGGATCAATCTTTACTTTTATTTCCTGAGATCGTAAGTGAAATGTGAACACGATAAGTACGCAAAAAATTAAGATTCGGTACAAGTAAACTTCTCCTTTTAATGTGCTAACATATTGATATATTATTAGATTACTTATTCTTCTTATATCCAATATAAGGAATTAATTCCTTATATTAGGAAGTTTTCAGCCGCATTCCCTATATAGGGAATAAATAAATTCCTCATATAGGGAATAGCTACCGGCGAATCTCTGGTGTTATTTTTCTATTCGTTCAGCCATCACTATTGGCCCACGATCCGTTGGATTAATCCCAAATTTTGAACGTCCCGGTGCGGCAATTCCCACACTTTCTTTTTCTGATTCCATCTCCCCCGAGTGGATTTTTCTTACTTGGTTGGTAATTTCTCCAACTTTCGTTGCAGTGTCCAGGAGGTACCCGACTCACCCACTTTAGTAAATCCTTCTGACTTATAAAGGTTCGCGGCAAAATTTGCCGGGTCAACGCTCAAACTTAATGATTCAATTCCTTCCTGCTGAGCTTCTAAAATCAATGCTCTTAATAATTTTCTGCCGGTTCCTTGTGAGCGATACTGCCTCAAAATTGCCATTCCAATTTCAGGAGTGTTTTCATCCACAAAACCGCAAGAGCCTTCATCTGCTTTGAACAGCCTATACCATGCCGCCCCAACCGGCATGCCTCCTTTTTCAGCGACGAAAGATTTATCACCGGGACGTCCCCAATCCGCTAAGAATCGATTAAGTTTTGTCTCATTGAAGAAATCATTCATATCGGGTCTGACGGTGGATGGATTCCAGAAGATTGCTTCAAAGAGCATCTGTTCTAGAAAAGGGAGATCTTGTGAGGTTCCGGGTCTGATTTTCATGGAATTAAGATAACAAAAGACTCATGCTTTCGCTATGTTTGCTAGATTGTTTTTTTACGAACTGCTGGATCTATCTTTGTGCAGAAAAATACCTCTCCCGCAAATGAAGTGATACCCATTAATTGCACTTCCTCAGCTGACAAAAAATCGGCTGGGTGTACGACCGTGACATTAAAACCATTTTTCTTAACCCGGTCCACAAAGTCTTTTCCGTAGATGCGAACATGATCTTCCTGCCCAAATACCCGTTTCCGCTCCTCCGGATCGATGACGGATGCGTCTTCAAATGTCACTTCAGCCTTGACTGGCACCATCAAAACTGCCCAACCGGTGGGATTCAAAACTCTGGATAATTCACGGATGGCTTTCTCATCATCTTTCACATGCTCCAAAACATGACTGCAGAATATCACATCAAAGTGATCATCGGGATAGTAAATACCCGTTACATCCATTTTCACCATTACTCGCTTACTGAACAAATCCGCGTTGAGATACCCCTTGTCGAGAGCTTTTCGCAAGCGAAATTCCAATGCCGGCTCCGGCGCTATATGAAGCATCCTTTTTTGTTTTCCATCAAATAGATTTGTCTTCCGTCTGAAATATAACCAGGCAAACCGGTCTCTTTCCAGCGCGCCACAGCGCAAACATTGGGCATCCTCTCTGGCATCGAAGCCGAATGGCGCAAAGAGAGCGGAATGTTTTTCGCAAACCGGGCAGAAACGATCTCTCTTCCAACGATAAGGCATATGTCTGGCGAAATTCCGGATATTACGAAGGTAACGATATAATAGATTAGGAATAAACTTTTGACCCTGACTAAGCATTGGAATTAAGTCCCCCTTGGAAGGGGCATTTTATGATGTTACTGTTTGTTTTGTTACCCTTTTACTTGAACATCCCACCGCGCGTGGCCTCCGCTCGCCTTCCGAAGTACGAGGGTACTTCATACGGAGGACAGATCGAAGCGGAGCATTGGCTATGACGCAGGCAGGCCTTCGAAGGGGGGAGGAATCTACCTCCGAACTCATCCATCCGTATAATTGCATTCCTTATCAACCGCTGGAGATTTTCCTTAAAGACTTTTGAAGCATCGCTAAAACCCGAATTCAATCGAAAGCACTGCATAGTGAAGCCAGGCGAAAGCGTAGACCTGCCCGACATCTGCTCCGCCTTCCAAAGTGCGGTATCCTGCTCTTAGATTCCAATTCGGACTAAGGCTATAACACAGCTTGAGTGAGACATCCTCTGCTCTGCCCGGACCACCAGCCAGTGCATCGATGTCGAGCATTAGCTGCCATTTGCTGGATATATTATATTTCCCGACCAAGTTCAAAAGAGGGACAAATCCAACGTCTGTTTTTTGAGAAGTCGTACTAGCTTGATTAAGCCGTATGTTTGCATCCCGGATCTTAGCGGTAAATCCGATGCGCCACGTAAATCGCTGATTCTTGTAGAAGCGATAATTATAGGTAATTCTCCAGGAATTGAATTTGTAGGTCGCTTCTGTGTGTTCACCTTGGTTGAAATCTTTTCCTGAAAAACTAACCGGGAAATTTAAGACATCGCTATCAGTGATGGATAATGGAGCGGCCAGCAAGCGGATGCGGTGGCGATCATTTATATTCCAGGTTAGGTATAGCCGCGCAGCAGGATATGGACCGTTACCCAATAAATCAATTAGGGAAAATCTGGTACCATTTTCATTATTAGGAATTTGAGCATCATTACGACTTTGCCAAACCGGCCCTGTTTCAAGTTCGATGGAAAACCTTAAATCGTTTTCCTTTTCACTTGCTTCAAATTCAGAGGGCATAGCTGTAGTTGTTCCCTTTTTCTCTTCCCGTTTTTCATTACCTATTTGGGAATATCCCAAGTAGGAGAGGGATAAGAGGATTAATGATAGACAGAAAATTTTCATTTCTTTACCAAGTATATTTGCTGTTTTTATGAAGGCAATATTACCAATATTTCAACGAACTTCTTAATATATAATGGATTGTTCATGCTAGTCAACATGGGACTAAAACAGCAAGGTCAATCTCATCATCCACTTTCTAAATTTTATCAGCGGGATCACAACTCTTGGAGCGGTGTAGCGAATCGGTTTTTTATTAATACAGATCATTATATGCCGGGCTGCCTGATATACATTCATCATAATTGGTTTAACTTTACCTTTTGCCATTTTTGTTTGAACAAAACCAAATCGCAAATTGGTTACAAAGATACCTTTTGGTTTTAAGGCCAGAGCCAAACTTTCCAGGTAGTTGGAGAATCCTGCTTTGGATGCATGATAGCTGGGAGCTTCAGGGGATAATAACTCATCCGCTACACTCGAAATACCAATGAAGTGTCCTTCGCCTTTCTCGACCATTAAAGGAATCACTTGAGATGCAGTCTTCACCATTCCCTGTAGATTTACTTCAATGATTTCCACTTCGCTCTCCATGTTGGTTGGATCCAACAACTCGCCAATTCCCGCACAGTAAATGCAGAGATCAATAGGTGCGGTCTTTTGTAATATGGATTTTAATTCGGAAGGAAATTCATCATTCTGTACTTCTGTAACGAAGTGTTCGTAGGATGAATCTGAAATGGGAGATTCGCTTTTAGAAATACCTGTTACCTCCCAACCTTGTTTTAGCAACTCTTTTGTTGTGGCAAGACCGATTCCATCTGAATTTCCGATTAATAGAGCCTTTCCCTTCAGGGGTTTCATAATAATTCTCCTTTAAGTAATTTGATTTTATCAAATGGTTTAAGGATTATCAATCGTTTTAAATAATTGGATTTTAATGTTCTTTGATGATTGAAGGAAGACTGAAGGGTGATAAAAGTCTGAATTTTTGTGGGAATAATTTCTGTAACGGATTTCTCACCCCGATAAATCGGATTCGAAATGACTAATCTTCAATCGGATTGATAAGATGGGTTATTCAGGATGTACTTTAGCCATCCGCACAATCACCTCTCTCACCAGCCGCTGAAATTTTTCATTCACCTGATTGGCAATTTCTGTGACTTCAGAGTGGGTGAGAGGGGTATCGCTCATCCCGGTGGCTAAATTAGTAATGCAGGAGATACCCGCGACGCGAATGCCCCGGGCTCTGGCAACCAACACCTCCGGGACGGTGGACATGCTGGCGGCATCGCCGCCCAAATGACGAATCATTCGCACCTCTGCCGCGGTCTCGTAGCTGGGTCCGGGGGATACAAACAGCACGCCTTTTCGAAGTGGAATTTTTAGATCGATACCGGTTTGTTCAATTAGCTCAATCAATGCCGGATCATAATTATTGAACATATCGGTCCAGCGTTCTTCCGGGGGAATCACCTTACCCCGCAGCGAATTGCGAAATAGAAAATTGATATGATCCACAATGATCATCAAGTCACCCGGCTTAAACTTGTGATTAATTCCACCGGCCGCATTAGTAACCAGCAGTCGGTCAACTCCCATCAACGACATTAATCGCACCACGTAGGACACCCGGTCAGCAGAATATCCCTCGTAAATGTGGGAGCGTCCCTGGACGGCCAAAACGGAAATATTGTCCACTTTTCCAAAAACCAGGTACCCTTTATGCCCTTCCACGGTCGAAGCAGGGTAGTGGCGTATTTCGGAAGTCGGTATCCGCTCGGCTTCCTTTAAGGCGTCGGCGAAATTACCCAAACCGGAGCCAAGGATCAATCCAATCTTAGGTTTTTGTCCGGTTTGCTTGTTGATGTACTTGAGGCTTTCTTCTAATTGTTGCCCGATATTATGATTTGCGTCGTTCAATTTAATCGTGCACTCTTTTCTTAAAATACCTTTTGTAAAAATTCCAGGCATACTGTCCGCCCGAAACGAGGATAGCAATGACAGTCAAGATTTGTAAAGGAGCCTGAGCCGGAATGATGCCCAGCAAATAACTAAGCAGCAGCAAGGTCATCACGGTCACGGCTATTTTACCAGCCATTTTGGATGGGGTGACGGACGGAAAACGTGTGACGAGTAAAACGGATCCGATTAAAATGAGGACATCTCTCCCGATGATAAGAACTACCACCCACAACGGAAGTGCAAAATGAAGGTATATTGCAATGCTGCCAAAAGCGACGATGAGCTTATCACTTAATGGATCCAAAACTTTCCCTAACTCACTCACCTGATTCCATTTGCGTGCAAAATAACCATCGGCAAAATCGCTGATAATAGCAATCACAGCAATAATGAGCGCATTCATCACGAATTGGTTGGATATTAAATAATAAATATAGAACGCCAGAGGTATTCTGATGAAGCTGAGGAAGTTGGAAAAGGTAAAAATCTTGCCCTTTTCAAAAATGTTTGTGATTAAAGCCGATCGCTCTGCCATGATTTTACGCGTTAGAAGTCATTAACGGTCATTCATAGTCATTCAGTTGTCATTTGAATACTTGAACACCCAAACACTTTTACACTTTTTATTAATTAATCTCAGGATAAAACGTGCACAGAAACAACGGCTCGCCAGGTCTGAAGTAGGGCAGCGCTCTTACCAGACTCTTGAAGATCGGTGGTATGTCTTTAAACTGTTCAATGGGATTGGTTACTCTTGCCATTATTGCGCCGCTAAAGATTCTTTCCAGAAGAGTCTTTTGTTTGGGATAAATCGCCAGTTTGACATATTCATCAGCAGGGATACCGGCCATTTTCTTAGCCATACTAATTGCGGTATAATAGTCTCCCAGTTTATCTATCAATCCATTTTCTAATGCCTGTTTACCGGTCCAAACGCGTCCTTGGGCAATGTTATCCACCTCATCATAACTCATGTTCCGACCATCTGCTGCTTTTGTAACGAAATCCTTATAAAAATCGAAGAGAAATCCGCTGATAAGTTCTCTTTGATCCGGAGTTAACCGCTGTATTTCACTAAACATGCTGGCATTTTTTCCGCGGGTGACTTCCTCCACGTTCATTCCAATCTTGTCATAGAGCTTAGAGAAAATTCCTTTCATAAAAAAGATACCAATACTCCCAACAATGCTGGAAGGATGAGCTACAATCGAATCAGCAGCCATGCTGATGTAATACCCGCCTGAGGCTGCCACATCTGACATGGAAACAATCAGCGGTTTCTCCGCTGCGGCTTTGACGACTTCCTGCCAAATAATATCGGATGCTGTGCCGGAACCTCCGGGACTGTCGATTCGCAGGATAATTGCTTTGATCGAATTGTCTTCCGCAACCCGGCGGATACTATTTGCCATACCCTCCGAGGTAATGAGCTGATCCTCTCCAAACTGATCTTCGCCCCCGCTGACAATCGTTCCTACACCATATACAACGGCGATTTTCTCTTTTGCCCTTATGCCTAATTTTGACATGGGAATCTTGTGGTAACGCTTTAGTGATACGAAGCGTAAACGCTTGGAATATTTCCTTTTCAGAAATTCTTTAAATTCGATGTAGTACATTAGTGTGTCCACTAAGCCAGCTTCCTGAGCTTTGTCCAATGTAAAAAAACCCTGGTCGATGAGTTGGGACACTTGCGATTCCTCCATTCCACGCGCTTCCGCCAATTTAGAAATATAGCGCTGATAAAGATCGTCCAGGAGAGAATTGATGACTTCCCGCTGGGCGTCCGACATGTCCTCCCGGGTAAACATGTCGGGGGCGTTTTTGTATTTTCCAATCGCTATCGATTCAAACTCGATCCCCAGTTTATCTAATGTACCTTTTAAGAAAATGGGGTTGCTGAGAAGTCCATTAGCTAACAGGATTCCGGTAGGAACGCCAAAAATAGAATCGGCAGCGCTTGCCAAATAATATTCCTTATCGCCGGCAAATTCAATAAAGGCATAGATGGGTTTGCCGGAGGTTTTGAAATCATCCAATGCGCTGCGAATTTCATCTGTCTTAGCGAAGCCCATGTCGGTTACCTCAGGGCGTAAGATTATCCCTTTTATTTTCTCATCAATTTTGGCTTTTCGAATAGCGTGAATGATTGTTTGAACAGAGTTGCTTGGTGCGCCAAATATTTCACCAACCGGATCATCCGGAGCCCGCTCCGGAATCTCTCCGGTAAGGGTTAATTCCAAAAATGAATCCCTTGATATCGGCGGGGCTTCGTCTGGAACGCTGCTCAAGACCAAATACATGAAAAGTCCCACTGCAGCGAATATGACGACGATTAAGAGGGTAATTTTCTGCCATTCCTTTAATTTCATATTTTCTTCCCTTACTTTTTTTGCTGTCGTGAACTAAATATATAATGTTTTAAAAATAACAAATTATCTTTTGCATGTAAATGGAATCCGAGCATTATGATTTGCAAGAGTCAAGATATTAATGCTCCGGCTATCGTCGCGGTCATGGCTGTTGCTATTGCACCGCCAAACATAGCTTTTAATCCGACTTTGGCCAGGTCTGAACGGCGACCCGGAGCAATCGCGGAAATACCCCCTATTTGTATTCCAATGGATGAAAAATTTGCAAAACCGCAGAGCGCAAATGTAGCGATGGTTTCCGCACGGGGATCCATTGCGTGAGCGCTAATATCTTTTGCCAAGGTAGCGTATGCAACAAATTCATTGAGCGCAATCTTGATACCGAGCAGATTGCCTACTTCATCGGCATGTTGCCAGCTTACTCCCATTATCCATGCTACCGGTCTTAACAGCGTTCCGAACAAGGTTTTAATGCTGCCGGGGAAAATTCCGCTATATTCTCCCTTATTGGGTGAAAAACCGACGCTGGCATATTCGACATATTCTCCTTTCAAAAGGTTGCCGTCAATTAGCTTATCCGCCCAATTAAAAATGACGTCAACCAGCCCAATAAGGGCAATGAAGGCAATTAACATCGCGCCCACATTTACGGCTAATTTTAGACCGTCAGTAACGCCGATGGCGGTAGCGTCAAGTAAATTTGTAGCTTTTGAGCCTTCGGGCATTTTTACATCACCGGCGGTTTCGGAATGTTCTGTCTCAGGAAAAATGATTTTGCCGATCACCAATGCAGCCGGCGCAGCCATTACACTGGCAGCAATTAAATGTCCGGCGTCAATTCCCAACCGGATGTAACCTGCCAGCACCCCTCCGGCAATGGTGGCGAATCCGCCCACCATTACAGTTAAAAGCTCGGATAAAGTCATTTTATCCAAAAATGGCTTGATTAACAGGGGTGCTTCGGTCTGACCGACGAAAATGTTTGCTGAACAACTCAAAGTTTCCGCACCGCTGGTGCCCAAAGTCCATTGCATAAACTTCGCTAAAGCTTCTACAATTTTTTGCATGATGCCTAAGTAATAAAGAATGGACATAAACGAGGCGAAGAAAATAATGGTGGGCAGTACACCAAATGCAAACTGAAATCCCCAGGTTTGCTGAAATTCAGGACCTACGATTCCTCCAAATAGAAATGATGTTCCTAAATCGGTCAGGCGCAAAAACTTATCCACCTTTTGACTGAAGGCCTGGAAAATGATTTTTCCATAAATGTGTTCATGAATTAAAATGCCCAGCGTGTTGGTGAATAATACACCTGTGGCATAGGGTTGAAATCTGGTTTGTTTCCGCCAGGCATTGACGAATATCCACAGAACGGATAGTATTAATATCCAGACAGCAATTCCCAGTGAATGAAGATAGTAAAAAATCACCGTGGCAATTCCGCTCGCAACGGTAATAATAGAAGCGTATCCTATTCGTGCAGCGATTGTTTTCCCCTGGATGTATCTCGTAAAAAAAATGTAGAAAATTAACCAAGTAAAAAAGATGAACATTCCGATGAACGATACAAGGCTTTCTGTTAAAATGATGGTGGCAAACAACAGTTGTAATCCCACGCCCCAAAAAATAACTCGCCAGGGAATCATCTTTTTGTTGTTAGACATTAAATATGCCAGAAACATCAGGACGAGCAATCCCAGGATACTGATAATCTGCATGATGGTCTCCATTCATTTAATTAAAAATTGATTACGCCTCATTTTGCTTTGGGGGTTCAAAACAGTTCCGGCATCGCGCCTCATAAATGTTCTGAGCGCCCACTATGACTCTTTCCGCATCAGTAGTTTTCCTTTGGGTAAAATTAGCCGGGTTTCCGCAAATGACACAAATTGCATGGGTTTTGGTCACATATTCGGCGATTGCCATTAACTGAGGCATGGGCTCAAAAGGAATCCCTCTGTAATCCGTATCCAATCCCGCAACAATCACTCGCTTGCCCATATTCGCCAATTTTTGACATACTTCCACCAGATCATCATCGAAGAATTGGGCCTCATCAATTCCTACAACCTGGCTTTCCAAAGCCTTTTCAATAATTTCTTTTGCCTTGCTCACCACTTGTGAGGGAATTTTTAACTCCGAATGGGAAACGATATGGTCTTCACTGAAACGCTTGTCAATTTTGGGTTTGAAAATGGCCACTTTTTGACGGGCGATATTTGCTCTTCGCAACAACCGGATCAATTCTTCAGTCTTGCCGCTGAACATTGAACCGCAAATTACTTCAATCCAACCCACATTGCGCTGGATAATGGGAATCATTCAATTACCTCCAATGGTCTACTCGATCTCAACCAACAGCTTTTCAATTTTTGATTTGATGATATCAATTGCAATGACATTCTTACCGCCGTGCGGAATTATGATGTCAGCGTACCGTTTTGATGGCTCGATGAACTGCAGATACATCGGCCGCACCGTTTCCTGATATTGTTGGATCACATTATCCACACTCCTGCCGCGCTCATCAATGTCCCTTTGCAATCTGCGGATAAAACACACATCCGGCGGCGTATCGATATAGATTTTGATGTCCATAAGATCTCTCAATTTGGGAACGTTGAGAATCAATATCCCTTCCAGAATAATAATTTGGTGCGGGCCCAGGCGGTGCGTTTCAATCTTTCGGGTGTGAGTGCTATAATCATAAACCGGGTGCTCGATGGTTTCACCTTGAAGCAGTTTCTGTAAATGGCTGGTCAGTAGTTCATGATCAAAAGCATCGGGATGGTCAAAATTGAATTTCACCCGATCTTCAAACGGGAGATGTGACAGATCTTTATAGTAAGAATCCTCGCCGAGGGTAACTACCTTCTCAGAGCCTAAAGCATCATATAAAGTCTGGGCAACTAGGGTTTTACCCGAGCCGCTTGCGCCGGCTATTCCAATAAGGATGCCCCTGCGATGCCCTAGATCGTTTTTATGCATTACCGGAGAAGTGTAGTTTTTAAAATCAAATTAACAAATTGAAGTTAAGATTCGAAACAGATTATTTGCAAGGTTTATATTGAAAGGTAAATTTGCTGTGGCGAGTAATTTGAGGCGCTGGGCGGATTCGAACCGCCGAATGGAGGTTTTGCAGACCTCTCCCTTAAGCCACTTGGGTACAGCGCCTTAAATTGAATCGAATCAAAGACCGGTTAGTTATGATTACTTCCATTTTCCCAATTTCGTTTCCGCATTCGCTCCAATATTTCCTGGCGTCTGTTCCTTATAACATGCCGCTTGCGTTTGGAAATATAGAATAATATCCACAATAGAAGAGCCAACCCGGCAAGGATAATATATTTCATTTAACCGAAGAAATTAAATCTCGTGGAGCCGAGGGGAGTCGAACCCCTGACCTCTTGAATGCCATTCAAGCGCTCTCCCAACTGAGCTACGGCCCCAAAATTTATTGGGCTGTAAAATTAATACAATGCTACTTCGGTGTCAATCCTTTTCGATCTTTAAGCATTCCTCGAAGAGGAAAAATATCCCAATTCAGGGGAGCGCCCTGAGAAGTAACATCCAAACCTTATAATCCTGTTGCCCTGAAGGGGCGTGGATAGGCTACATCTGCTGAAGTTAATCCTGCGCGTGTTTGAAATATATAAACCATTTTTGATCATCAAGAATCAATTGGGTGAGTAAAAGGCTGGAGTCCTCTGCGAGAGACTCCATCGGGGGTAATCTTCTAAAACTCATGTGTTTTCACTATTCGCGGCAAGATGCCGGCCTACACCCTGGTTTCGGCAGGCAGGCCGCTCCTACCATCCCGCGTCCAATACTGTTTTGCAACCTTGTTTCTCATCCATTCATTCACTCATCAACTTATTCACCGTTCTCACAACCGCTCTGTAATCGATTTGCCTTGCATGAATTGAATCAGGTAATCCCTGCCGCCGGCTTTGGAGCAGGTGCCGCTCATGTTGTATCCGCCAAAGGGCTGGACATCTACCAGCGCGCCGGTAATTTTCCGGTTAATGTATAGATTCCCGGCAAAAAATACTTTTTTCCCCTTTTCAATTTTCTCGCGGTTATTTGTGAAGAATCCGCCGGTCAGTCCATAGTCGCTGTCATTGGCAATTTCCAATGCATCATCAAAATCCTTCGCCTTAATAACCGAAAGCACCGGCCCAAAGATTTCCTCCTGCGCGAGGCGGGCCTTGCGATCGATGTCAATAAAAACAGTCGGTTCAAGAAAATAGCCCGGCATATCCAGCTTATTTCCGCCGGCAACCAGTTTTCCTTCTTTCTTCCCGATGTCAATATATTCCAGGATTTTCTCTTGCTGTTCAGCGCTGGAAATCGGTCCCAGATAATTTTTGTGCTCCTTAACCGGACCCACTATGAGTTCTTTGGTCTGCTTCGCTAATTTTTCTACAACCTCATCATACACTTTCTGATCTACAATTAAACGCGAACAGGCAGAGCATTTTTGTCCCTGAAACCCAAAAGCGCCGGTAACGGCTGCGGAAACAGCCGCATCAACATCCGCCTCGGAATCGATAATCATGGCATCTTTGCCACCCATCTCAGCAGCCACTCTTTTTATCCATTTCTGTCCCGGGTGCACTTTTGCAGCTCTCTCGACAATGCGCAGTCCCACTTCCATCGATCCGGTAAAATTAATGAAGCGGGTTTTGGGATGATCGACCAGCGTATCGCCAATGGCTCCCCCACCACCACTTAGAAAGTTAAGCACCCCGGCTGGAAGCTCCGCTTCTTCCATGATTTCCATGAATTTTGCGCCGATAACCGGTGTGATTGATGCCGGCTTCAGAATCACCGTGTTTCCGGTGACAAGCGATGCGGAGGTCATTCCAGCCAAGATCGCCAGGGGGAAATTCCAGGGTGGAATCACAATGCCAACGCCCAATGGGATGTACTTATACTGATTGATCTCTCCGGGATACGGGGTCAGCGGCTGAGGTTGATCGAGGCGCAGCATTTCCCGGGCGTAGAAATCCAGAAAGTCGATCGCCTCGGCAACATCGGCGACAGCTTCCAGCCAGTTTTTCCCGATTTCCAGTACCATTGTGGCTGCCAGTTCCATCTTGCGGCGCTTCATGATTGCGACCGCTTTGAACAGGTATCCGGCTCTTTCTTCGGCAGTAGTAAACCGCCATTCCTCAAATTTCTTGGAGGCAACTTCCACCGCTCTTTCAGCCATTTCTTTGGTGCCGCTCTGGCAGATCCCAACGATCTTGTCCGGATTGGAAGGATTGATTGATTCAATTTTTTTCTCGCTTTTGAGGTGGTCTCCACCAATCACGATGTCCCATTCCTTGCCAAACTCCGACTCCACTTTCTTCAGCGCTTCGTCCATCGCTTTGCGGTTTTCCGGGATCGAAAAATCTTCATACGGTTCGTTTTTAAATGGCAATAAGTTCATTATCAGGCTCCTTAATTTGAATTTCGATTTTCTTTCCGTGCACCTCTAAATTCCGGTGATTCAAAAAATAATTTTTATAGTCAGCAAAGTCAATGGAAATGGAAAATGAGCTTTTTGGGTAATCCTGAATGAATTTGGAAATGAAATTTACGGATATGAAACTTGCTAAAAAGTAATCAAATGCCTATTATTTGCACTTCAATTCAAAACTCAGGAGGTTTGAATGAATAAGTGGATGACCGTACTTTTTTTTGCATTCTGTTTGCAACTGACTGCACAGGAAAACCAGGATTGGCAAACCTACTACGAAAAGTCCAATTACCTGGAAACACCCCGCTATGCGGAAACCATTGAATACTGCCAACGACTGGATCAGGCATCACCGTGGGTCAAATACACTTCCTTCGGCGTCAGTCCGCAGGGGAGGGAACTGCCGCTGGTAATTGTGGATAAGAACGGCAACTTCACGCCGGATCAGGTCAAAAGTACAGGCAACGCAATCTTACTGATCCAGAGCGGCATCCACGCCGGTGAGATTGACGGCAAAGATGCCAGCCTGATGTTGATGCGGGAGATGGCGATTAGCAAGAAACTTGCTTCCTTGTTAGATAATGTTACCATTATGTTTATTCCCATCTTCAACGTGGATGGACATGAGCGGTTTGGACCTTACAACCGGATCAATCAAAACGGACCGAAAGAAATGGGCTGGCGCACCACGGCACAAAATTATAATCTGAACCGCGATTTCATGAAAGCCGATGCGCCCGAAATGCAAGCATGGCTGAAATTGTTCAACCAGTGGCTGCCTGA